>Ga0224506_10003048_pt1 | contig 11201 bp, 10 predicted proteins | sample SF_Jan12_sed_USG_2_FD_169108 | JGI IMG/M metagenome (GOLD analysis project Ga0224506, IMG submission 169108) | Sediment microbial communities from San Francisco Bay, California, United States - SF_Jan12_sed_USGS_8_1 | ecosystem: Environmental > Aquatic > Marine > Sediment | place: USA...
TTCGCCTGAGTGCGTTCGAAAAGCGGCTGTCAGCGTTTATCCGGTTGTGCGGAAGGACATGATCTCCTTCCTCACTCTTCATGAGAAATTGTTTCTTCTCGGTGTTGCGAGGCGTTTCAAACAAACCGACACTGCTTACATGTCTATGGGGGAGGCTGAGGATGCTTATGCCATTGTTTGTGAAGAATACGGCGAAGAGAGGCGGGGTCACACTCAACTCTGGAAATACGTTAAGGAGCTTTCGGCGTCGGGTATAATTGAAACAAAGGTTTCTGGAGAGGGACAGCGGGGGAAAACTACCCTCATCAGTTTGCCTCGGGTTCCAGCCTCTGACCTAGAACAGGAGTTGAGTAGGGTTCTTATGAAGGGAGGTAGGTGAATTTCGATGGCGATAGAAGAAGTTTTCTCTTCGAAGGGGCGGGTGAAAATTCTTAGAATCTTAGCGGAGATTGGGGAGTTGAACATTTCAGCGATTGCTAGGCGAGCTGGCTTAAACTATGCCACGACAAATCAACATCTGTTGGTTCTGGAAAACCATGGTCTTATTCGGCATAAGAGGTTTGGGAGGATTCGCATTTTTCGTTTTGATGAAGAAAATCCTAGGGCGAGGATGATCAAAAAACTCATAGAATTTTGGGAACAAACAAATAAGCCCGAATCAAATCATGAATAACAAAGCTGGTGTTGGAGACAATTCATATGTCCATGATTGACGTAACCGCGAAACCGGAGGTTTATCGTGAAGCTAAGGCGAAGGGAGCCATCAAACTGAAGCCTGAAACCATACGGTTGATTAGAGAAGGAAAAGTTGAGAAGGGCGACCCCTTTCACGTGGCAAAGGTTGCCGGAATCCTAGCAGCGAAAAACACGAGTTCTTTGATTCCCTTGTGTCATCCTTTACCCCTAACCAGCGTGGAAGTTAACTTACATATCGTCGACGATTCTACAGTGGAGGTAGAGACAACGGTTAAGACTAGGGCTCAGACGGGAGTGGAGATGGAGGCTCTCGTTGCGGCTACAGTGGCTTTGTTGACGGTTTGGGACATGACCAAGCAGTATGAGAAGGATAAGCGCGGACAGTATCCTCGCACAGTCATTCAAGACATACGTGTGGTTCGGAAACTGAAAGAGGAAGGCAGATGAGCGAAACCGCCCGTAAACACAAGGCTGAGGCACCTAAGAAGGTAAACTTTGCGGTTATTGTTTGCAGCTCTTCTCGCTATCAGAACCTCAAGGAGAGAAAGCCAGTTTATGATCCTTCCGGCGATTTAATCGTTGAAACTTTACAAAGGGCTCGTCATAGTGTTGTCTTTAGAGAAATCGTGCCCGACGACAAGGTTTTGATCGGAAAACATGTTGGCAGAGCCCTGGACTCAGAGGATGTAGATGCAATTATCGTGTGCGGCGGAACCGGAATCAGCCCAAAAGACGTGACGATTGAGGCGGTGAGGCCTATGTTGGTTAAGACTTTGCCAGGTTTTGGAGAGTTGTTTAGAAAGCTGAGTTTTGACGAGATTGGTTCGGCGGCTGTTTTGACTCGTGCCTTGGCAGGTGTTGCGGATCAGGGGAAGGCTGTTTTTTGTATTCCTGGCTCTCCGCAGGCTGTTGGGCTTGTTTTGGAAAAGCTTATTTTGCCCGAAGTGGGTCACATACTGAAACACGCCCGCGAAAAATAGTGATACCTAATGATTTACGACAATTATGGGCGCCCTGTTCTTAATCTAAGGATTTCCGTGACCCAAAAATGCAACATGCACTGCCCCTACTGCCACAGAGAAGGCGAAACTAACCCTTCCACTGTTATGTCTGTAGAAGAGATTGTCCACATAGTCAAGATAGCCTTAAGCCTCGGCATCTCCCGAGTGAAGCTAACCGGAGGAGAACCCCTCCTTCGCGAAGACATCCTTGACATCGTCGGGGGCATCGCTGAACTTCGAGGCTTAAGAGACCTATCCATGACCACGAATGGAACTTTCTTGGAAGCCATGGCGAAAGACCTAAAAATGAAGGGACTAAACCGGGTGAACGTGAGTCTTCCCACCCTAAACCCTGAAACGTACCGCAACCTCAGGGGAGGCAACCTAAGAGACGCCGTAGAAGGAGTTAGAGCAGCCGTTGAAGCCGAACTCTACCCGGTGAAACTGAACATGTTGATTCTCAAAAACGTAAACGAAAGAGAGGTTGAGAGAATGATTCAATTTGCAGAACGAACCATGACAATCCTACAGCTGATCGAGCTGGAACCCCTAAACCTCAGCGACGCATATTATGAACGTTACCACCTTGACTTGAACGAAATTGAACAAAGATTAAAGGAGCAGGCATTGGAGGTCAGAACTCGTGAATACATGCAGAACAGACGGATCTACTTTCTGCCTAGAGCAAAGGTGGAAGTGATTCACCCAATCGAAAACACTGAGTTTTGCGCCCGCTGCACCCGCATCAGAGTGACAAGCGATGGAAAGCTAAAGCCCTGCCTCATGAGAAACGACAACCTGGTAGACATTCTCACTCCCCTGCGGAATGGAGCCAACGAAGAAGAACTGACAAAAATCTTCCTTGAAGCTGTTGAGAGACGTGAGCCATACTACAAAGCGCTAACCGAGGAATGTGGCAGAGCGTTTTAAATCAGGTAGTAATCCACAACTTTTTTCAAGCGTTTTGGCGGAAGTTCCGTGACAGAGAGTTTCTTGAGTATCCTAATCATGTGAGGCTGAAATCTCGTGATGTCTGTAAGGGTTACGAGACCGATGAGTCTTCCTCCGTGAACAACAGGCAGCTTCTTTATCTTAGTTTTAAACATGAGTTTCACTGCATTCTCGATTTCCATCTTAGGCTTTCCTATTATGAGGGGCGCGGACATGATATCTGAAACCTTGATTTTTTCCGGGTCCACGGATTTGGCGAGAACTCGTTTAAGCATGTCTCGTTCCGTGATTATCCCGACGGGTTTTCCCTTGAGGATAACGACGACACATCCTATTTCGTGTTTGTTCATGAGTCTTACGGCTTTATAAACAGTAGCATCAGCGTCTATTGTAATCACTTCATCAACCATGACGTCTTCGACGTTGAGGTCCATGACAACACACCAGATAACTAATTGCGGCACTTCTGCTGTTTATAGATTATTATCTCCTAATCTTTTTTACAAATTCAAATTACCATTCACGTATCGTCTAGATTGGATAGAGGAGCAAGCTTTTCCCACCGAAAAGACAAGATAGGTAGAGGGACGAAAACTTTGAAAACGAAATTGCTACAACTGATGAAAAATAGAAGTATCCGCAAATACATCCCAGACGATTATCACCCAGTCGCAATCTTGCCCATAGGTCACCCTGCAGAAAACCTGTCTCCTGAAACTCGTGCCCGGAAAGTCCTTGCGACAAATAGATTACGTAAACAGATATGATGATAGGTCTGAAACTTCAAAAACTGTCAAGGAAGGAACTTAAAGCTTTAGGGCGGTGGTCTTACCCCAAGTTCAAGCTCAATTTCTAGTGTTTGGCTGTCGCGTATAATACTTAAGATTATGGTTTCTCCGGGACTTTTGTATCTCTCCATGTAAGTCACCAAGTCATCAGCCGTCCTTACTGGAATATTATCAACACCTATAATTATGTCATCACTTTGCAGTTTTGCTTGAGCTGGGCTATCTGGTAGAACTCTTATTATTTGGAAACCGCTTATGCTGTCAGTGGTTACATCAGTTCCTTCTACACCTATCCAAGGATGTTCATACGTTCCGTTTATAATCAAAGCGGGGATAACCCTTTGCATTATAACTGATGAAATTGCGAAGCCTACCCCAGAAAATTCGCCCGTCTCACTTATAATTGCAAAGTTTACACCCACAACAAATCCTAAACTGTTTAGAAGAGGCCCTCCAGAATTGCCTGGATTAATTGCAGCATCAATTTGTATCACGTCAACTATTGCATACTGCATCTCAGGCAGCATCAAACTTCTCCCAATTTGGCTGACTATTCCTTGGGTTATTGAGCCAATCAATCTGAAAGGGTTTCCCATAGCGTAAACGGTTTCTCCCACCAACAGTCTTGAAGAATTTCCTATAGGTAGAGGATGCAGCTGCATTTCTTCAGGCACGTTAATTTTCAGGACTGCTAAATCACTGTAAGCATCATAATATACGGAAGACGCTGTAAAAACCGTTCCGTTAATGAATGTTGCTTTAACGACGTCATAGTCTTTTACAACGTGATTGTTCGTGACTATGTAGCCTCTTCCATAAGGGTAAACGAATCCTGAACCTTCAACAACGGATCCATCGTTGCGGCTATTGGTTATTAGTACAACTGAGGTTTTTGTTAGGTTGTAGATTTGAACTGCTGTCAAGCCCATTGTCTGGTTGTAATGCAAGGCTTCAAGGGTTGATTCAAGTTGTTCGATTTCAGCGGAGAGATTTGCATAATTATCCTTTAAATCCGCAAAACCTGCTTTTAGGTCCAGATATATGAAAGTGAAGCCAGTGCCTAATGCTAGGCAAACCAGAATCATTACCAAAAGAAACTTTTTGTCAACAACTGTGCCCTGCATTTCTTCCATGTAAACGCCTCTTTTTCGCAGGTCTCTTATTCTATCTAACAAACACTTCCATAAATACTTGTCAATCGAATTTTGTATGCCGATCTTGATGCGGCTTGTCGGATTGAACCTGGGTCCAGAGACAATTACTTTAATACAATAATTGAAACGTATTACCGGGAAACACTCTATATCCAAAGCCACGCCAATATTTGTTTCAGAGGTTTTCTTATTGTGTTTTAGCGATGATTGCTTTTGTTTGCTTCTTACCTCCAGCGAGGTATTCTATCATGGTTTCGTCTAGGTCGAGCCATTTTGCTGTCCCTGCCGCAATTTCTGAGTTGCTTTCAAAAATTATCCTTAAGTAGGGAAGAACCTCCTTCACGGCTCTCACCGAAGATATGTGGCATTTCCTCCGAATTTTCATGCCTATCGCCGACCGCAGCGCCCTTTCAGCCTTAGTCCTCGACAACCACTGAAGTTTCTGTGGAAATCTGAAGGGAATCCACCCGGAAGGTTCGGTTCGTTCTCTAGCCACAGCCACTCCGGCCGTCATAAAATCCAAAACATAACGTAGCAAACTCCAATTCTGGGTGGATCGGATTCTCCTCCTGTATATGTCAGCCAGAGACAGCGCGTCCATGGCCTTCGTTAAGTCGTGCGGGTCGGTTAAATGGTAGGGGACATTCTCGTAGATCCAGTGAAAAAGCATATCCGGGTCCATGTCAGCGGTGTCGACGGCCTTCTTGGCTTCCCAAGAATCCTTGGAATATAAGATCGTTCGCAGCACGTTGAAAATCACGTCCTTTCGATCCCGCGCAGCTAACCAAGCCACATCCTCGTAGACGAGCCGCTTCTTTCCCTGAGCCAAAGCCTGCAGATCATTCACAGCCGATCTGACATCCCTCCCAGATCTTTCAGCGATAAACTTCAGAGCCTCTTCCTCTGCGTCGATTCCCTCGCCTGCACAAACCTTCTTCAGGTGTTTCGCTACTTGTCGAACTGTTGGCTTCTTGAACTCTATTAGGAGGCAGTACTTCCGAAGCGTACGGAAACGAGGATCATAGGCGTTGTTCGCTATGAGGACGATTGGACGCTGAGTTGCCTTCACGATCTCCGTAACCGCGCGGACTCCGCCCTTATCAGCGGTTCCAGTGATTCCATCCAACTCATCTAACAAAATCAGCCGTTTTCCACCAAACAGCGTGCCATACTGAGAAGCCAAACCAGCAAAACGCTGAATGGCCCCCGCAGTTCTGTAATCGCTCGCATTCTTTTCAACCAACTCCATTTGCAGGTCATTAGCAAGAGCCTCAACGCACACTGTTTTACCGACGCCTGGAGGCCCATACATAAAAGCAGCTCTTTTCTTGGGAACACGTTTATCCCAAGACCCCACCCATTCAGTAAATTTTTGTATAGCCTCGGTGTTCCCAACGATTTCAGAAACGGTTCGAGGCTTGTGCTTCTGGGTCCAAGCAGCATACAAAGGCTAGCCGCCTCTTTTCAACTCGTAACCAGCCTCTGCCAGTCGCGCAAGTAGGGCGCTCAGCTGAACTTCCTCGTCGGAGCCCTGGACCAGTCGAAAGTCGATTTCTCCAATGGCTTCGGCAAGTTTGACCTTCCATTGCTCAGGAAGGCCTGAACGGAAGATTTCTATGTGAATTTGCTTGATGATGTCACTTCCAGCCATGCCGTATTTCAGAATCATTTCCCTCAATCTTTTCCTAGCGCCTATGAAATCGCTCTTCATAGCCAACGTTATCATTTCTCGAACATCGGCGGGATTAGCTCGCCCGATCACTGAGTAAACGGTTTCAGCGTCGATAACCTTGCCCAAAGAAGCAGCAGCCTGCAGAGTGTTGGTTGCTCTGCGTAGGTCTCCGCCGCTGACCTCGAAGATGGCGTTAAAACCTTCGTCTAGGATTTTCACGTCCTCTTGCTCAATAATACGTCGTATGTAAAGATCCTGATCTTCTTTTGAGAGGTAGGAAAAACGGAAGGGTGCGCATCTCGACTGGATGGGTTCAATAATTTTGCCGCTGTAGTTTGCTATGAGGATGAAACGGCAAGTTTCGGTGAAGCGTTCCATGGTTCGCCTCAAAGCCTGCTGAGCGTCGGAGGTCATGTTGTCAGCCTCGTCGAGAATCAAAATTTTAAACGGTATCTCGCCGATGGACCTAGTTCGAGCAAAGGTTTTCACGGTTTCCCTAACAATGTTTATGCCACGCTCGTCGCTGGCGTTCAACTCCATCAGATGCTCCCGATAACCTTTCTCATAAAGATCACGAGCTAAACAGAGCGCGGCGGTGGTCTTTCCAGTTCCAGGTGGACCGGCAAAAATGCAGTGAGGAACATTCTTAGCCCTGACGAAACTCTTTAGCCGCTCCACGATGTCGGTTTGGTTAATCATCCCGTCTAAGGATTTAGGGCGATACTTCTCCGCCCACACTTCATAGCTCAACTGTAGGCCTCCGTGACGTATTAGAAAAGGGGTCATACATTAGTATTTATGTTCCACTGGCTTCTAAAAGCTGATCCCTATAAATGTAAAAACTTAGACCTTTTAGTCTTTCTTCTTTAACTATAGTTTTTATATCTAGACTTCACATTTCTTCTAGAACAAGCCTCATGTTAAGTGAGGGTTAAAATTGTCAGCAGAACCATTAACGTCTATCAAAGATGCGGATTTCATCTTCAAAAACACACCTGTAAAAATCGTGGTAAACAGAAATTGCCCTGAAATCAAGCTTGCTGGATTGAAAGTTGGCCCCTATCAAGAGGGAAAAGAATACGAAGTAAAGTTTTGGATAGCTCAAGAACTGAAAAGGGCTGGAATAGCACGTTTCCGTGAAGAAGAATTATTAGATTTAATGAAGCTTAACAAAATTCATTGGAAAGAAAGAGTTCAGGCTTCCCAACAAGTCGCCGCCTTACCTGAAGATTTTTACCCCAGACTTCGGCGTTACCTCGCTGATTTAAAAAGCGGAGCCATAAAGAAACCTGAAACAATGAGGGACTACGAAAAGGCCAGAAGGCTCTCCCGCGACATCATCAACTTGAGACTGAAAAAGATAGTTTCCCTCGCCTCATCACCAGCACAAACAAACCAGATTCTCGGGAACTTGACAAGAGAAGAACGCGTTGTCTACGAACGTTTATACGGGATTATTAGTGAATGGAGAGCTGAAATTCTGAAAATAAAGGGAGGCGGTGAGTCTTGACAGAAGAAATAGTGGCAGCGGATCCACAGGAACGATTACAAGACTTTCTTAAATCAGACAAATATCGTGAACGTCTTTCCCGAATGGCCATCGCTGGCAGCACCTCCTTAATCGCAGATTTTGAAGAACTTTTAGCAGTAGAAACCGCACTTGCAGAAAGCATCCTAGAGAGGCCAGACGAATATTTAGAACACGCGAACAACGCCGCGTTGGCTCAACTACAGATAGAAGAACCCGAATACGCCGAAAGAGTTGAAACAGTCACTGTTAGGTTTCGAGGCTTACCAGGATCCACACCGCTACGAGCGTTAGGCTCCGCACATATCGGAAAGCTCGTTATGGTGGAGGGCATCGTCGTTCGCGCCAGCCCAGCCAGACCACTTGTAATGCAAGCCGCCTTCAGATGTAAACGATGCGGAACAGTCAGTAATATCCCTCAAAGCGGTCCCTTCCTGACGGCTCCACCCGCATGCAGCGATCCAGCATGCAGAAGAAGAGGCCCCTTCGATTTCGTTCAGGAAGAATCCAAGTTCATCGATTCCCAAGACATACGCATCCAAGAAAGACCAGAAGACCTTCCGCCGGGGCAGCTTCCACGTTGGTTAGACATAAAACTTCTTGGGAGAGACCTCGTTGACGTAGCGAGACCCGGCGACCACGTTTCTGTGGTCGGAGTCGTTCGCGCGGTTGCCCCAACCCTTCCGAGAGTTGGACGACTTCGATCCTTTAGACTGCATCTGGACACCAATTTTATTGATGTGATGGGTAAAGAGCCTGAAACGGTGCTTATTTCGCCGGAGGAAGAGAAACAGATACTTGAACTGGCAAAGGACCCTTGGGTTCACCGCAAAATTCTTCGTTCGTTAGCGCCCTCCATTTACGGCTATGAACATATCAAAGAAGCCGTAATGTACCTTCTCTTCGGGGGTGTTGCAAAACATTTCCCGGACATCACTATACGGGGAGACATGAACGTTCTTCTGGTAGGAGATCCGGGAACAGCCAAGTCGCAGCTCCTACAATACGTGGCGAAGATAGCTCCCAGGGGTTTATACACTTCCGGTCGCGGAACCACAGCCGCTGGCTTAACAGCAGCCGTGCTTCGTGAAAAGGCTGGTGGAATGACCCTTGAGGCTGGAGCATTGGTGTTGGCGGATAAGGGCATCGCAGCCATAGATGAGATAGATAAGATGCGTCCTGAAGACAGAGTGGCTATACATGAAGCCATGGAACAGCATACGGTTTCTATTGCCAAGGGCGGCATCGTAGCAACCCTTAACGCTCGAACAGCCATCTTAGCTGCAGCTAACCCAGCCTTAGGCAGATACGACCCCTATCGAACGGTAGCAGAGAACATATCCCTTCCAGTCACCATTCTCTCAAGATTTGATCTCATCTTCATTTTGCGGGATGTGCCTGAAAAAGAATCGGACACAAAGATGACTGAGCATATACTTGACCTTCACAGAACTGGTGTGGCTCCAGTCGAGCCTCCCATAGCGCCTGATCTGTTTCGAAAATACATCAGTTACGCCAAAAACATTAAGCCTGTTTTGACCAAGGAAGCTTTGGAACGCTTGAAAGATTTCTATTTAGCCATGCGTTCGGCCAGCGAAGCTGAGGGGACGCCTATAGCTATAACTGCGCGGCAACTGGAATCTTTGGTTAGGGCGGCTGAGGCTAGGGCTCGTGTTGCCCTTCGGAAAGAGGTTCTCGCCGAGGATGCTGAGACGGCGATTGCCATAATGAAGAGGTCGCTGGAAGAGGTTGGAATCGATGTTTCGTCTCGCAAATTCGATATTGACATCATCATGACGGGCAAACCGAAAAGTATGCGCGATAAACTGTCGGTTATTCTGGGTCTCATTTCGAGCATGGAGAAAGAAACGGGAATGGTAGAGAAGACGAGACTTCTGGAGAGACTTCAAACCGAATATGACATTGGAAGTTCTGAAGCAGAGAGGCTAATAGGACAAATGTTGAAGGAAGGAACCCTATTCTCACCTAGAAACGGACACCTCAAAAAGACCTAGCCAAAGGCGCATGCATTGAGAATTGAAGAACTACCGATACCGGAATCCGTAAAACAAGTTATAATTAGTTCGGGAATCACCGAACTTTATCCTCCGCAAGAGGAAGCCATACGTGCGGGAGCCCTAGAAGGAAAAAACCTTGTCCTGGCAAGTCCAACAGCCTCAGGGAAAACCCTCATCGCCGAGTTTTGCGCCCTCAAACACATACTGGAAAGAAACGGAAAAGTTCTCTACTTAACGCCTCTACGAGCTTTGGCCAGCGAAAAATATGAAGAATTCAAGAAATACACTGTTATCAGAAAACGTAGCGGAAGACGGGTCAGGGTAGGCATCAGCACCGGCGACTACGACAGCAGCGACCCGTGGCTGGGGAAGTTCGACATCATAGTCACCACAAACGAAAAAGCAGATTCATTATTGAGACACAGATCCCGCTGGGTCAACGAAATCTCCCTAGTAGTCGCCGACGAAGTGCACCTCCTCAACGACACTGAAAGAGGACCAACACTAGAAGTCGTCCTCGCCCGCCTCATACAAGTAAACCCAGACACCCAACTCCTAGCCCTAAGCGCAACCATAAAAAACGCAGAAGAAGCCGCTGAGTGGCTAAAGGCCATCTCCATCACAACAGAATGGAGACCAGTCACCCTCAGAGAAGGCGTACTCCTACACAACGAGATCCACTTCAAAGACGGAGGTGCCCAAAAAATAGAAAAAGCCGCCAAAAACCCCGCCATAAACCTAGCTTTACACATAGTAAAATCCGGTGGACAAGCCCTAGTTTTCGCAGGAACACGTAGAAACTCCGTCAGTTTGGCTAAGAAGGCAGCAACAACTATGAAAGCCTTCATATCTAAGCCCATGAAACGTTCCCTAACAAGAATCGCCGAACAAATTCTCGCAACCGGTGAAAGAACAAGAATCAGCGAGCTGTTAGCTGAGATTGTTAATTATGGAACGGCTTTTCATCACGCTGGATTAGGCGGCAGCCACAGAAAGATAATTGAAGATGCTTTTAGAGACGGAAAAATCAAAGTCATAACAGCCACCCCCACCCTAGCCTTTGGAGTGAACCTACCAGCAAGAATGGTGATCATCCACGATTATAGGCGGTACGAGCCTGGATACGGCTACTACCCCATAACAGTGCTCGAGTACAAACAGATGGCTGGACGAGCTGGAAGACCCCGTTACGACAAAGTTGGAGAAGCCTTGCTCATAGCCAGAACCGAAGACGAACGCGACTACCTCATGGAAAGCTACGTTCTCTCCGAACCAGAAAGAATATGGTCAAAGCTGGCGGTGGAAAGAATCCTCCGATCCCACGTTTTAGCCACAATAGCAGCAGACTTCGCCCACACCGAACAGGGAATCTACGACTTCTTCGGCAAAACCT
>Ga0224506_10003049_pt1 | contig 11198 bp, 7 predicted proteins | sample SF_Jan12_sed_USG_2_FD_169108 | JGI IMG/M metagenome (GOLD analysis project Ga0224506, IMG submission 169108) | Sediment microbial communities from San Francisco Bay, California, United States - SF_Jan12_sed_USGS_8_1 | ecosystem: Environmental > Aquatic > Marine > Sediment | place: USA...
GCCGAGCAGGTAAAACTGCTCTATAAACCATTGATGCTGGCCGTTGCTGCGACCCTGATTGCAGCCTCACTCTTTGTTATTGCGCAATGGCCAGTTATCGACCATCAGGTACTAATAGGCTGGCTGGTAGCAATGACCATTGTGATTTCCGCACGCGCGGTACTCGGATACCTCTATAATCGCGCTCATCACGAGGTGAGGCAGTACCAGTACTGGGGTAGACTATTTATAATCGGCTCCTGCGTCACCGGCATCATGTGGGGGCTCGGCAGTATCCTGCTTTTCCCGGCGGGCATTCCCGAACACCAGATGGTCGTTGCACTGGTGATTATCGGCATGTGTTCGGGCGCGGTATCGAATCTTTCCATCGTTCGCCGGGCTTACCTGGTTTTTGCTATTCCCGCCCTGCTGCCCGTTATACCTCTTTTTATTCTTGAAGAAAGCACCCAGTCAATCATTATCGTACCAACGGTTTTACTGGCTTTTGCCTTTTTTATCAAGAACGCGAGCCTGATAAATCAAAACACCGAAGACAATATTCGTCTACGCATTGCTGCCAAAGAAAGAGAACAACAATTGATCGACGCCAAGGAACAGGCTGATAGCTCTAATAAAGCTAAATCGCAATTTCTTTCACTCATGAGCCACGAGCTGAGGACCCCCTTGAACGCAATTCTGGGCTTTGGACAAATCCTTGAAATGGATAAAAATCAGCTTACAGCAGATCATCAAGCGGCCATTTCCAACATTCTGGATGGTGGTAATCACTTATTGCATCTGATTAATGAAGTGCTCGATCTGGCGAAAATAGAATCCGGCCGCTTGCAAGTTACTATGGAAACCGTAGTCCTGGATGAATTATTGCCTCAGTGTAAAACGCTCATTAGCCCTGGATTGAAGCTCCACAATATCGACTTAACCGACAGGCTAAGCGGCAAAGGATTAACCATAAAAGCGGACCCGGTTCGCGCCAAACAGGTCATACTCAACTTATTATCGAACGCGACTAAATATAACCGGAGCCAGGGCAGTATTATCATCGATGCCGAAGTATCCGGAACCGAACGACTACGAATCAGTATCACCGATAGCGGCCAGGGCATTTCCGGGGCGGATATAGACAAGTTATTCACTCCGTTCGATCGCCTGGATGCACCAGAAAATGTCGAAGGTAGCGGCATTGGTCTGGTGATCACCCGAAGTCTGATGCGCCTGATGGAAGGCGATATAGGCGTCGAAAGCACTGTCGGAGAAGGCAGTACCTTCTGGGTAGAATTTTCGACCTGAAAATAAACATGGCACTCTTCGCCCGACGCGCTATAATCGCGCGCCTTACCTATCTCCGACGACATCCCCAGACAACATCATGACTTCCAGTAGCCGCGCAAATCTGCGTAATATCGCCATTATCGCCCATGTTGACCATGGCAAAACCACGCTGGTTGATGAACTGTTAAGACAGTCCGGCACGCTCGACGTACGCGCCGAAGTCACCGAACGCATGATGGATTCCAACGATCTGGAAAAAGAACGCGGGATTACCATTTTATCCAAATGTACGGCGATCAACTGGCAGCACGAAAAAGAAAACCAGAATTATCGAATTAACATTGTCGATACACCGGGTCACGCCGATTTCGGTGGTGAGGTCGAACGAGTTCTTTCCATGGTTGACTCTGTTTTATTACTGGTCGATGCGGTTGACGGCCCCATGCCCCAAACCCGCTTTGTGACGCAGAAAGCATTTGCCATGGGTTTCACCCCGATTGTTGTGGTGAATAAAATCGACCGTCCCGGTTCACGCCCGGACTGGGTAGTTGACCAGGTTTTCGATCTATTCGATCAGCTGGGTGCCAGCGACGAGCAACTCGACTTCCCGATTATTTACGCTTCGGCGTTGAATGGCTATGCCAGCGCAGAGGACAATGTATTCGAAGGTGATATGACACCGTTATTTGAATCGGTCGTCGCCAACGTCAAACCACCCGAAGTCGAAGTCGATGGTCCTTTCCAGATGCAGATTTCGAGTCTCGACTACGACAGCTATAAAGGCGTACTCGGCATCGGCCGAATCACTCGCGGTACCATTAACCGTAATACACCGGTGAAGATTATCGGCGCTGACGATAAAATTCGCGACGGTCGAATGATGCAGATATTCGGCTTTAAAGGGCTTGAGCGTATCGAAACCGAAACCGCACAGGCCGGTGATATCATCGTCTTCTCCGGTATCGAAGAGTTGTATATCTCGGATACTTTGTGTGACCGCAACACCGTCGAAGCTCTGCCGCCGCTGACCGTCGATGAGCCAACGGTGAATATGACTTTCAGTGTCAACAGCTCGCCTTTTTCGGGTAAGGATGGCAAGTTCCTCACCTCGCGACAGATCGACGAGCGTCTGCAGCGCGAATGCCTGCATAATGTTGCCCTGCGGGTCGAACAACTCACCGACTCGGATAAGTTTCGAGTTTCCGGCCGAGGTGAATTACACCTGGGTATTTTGATCGAAAATATGCGTCGCGAGGGATTTGAGCTATCGGTTTCCCGCGCCGAAGTTATCCTCAGAGAAATCGACGGGCAGATTTGCGAGCCCTATGAGCAGCTCACAGTCGATGTCGAGGATCAATATCAGGGAGCGATCATGGAAGCACTCGGTAGTCGCAAGGCAGAGCTCAAGAATATGATGCCCGATGGCAAGGGCCGGGTCCGCCTCGACTACGTTATCCCTTCGCGTGGTTTGATCGGTTTTCAGGCCGAGTTCATGACGCTAAGCTCTGGCACCGGTTTGATCTACCACGTATTCGACGAGTACGGCCCAAAAGTTGAAGGCGATATAGGACAACGCAAAAACGGTGTTTTAATCGCCAGTGCTACCGGTAAAGCGCTGGCTTATGCTCTGTTTAATCTGCAGGAGCGCGGAAAGCTGATGATAGGTCACGCTGAAGAAGTTTACGAAGGCATGGTCGTCGGTATTCACAGTCGCGCCAACGACCTGGTGGTCAATCCGTTAAAAGCCAAGCAACTGACGAATATCCGGGCTGCTGGAACAGATGAGAATTTAATCCTGGTTAAACCAATCCGCTTCACACTGGAACAGGCACTGGAATTCATCGATGACGACGAGTTAGTCGAAGTCACTCCGAAAAATATTCGTATCCGTAAAAAATTCCTGCTCGAACACGAACGCAAGAAAGCATCGCGCAGCTCGACTACCTAGAGTAGAGGCGCTCTACAGACCGGGAAGCATCGCCTGTTGATATCCATAGGCGAGCCGTAACAGTCTGAAATCAGAATTCGGTGGTCCGATAAGCTGCAGCCCTACTGGTAATCCCTCGCGTGACAAACCTGCCGGTAAAGATATTGCTGGCAGGTTGAGCGAGGGTGTTAGTTCAACCGGCCGCCAGTCCTCGTCGACTTCGGCGTCGGTTAAATCAATCGAATAAGGCAACCCGGCCATGGTCGGCCATAACAAAAACTCGTAGCGCGAAAAGAACTCACTGAGAACCTGCCAGCAGCGCGCCTGTATGCTTCTTGCTCCAGCAATCTCATGCGCCGTTAATCTCGCACCCTTTTGTAAAAACTTTCGGAGTCGGTCACTACCGGCGAATCGGTCGTCGTCAAGATAGCCGCCCAGCTCGGTAATAGCATTTAAAGCGACGGCGACCGCATGCACCCCATGGTTATCGGCAATATCGGGGCAGGCCTCGTCAACTATACAACCCATCGATTCAAAAGTTGAGCAGCGAGTCTTCAATAAAGCCTTTACCTCATCATGCGTCTTACTACCACAGGGAGTCGCACTAAACGCAATTCGAGTACCCTGTAAAGCAGCTTCCAGTGGTGCATTAAAATCGATTGATTCGGCTGTTGAGGACAGCGGACAGGCGGTATCGCGCCCGGTGAACACCGACATAAACAAGGCAATATCCTCGACACTACGAGCCATCGGGCCAAATACATGCAAAGCATCGAAAGGTAAAGTATTGTCCCGTTTTGGTACCTGTCCAGCTGTCGGGCGAAATCCGACGACACCGCATACCGACGCTGGCGAACGCAATGACCCGCCGAGGTCACTACCATCCACCATAGGTACCATATAGGCTGCTAACGCTGCCGCTGAACCTCCTGAACTCCCGGCCACCGTCTTGCTAAGGTCACGAGGGTTTCGGGTAATACCAAACACGGCATTATCGGTTTGCGCGCCCGAGGCAAATTCGGGAGTATTCGATTTACCGATAACGATAGCCCCGGCGCGACGAGCTCTTTCGACATGTATCGCATCGGCCGAAGGAATATAGTCTTCAAACAATAGCGAGCCAAAGGTGGTGCGGAGATCTTTGGTAGGCAGTGTATCTTTCACCGCATAGGGCAAACCATGTAACGGCTCCAGGGATTCGCCCTTTGCAAATTTCTGATCCGCTAAGATCGCTTCCTTGTGTGCACGTTCCAGACAAAGTGTTACCAGAGCATTGACGCGGGAATTTTCCGCTTCTATCACTTCGACATGAGCATTGAATATTTCCACCGCACTCACTTCACCTGTTCGCATTTTTGCTATCAGCTCAGTGGCGGTGCACCGCACTAATTCATTCATACATGGAGTATATCCAGCAGTGGCTTGTCAGTTAAAGTAGTTATTGATGTAATACCATCTGTTAACGAATAAAAACAACCGTTATGACCATTCATTATTTTGCTTATGGCTCCAATCTGGCGAGCCATCGCCTGCTACAACGTATCCCCGAAGCAAGGGTCGATCGCGTCGCCACATTGCGCCAACACCGCCTGTGCTGGCATAAAAATGACAAAGGCCAATCGGGCAAATGCGATATAAAGTACACTGATGACCATAACGATGTTATTTACGGGGTAATCTATTTAATATCGGCCGATGGCAAGGAAACCCTCGATTACTACGAAGGCCATGGCTTTGGCTACCTCAGTAAAACAGTAGAAATAACCACACTAGACGGTGAAACTATCGATGCATTAACTTACTACGCAATCGATATCGACGTAATACAACAGCCATACCACTGGTATAAGGAACATGTGCTGCGTGGTGCGCGTGAGCACGATCTCCCTGCCCATTATATTGCCATGATAGAAGCACAGGAATCGATTGATGATGCCGATGAGGAGCGGGTTCAGCGAGAGTTGGAGATTTATCTAGATTAACTGCGGTATAAACGCCAGTATCTCGACCTTCCCCGGCATAGTCGGGTTAAACAACCGATTATGCCAATAGGTCGACTGATACGAAGCATCCGTTTCGTCCAGAAGCATTACATCGAAATCGAAGGCAAAATCGATACTGTCCTGTTTAAACTTCAAATGGCATTGACCCGCTTCTTTTAACGCTTCTGCAATGGCTGAATCGAGTGAAAAAGAGGCTGTCAGATTATTCTGAAAATTGAAATCATCCTGATAATGCCGTTCGGCCAGTATTCGCAAACCATTTTTGACCCATTCTGCGGGATCGGCCGTTTTGCGCACAATATGCCGGATTTCTGCAGTGACATCTTCTGGTGTCTGTTTAACGATCAGGAACTGAAGCCGGGCCTGTTCTTCTCCGCCCCTGATCGAATGCAGACCTGCACTCATACCTGGCGAAGGCTTACCGCCCATTTCACGCATGCTCATCTTACGCAGACGACATTGCCAGGAAATAAAGCGTTTATACTGTTCGTTGATAGGTATCAATTTTCTGCTCATCCGGAAAAATACGGGCAGCTTACCACCAATGGCTCGCCGCCCAAATAACGGAGTCTAAAACAAGCCTTCGACAAGCCCTTCATCATTGAGGTGGATATTATCAGCCGACGGTACCCGCGGCAGTCCCGGCATGGTCATGATGTCGCCGCAGACACAGACGATAAACTCGGCACCGGCAGATAATCGGATCTCGCGAATCGGTACCTCGTGGTTGATCGGCGCACCCATCAGTGCCGGATCGGTGGAGAAGCTATACTGCGTCTTCGCCATACAGATCGGGAAGTGGCCATAGCCTTCGGCTTCGAATTTGGCAAACTGGTCACGGACTTTCTTGTCCGCAATGATGTCATCGGCACCGTAGAGTGAACGCGCAATATGGCGCGCCTTTTCCCACAACGGCATCTCGTCGTCGTACAGCGTATGAAACTGCGCCTGACCCGAGTCCGCGACATCGGCCACGTGCTGGGCCAGCGCCTGTGTACCCTTGCTGCCTTCACCCCAGTGATTACAGTCGAAGGCCTTGACGCCAAACTCCTTACAGAAGGCACGAATGGCTTCGAGTTCGCCTTCGGTATCGGCGACAAATTTGTTGATGGCGACCGTCACCGGTACACCGAACTGCTTGAGGTTACGGATATGGCGACCGAGGTTTTCACAGCCCTTGGCAACCGCGGCGACATTCTCACCGGCGAGCTGGTCTTTCGGTACACCACCGTGCATCTTCAATGCGCGAACAGTGGCAACGAGGACGACGGCATCCGGGGATAACCCGGCTTTACGACATTTGATGTCGAAGAATTTCTCCGCACCCAGATCAGCACCGAAGCCTGCTTCGGTGACCACATAATCGGCCAGCTTGAGTGCAGTTTTGGTGGCGATCACCGAGTTACAGCCGTGCGCGATGTTGGCGAACGGGCCCCCGTGGATAAACGCCGGGTTGTTTTCCAGTGTCTGTACCAGGTTGGGCATGAACGCGTCTTTGAGTAGTACGGTCATCGCACCCGGCGCATTGACGTCCCTGGCATGTACTGGTTTGAGGTCGCGCGTATAGCCAATGACGATATTGCCGATTCGGCGACTGAGATCGTCTAAATCGGTGGCCAGACAGAAAATCGCCATGATTTCAGAGGCGACGGTAATGTCGAAGCCACTCTGGCGCGGGGTACCGTTACCCGGACCACCGAGACCGATGGTGATATCACGCAGGGTACGGTCGTTCATGTCCATCACCCGCTTCCAGGTGATACGACGCGGATCGAGTCCCGATTTGTTTTCCCAGTGGATGTGGTTGTCGATTAATGCGGATAACAGGTTATGCGCGGCACCGATGGCGTGGAAGTCACCGGTGAAATGCAGGTTAATGTCTTCCATCGGCACGACCTGGGCGTATCCGCCACCGGCGGCTCCGCCTTTCATGCCGAAACAGGGGCCGAGGCTGGGCTCACGCAGGCACATGACGGCATTCTTGCCGATGCTATTTAAACCGTCACCGAGTCCAACCGTGGTGGTGGTCTTGCCTTCACCCGCGGGGGTCGGCGAGATGGCGGTGACGAGGATTAACTTGCCGTCTTTTTTGCCATTCAGAGAATTTATAAACTCGGCGGTTAACTTGGCCTTGTCGTGCCCAAAGGGCTGCAAAGCGCTGCTGGGGATATCTAGCTTTTCTGCAATTTCTGAAATTGGTTTTAACGTTGCAGCACGTGCAATCTCGATGTCACCCATGAGTTATTCTCGGTTAGAATTGATTTTGGTATACAATATACCAATAATTCTGAGGTCTCAAGTATTTGATCGAATGAGACTGAAATTGGATGAGACTGAAATTTTTATATTTATGTCATTCCATAGCCGATGCGGGCTAAGCACAGAAATATGTGGCACTATCTATTCACGCGTCCATCTGATAACTATTGCTCAAAGTGCCGACGCCATCAATGACGACATCGACTAGAGTGTTCGGTTTCATGGTCTTTACACCCAGTGATGTGCCGCAGGCAATGACATCTCCAGGCTCTAAAGTCATATCCCCTGAAATAAGGCTGACCAGCTCGAGTGGTGAAAAAAACATATCTGCGACCGGGTAGTTTTGCCGCTCTTCGCCGTTAACCAGGGTGCGCACCACCAGGGAATCCGGGTCTTCGAGTTCGGTGATGCAGGGGCCGATAATACCAAAACTGTCAAAGCTTTTTGCACGTGTCCATTGCGGAAATGCCTCGTATTTAAATAGCAGGTGTATCGCGGTCACGTCGTTAACACAGGTATAACCGAGCACATAGTCTGCCGCTTCTTCGCGGCTGACGTTTTTGCAGGTCTTGCCTATGACGACCCCGAGTTCTCCTTCATAGATGAGTCTGCCGTCATAGCCCTGCGGGTGAATGATTTCTGCGCCATGATGCGACACGCAGCTTGACGGTTTAATGAAGTAAAACGGAAACTCCGGGCGTTCGAGTTTTTGAGCTTCGGCGAGCTGGTGGAAGTTATTCCACATGGCGACTATTTTGCTCGGCTGGCAGGGTGCAAGTAGTGTTACCTCATGAAGCGAGAGCGTTTCGCCGGTGGTTTGCGAATTCCCGTACATATTGCCACTGCAACAATGGATGATTTGGTCTTCTAGTTGACCAAAGCCTTGCTGGTCATCCTGCTGGTATCTTACCCACTTCGTCGACATTTGTTTTCCTCTGTTGCGTTAGGCGAGCTGCCCGGCCCATGATTTGAGTTTCTATTGTTAGTTGTTAATCAATCGATAGTTATTCGTATTTTGTATACCATGAATAGTATTGATGTGTTTTATTAAATCAATCAATCTGTCGGTTCCTATTTCAAAACTGACTATTAATTTTTGATATGGAGCGTTAAATTGCCTGCACAAAAGAAACCTGTCGAGAGTTCGTTCGTGTCTGAAAACAAGTTAATACCAGTAGTGTCTCGCTGGCTATACGAAGAATACAGTCTTTTTTATAAAGAGTTTCTAATGATTATTGATCTGGCCAAGATCGCTTTTGAAAAGAGAGACTTTGCCAGTTCGGTTGATGCCAGTTCAAGGCGACTGGCGCTTTATAGTGCCAGTATTGTCGAAGTCAGCAAGCGCCTGAAGCAGGCTTATCCCGATATCCACGATAATTCTGACTGCTGGCACGAAGTTGAGAGGTATTACCAGCAACTGATAAAAGATGAGTATGCCGAGGATATTGGTAAGGCGTATCTGCATTCCCTGCGTCGGAAGATTTATCAGGATGAGTGGCGCGCTGCAGATTTTTCGTTTTCGGAAATGACCCCAAACGACGACAAAATCCTTTCGCGGGTCATGGTGTCTTACGAACTCGAGTCGGGATTGACCGAAGATGTGGTCGAGTCAATTTTGAATATTCCGCAGTTTATTCGCAGCTATGGAGATATGTCTCACGAACGCCAACGTGTTCTAAGGCGCATCATCGAGAATCTGGCGCGTTCCCGTCATAGCTCGGTCCAAATGGTCAAGGTGGAAATGATTAATGCCGGCTTTTATCGCAACCGCGGGGCTTATCTGGTGGGGCGGCTACTATTCGATAGTGGTGATTTTGTGCCGTTAATTATTGCTTTATTGAATGAGGAATCCGGTATATATGTTGATGCGGTGCTTACCAGTGAAACCTATGCTCACAATATTTTCAGCTCGACGCTTGCTAATTTTCACGTCACCAGTAGCTATTATCACGAAGTCAGTGCTCTGCTGAAAAGTATAATGCCTCGTCGGCCATTGGGCTTGCATTACTCGACTATTGGCTACAATCATCTCGGCAAGGTTGCTGTCATGAGTGAGTTGGAGTCGGAACTAAATGAATGTGAGACCGGGCTGGAGACGGCTGTCGGATCTCCAGGCACGGTGGCTATGGGTTTTGCGGCAAGGAACTCGGCTTATAATTTAAAAGTGATTCGTGATAAACCGACTAAAAACTACAAGTGGGGTGAGTTTGGCGGGGTTGAATCGGTTATTCGAAAATATACTCGAGTCCATGAAATTAACCGTACCGGCAGCATGCTCGATAGTATTATCTATTACAAGATTCGACTCGACCGCCGATGGTTTTCACCGGACTTACTCGAAGAGTTGTTAACTGAGGCGGCGGAAACAGTTTCCCTGGTTGATGGCGACGTCGTTTTCAAATACCTGATCGTACAGATTAAACTAACGCCGCTGCCGGTTTATCTTGAAACTGCGACCGAAAAGCAGGCGGAAACGGCGATCGCGAACCTGGGTTATTGCATTAAGAATAATGCGGCGGCCAATATTTTTAATCGTGACCTGGATGCCCGGAATTATGGTATTGGTTCCTATTCCAAGGTGTATTTATTCGATTACGATGCGTTAGAAGATTTGACCGAGGTGAAGATAAGAACCAATCTTGATCGTGAGGATGGTGAAGAGGATATTCCAGACTGGTATTTTGAGGATGGCGTTGTATTTTTACCGGAAGAACTGATCTCGGGATTGTGTATCCCGCAACGTCATTTGAGCGTTCTATTCGCACGCCGCCACCGCAATTTGCTTACTACTCAATACTGGACAGCTATTCAACAGGATTTACTCAGTGGCACGGTTCCCAGTGTTAGTGTTTATCCTGACAATGAACGCTTCGGTGGTAGTGAGTAAGTTAGTAATCATAATTAAAATACTTTACATTTAAACCTCGCGGGGGTAGATTTCGATCTGGCATACTGTATACCAGAATAATAATGGTACTGCCGAAGTGACAATAAAGTAAAAAGAGGCAGGTTTAAAAAAGGCTGTTAGTCGGTTGTTCAGCTGGCATTTAGGTTTGCATTACTAAAGTGATGCTTGCAGATATTCCAGAAGAATCATTGCCTGATGCAGGCGTAAGATGGTATACCTGTGCTTCGATAATTTAAACTATGTATCGAAGATAAAGGGGACCGGTTATGAGTTCCCGGAGAATGATGCGTTTCATTTTAAGAAATGGGGGTATCAATATAATTAGGCCGGTATTTCGGTCAGTCACATTTTGGAGGTTAGATATAATGTTAAAAACACAACGCACTCTCACGAAAATGGCTTTCGCCATTGGTGCTGGCGCGATCCTGGCGACTACGCCATTGATCGGGCAGGCGGCATGGGAACCCCAGAAACCAGTAGAATTTGTTGTCATGGCCGGTAAAGGTGGTGGTGCTGATAAAGCTGTCCGATTGCTACAAAGTATCATCGCCTCGGAAAAAATGGCGCCTGTCCCTTTTACGCCGGTCAACAAGCCGGGTGGTTCAGGAGCGGAAGCACTGGTGCACGTGAAAGGTAAAAAAGGTGATAACCACACCATCATGTTCACGCTGAACAGCTTCTACACCACGCCTTTACGACAGCCTGCGTTGGGTGTCGATATAGAGACTTTTACGCCAATCGCGCGTATGGCGGAAGATACCTTCCTGTTATGGGTTAATTCAGATCGCAAAGACATCAATAATGTCGCCGATTTTGTTAAAGCGGCCAAAGC
>Ga0224506_10003050_pt1 | contig 11198 bp, 5 predicted proteins | sample SF_Jan12_sed_USG_2_FD_169108 | JGI IMG/M metagenome (GOLD analysis project Ga0224506, IMG submission 169108) | Sediment microbial communities from San Francisco Bay, California, United States - SF_Jan12_sed_USGS_8_1 | ecosystem: Environmental > Aquatic > Marine > Sediment | place: USA...
AACGTCAGCGCAAGAGAGAGAAGTGAGCGGGCAGGTCACGGATGACCAAAACGAAAGTATGCCCGGTGTTTCTGTTCAGATTAAGGGGACTTCCTCCGGAACAGCAACAGATGTGAATGGTGGGTTCAGGCTTAATGCCTCCTCATCTGACGTGCTGGTATTTTCTTTTATCGGCTATGGAACCAAAGAAGTTGCTGTTGGTTCTCAGACCACTATTAATGTAGTGATGGCTGAAGATGTTCAGCAGTTGGCTGAATTGATTGTGACGGGGTATTCCATCGATGAAAGAAGGGAAACCACCGGTTCTGTATCTACGGTAGCGTCGAAAGACCTTACGGTAGTGCCTACAGGTAACATAGAGCAGACATTGCAGGGGCGTGTCGCAGGTGTGACCGTGATCACCAACGGACAGCCTGGTACGGCAAGTCAGATCAGGGTAAGGGGTTTTGGCGCTTTTGGCGGTAATTCACCTTTATACGTAGTGGATGGAGTGCCTGTGGGATCAACTGATTTCCTGAGCCCGGACGACATTGAGTCAACTACCGTGTTGAAGGATGCGGCAGCGGCTTCTATCTACGGAGCCAGGGCAGCCAACGGTGTGATCGTTTATACCACTAAAAAAGGTAAAAAAGAAGCCCAGGATCTGAAGGTTACTTATGATTTGATGTACGGTGTGACCAATCCAGGCAAAGGACAGGACATGCTCAATACACAAGAATTTGCTGACTGGACCTGGAAAAAAGATGAGAACGATGCTTTCATAAATGGAACGGCGGTTGTTCATAACCATCCCCAGTTTGGTTCGGGTTCTACCCCGGTTATCCCTGACTACATTAATGTAGGAGGTACTGCAGGTGTAACAGGTACTGTTAATCGAGCAGACCATGCCGACCTATATAATATAGATCCCAGTGCGGGCTCTATCTATCAGGTAGTAAAAGCCAATAAGACCGGTACCAACTGGTATGATGAAATCACCAGAAAAGCGCCCTTGATGCGTCACTCACTGGGTTTTTCAGGTGGTGGACAGGGTAGCCGCTTTTATATTGGTTTCAGTAAGCAGGATCAGGAGGGTATTTTGATGAATAACACCTTTAAAAGATACACTTTCCGTGCTAACTCTGAGTTTGACCTGTTGCCCAACCTGCGGATTGGCGAAAACCTGCAGTTTTCTTACCGCCAGGTCTTAGGACAAGGTGGAGGTAGTGGTGGTCAAGGTGTTGCTCGTGATGAGAATGAAATTTTATCAGCATTCCGTATGGCGCCAATTATCCCGGTTTATGATGAGTTTGGCGGTTATGCCGGTACGGCAGCCAAAGGCTTCAACAACCCGAGAAATCCCGTGGCTACACGTGATGGTATGGCAAATAACAGGGGTTTTGATGGTATTGGGTTTGGCAATATTTACCTGGAGTTCGATCCCATCGAAGACCTGACCCTTCGCACAAGTATAGGAGGTCAGTATAGAAACTGGTATGGGTATGGCTACTCGCGTCGCCAGTATGAAAATTCAGAAAACAATTCTGCTTTTTCATATAGTGAATATAGTGGCTACAACTTCAATTGGGTAATGACCAACACAGCCAATTATTCCAAGACCTTTGGCGGTTTGCACAATATTGACGTACTGGTTGGTCAGGAAGCGCTGAATACCGGCTCAAGTCGAAGCATGTCAGGTGGTGGCCAGAATCCTTTCTCTCAAGACACAGATTATATTAATATTTCTAATGTAGGTTCACAGTGGGTAAATAGCGGCTATGGCAAAGGAGTTAATTTTCTTTCGATGTTTGGTCGTGTGAATTACATCTATAACGACAAATACATCGTAAACGCGGTAGTGCGTCGTGATGGTTCTTCACGTTTTGGATCAGCCAATCGTTATGGTGTGTTCCCCGCCTTTTCTGCAGCCTGGAGGATTTCATCTGAGCCCTTTATGCAGTCTATGACCTTTATTGATGACTTGAAAATACGTGGTGGCTATGGTACGATGGGTAACTCAAACAATGTTGATCCCAATAACCAGTACAGCCTCTTTGGAGGTAACTTGAGCCAGACATCTTATGACATTTCCGGTTCTAACAGCAATGTAGTCACTGGTTTCCGTAAGACAAGAAATGGTAATCCCAATGCCAAGTGGGAAACAACGGTAACCAAAAACATTGGTTTTGACGGTACCTTCCTGGATGGTAAAATGGATATTATCCTGGACTTATGGCAAAAAGACACCAAAGATCTCCTCTTTGTAGTTCCTGTTACGGCCACTGCCGGTGAAGCCGCAGCGCCTTCAGTTAACGTGGGACAGATGTTAAATAAGGGTATTGATATTCAGGTGATCACTCAGGGCGACATTAACGCTGATCTGGGGTACGAGCTGAATGTGACGGGATCCTTCCTGCACAACGAAATTGTAGCGTTGTCAGGTGATGTGGAGTATATCACGTATGTTAACCCAGGTTTCAGAGGTATATTCCCTATTCGTAATCAAATCGGGACTTCACTTTCCACTTTTTACGGCTATGAAATGATCGGTTACTTTGAAGATCAGGCCGATGTAGATGCACACGCAACGCAGACGGGTGCAGCTCCAGGTCGTTTCAAATTCAAAGATCAGAATAACGATGGTGAGATAAACAGTGATGATAGAAAAATACTGGGTAGCCCTGTACCTAAATTTACCGGAGGAATTACCCTTACGCTGGATTACAAAAACTTTGATTTAGCCGGCTATATTTATACATCTATCGGCAACAAAATTTGGAACCAATCTAAGTGGTTTACTGATTTCTACCCTTCATTTGCCGGTGCGGGCATTGGTGCGCGTGTAAAAGATTCATGGCAGCCCGGGGCTGATAACAGCAATGCTATAGGGCCTATTTTTGAAAGTGGTTCTAACTTCTCTACCAATGAAAACGCCAACTCCTGGTACATGGAAGATGGTTCTTACCTGAGGTTGCAGAACGTTACATTGGGTTATACCCTTCCTAATGATATGCTGGCTAAATTTAAGATTGATAAGTTACGCCTGTTTGCTTCTACTAACAACCTTTGGACAATTACAGGTTATAGTGGTTTAGATCCTGGTGTTGGTGGTGAGGCTGATACTCGTTTTGGTATCGATGTTGGAAACTACCCCGTAACCAGAAGTTACACCGTGGGACTTAACTTAGGCTTTTAATTATTAAAAGGATAAATAAGATGAAAATGAAAAATAATAAATACAGAACATTGAGAAAAATAGCCCTGATAGTGCTGCCCATGGTTTTCCTGGTAGTATCTTGTAAGGACGATTTTCTTGAAATTTTGCCTACCGGGCAATTGGGTGAGTCCCAGTTGTCGAGTAAGGCAGGTATAGAAGGTAGCTTAATTGCGGCCTATTCGCAATTGACTGGCCGCGGTAGCTGGCACGGTGGATCATCCAACTGGCTGTGGGGTAGTATTCGTGGTGGTGATACCAATAAAGGTACCGACCCCGGTGACTTTAGTTCAATGAATCCCATTCAAAGGTATGAGACTTTGCCAACAAGTGGTGAAATCAATGCCAGCTACAATGAAATGTATGAAGGTGTTTCTCGTGCAAATGCGACTTTGCAACTTTTAGCGCAAGCTGGACCGGATGTATCAGCTGCTGATGCTAAACGGATTACTGCTGAAGCGCGTTTCCTGAGGGGACATTACTATTTCCAACTGGCTCGTAATTTTGGTAAAGTTCCTTACTTAGATGAAACAGTAAGTTTATCTGAAGGAACTTTAGAGATTGTGAAAAATGACCAGGACCTCTGGCCATTGATTGAGGCCGATTTCCAGGCGGCATATGACAACCTGCCTGTATCTCAGTCTGACGTAGGACGCGCCAACAAATGGGCGGCAGCTGCTTACCTGGGCAAAACAAAAATGTACAGAAAGGATTTCACTGGAGCGCTTGCCTTGTTTACAGATGTAATCAATAATGGTGTAACACCTGATGGTCAGAAATATGCATTGGTTCCAAAATTTGCTGATATCTTTAAAGCAGCGAATGACAACCACAGCGAATCAATATTTGCTGTACAGAGTGCGGCCAATACCGGAACTACCGCCAATGCTTTTCCTGAAAACGCGATGAATATGCCCTACAACACCGGCCCTGATGGTCCCGGTAACTGTTGTGGTTTTAATCAGCCTTCAATGGAGTCTGCAAATGTTTACCGTACCAACGGCAGTGGACTTCCCTTACTGGATGGCTCATACAATAGTGCAGGTAATGAAGTGAAGACGGATTTAGGTCTGCTTTCTGACGATGCATTTACGCCGGATGCCGGAAATCTGGATCCCCGTATCGACCATATCATTGGCCGTCGTGGTATTCCTTTCCTCGATTGGATGGATCATCCCGGTGCTGCCTGGATCAGAAACCAGCAAAATGCAGGTCCTTACACGCCCAAGAAATTCAACTACTATAAGTCTGATAACGAAGTTTATCAGGATAACAGTGGATGGACTCCGGGTTATACAGCGATCAACTTCCCGATCATTCGTTTAGGTGATATTATATTGATGGCTGCTGAGTGTGAAATTGAGGCAGGAAGCCTGACTAAAGCCATGGATTATGTTAATATGATTCGTGAGCGTGCTGCTAACCCTGAATCATGGGTGATGAAAGATGGAGCGCCTGCGGCTAACTATGTCATTGATTTATATACCAGTTTCCCGGATAAAGCCTTTGCAACCAATGCACTTCGTATGGAGCGCAGATTGGAAATGGCTCAGGAAGGTAGCCGTTTTTATGACCTGGTACGTTGGGGCATTGCTGCCGATGAGCTTAATGCTTATATCGCTTATGAAGTTAAGTATCTGCCTAATGCTTTAGGTGGTGCTGTTTTCACAGCCGGACAGGATGAATTATTACCTATCCCTCAGGGACAGATAGATATTCTGGGTACTGATATACTTACTCAAAACCCTGGTTACTAGTCAGTATAATTAACTGGTAACATATAACTTATTAGAAAAATGGCCTTCGGGCCATTTTTCTTTTTATAGTTACTTATAATAATATCACCCCTGGCGGGGTTTGCTATTGTGGTAAGGTTTTACTTATAATAATATCACCCCTGGCGGGGTTTGCTATTGTGGTAAGGTTTTACTTATAATAATATCACCCCTGGCGGGGTTTGCTATGTGGGAAAGGTTTTATTTATAATAATGTCACCCCTGACGGGGTTTGCTATGTGGGAAAGGTTTTACTTATAATAATATCACCCCTGGCGGGGTTTGCTATGTGGGAAAGATTTTACTTATAATAATATCACCCCTGGCGGGGTTTGCTATGTGGGAAAGGTTTTACTTATAATAATATCACCCCTGACGGGGTTTGCTATGTGGGAAAGGTTTTACTTATAATAATATCACCCCTGGCGGGGTTTGCTATGTGGGAAAGGTTTTATTTATAATAATTTCACCCCTGGCGGGGTTTGCTATGTGGGAAAGGTTTTATTTATAATAATGTCACCCCTGGCGGGGTTTGCTATGTGGGAAAGGTTTTACTTATAATATTATCACCCCTGGCGGGGTTTGCTATGTGGGAAAGGTTTTACTTATAATAATATCACCCCTGGCGGGGTTTGCTATGTGGGAAAGATTTTATTTATAATAATGTCACCCCTGGCGGGGTTCTTTTTGGGTAATGATTTGTTGTACAATAATGTCACCCCTGGCGGGGTTTACTATGTGGGAATGATATTATTTATAATAATGTCACCCCTGGCGGGGTTCAAGATTATTTGAATTAGGGAAAAGATATTTTGTTCTGTGAGTATAAGGTAAAGAATCCCATAAGGGATGATATATTTGTAAATTAGAAAGTGCGATGATTAGAACCCCGTTAGGGGTGAAATTATATAGTCCAGCAAGCCGGTATTGCTATATTGTTGGTTATTACCAGCGTTAAAAAATTACACCATCTGTATTGGTGTAATACATTTAAATTAAATGTGAGTTACTTGTTTATAATTAATCCATACGCTTTTCAAGCCTATAATCCGTTTTAAAATTGCAGTTGTTGCATGGCATTTAAGTTATATCATAATATTATTATCATACTGCTGGTGATTGGCTTTGCCGGGTGTAATGATATAGATAACAGTGGAAAATTATTTACGCTTATGCCTCAGAAGCATACGGGCATTGATTTCTCCAATGACCTGGAATATACTGAGTCCTTCAATCCCTTTACCTTTCATGCCTTTTATAATGGTGGAGGAGTAGCCGCAGGTGATATTAATAATGATGGCCTTCCTGATTTGTTTTTTTGATTCAATACTGGTTTTTAATACCCTAAAGGTATGCGAAACTTTAGTAATTAAATGTTTGATTTATAATGCACAGGTGTTATATTTATTTGGTGTTATTAATTAACACCATAACCGGTTGTTTTTTTTGCTTCCATTGATCAGAAAGTTGTTTCGGTACGCTGTTTGTAACTAATATTGAACTACCTAGTATAAGGTCTTGATCCCCGTCCAAATCGATGTCTCCTTTTTCCATGATCAACCATTTTCCTTCAGTGGAATAATCATTTGTCCAGGCTTTGAAATCATAATCGCCTTGATTTTCTAAATAAACAAAGCTTTCTTCAGGAGAGTTTTCATAATCTGGAAAATAGGAGATTACTGCTATATCTATATCACCATCAAGATCAAAGTCTTCCGGGATACCTTTAAAGGCGCCATTGATGTGATAGAAAAATCCTTCTTCAAAAGTATGATCCTTTTTTTGATAGTATATTCTTACACCATGATAGGGCTTCATGATTGGTGATTCAAAATCAGCATTGTCTCCATTAATATAAAAGATATCCTTAAGGCCATCTTGATTAAAGTCAAAGAAAGTAAAGTAGGTGGATCCATAGCTTGGCGGAAAAGAAAGTAGTGTCTTTTCTTTGAAATTACCTTTACCATCGCCTTCGTATAAAAAAATACCCTCATTACCCTGGGCTATTAAAACGACTATATCTAAATTTCCATCACTATTAAAATCTAAAACTTCAGATATAATTGCTCCTGGACTATTTTTCAATATGTGTTTTTCAAAATGATCACCTTTATTTTTATACCATGAAAATTCACCAAGGTTGTATCCAAATCCGCTAATAATAAAATCATTCAGGTCATCTCCGTTTAAATCTGTTAACTGTGCAAAAACAGGTCTTGGAAGATTTTCTAGAATTAAATACTCTTTTTTACTTTTAATTAGTTTCAAAAATCCTGAGTATCTATCATTCGGATGAATGTTTCCCATAGAAAGTACATAAAGACTGTCACCCTCGGGGATAATAACGGAAGGGGATCCTCCAATATTAGTAGAATCAATTATTCCCTTTTCAAGGTCATATAAATAAATGTTATTGTTGTTTGCATTACCGAAGTAAAAAGTTTTTTCTCCTTCATTGAGTTTAATCAGTGATGTTGCTGGTATTTCGTTTTTAGCAGACACATTTAATTTAGTGAATAATTTAAGTTTTGGTTCTAAGGATTTTTTAGGTACATTTAATTGTGTTTGTGCATTGTATAAATAGTATAATTTTATTTTAGCCCAGTCTTCATATGATATCATTGGCTTATTTGGAAAAAGACCTACACTCTGTAATTCAAGCGATGACTGTTGGCTTTTTTTATTTTCCACAATACCCATTCTTGCAGCCATAACAGGTAATACCTGATCCATCCAGGTTTTTTTATCGAGTAATAATGGAGATGGGTATTTATGGCAACTTATGCAATGTATGGAGGCTAATTTTTCACCTTCGACTAAGTCTTTAACAAGTTTACCGTCTTTTATTGAACAACTACTTATAATTGTGATTGTTGCTATCCATATAAATATTTTCATCATACAATATTTAATTTATGAAAAATATGATTTCTGCAATAGGTTTGTTGGACAATGTCTCTTTAGGAAGTGTAGCTATTTCACTGATAAAGGGGAGTACGCTCGCTAATACTCTATAATTGATCTTCATATAGTTAAGTATACATTGATAGATGAATACCAAGTTTACCCTTTGCCGAAAAATGGAGGGATCTATACCAGACATCCTACCAACCGGTGTCATATCCGTCTGATTTTTATTAAAATTATTACCAGTAGAGTAAGTGCTTAAAAGCTTATAAAATTGTGTTTTGTCAGAAGGATCACCCCCTTTAAATAGGTGACATGAGTTCATAACTAAAAAGGTGCCTAATAAATACAATATATATACTATACGAAATGGTCTCAATATCTTATTTTACCTTCTTTTTTTCGAAGCGCAAGTTAATAAATGTTGGAGTTAAATAGAGGGATTAATGGCTTATAGTCGATAGTAATTGAAGAAAAAATGCCAGTAATGGTCAATTAAAGTATTGGGCAATCGGATAATATTAAGCAAAGACGAGTTTTGAGAGTTGGAGCAAATATCAGGAAAGTATTGAGAAGGGATATTATAAACAGTTTTTGCGTAATGTGCTGCAATTAAATACGGGTCCGGTGCCTAATCAGGCTACCGGAAAAAGTGATTATCATTTTAATGAAACAGGAAGGTTGTCCGGTGTCTATGCCACTGATTGGAGTTGGGGTGCACTCATCGCAGATCTGGACAATGACGGCTGGAAAGATATTTTCGTAGCCAATGGCATGCTGAAGGACGTGACCGACCAGGATGCCATGAAATTTGGACTGGTAGATTCTGCCGGACAGAAAGTACAAAACCTGAAGAAAATTGTAGACATGCTGGATACTAATCCCATCAGTAATTATATATTTACTAATCAGGGGGATTTGACTTTCCGGGACGTGTCGCAGGAATGGGGAATGGATACGCCCGGTTTCTCCAACGGCGCTGTGTATGCCGATCTGGACAATGATGGTGACCTGGATATCATCACTAATAATATCAATGAAAAAGCATCGCTGTATCGAAACGATGCGGATGTACTGAAATCAGAAAACCACTTTTTACAAGTGATGTTGGAAGGTCCCGGAAAAAATAAGTTTGGTATTGGCGCCAAAGTAACCGCCTATTATAATCAGTCCCTGAATTATCAGGAGTTAATACCCTCCAGGGGATTTCAGTCCAGTGTGGATTATCGCCTTCATTTCGGTTTGGGAAAGTCAGATATTGTCGATTCTGTGGTAGTGGAGTGGCCAGGGGGTCGGAAAGAATTAAAAAGGGAAGTTGATGTAAACCAGGTGCTGGTGTTTGATTTTAAAAATTCCGTTCATCCTTCGGAAAGTAAAGAAATGGCGAGACCTGATGATATGATCTTTAAACCTTCCGGAAAACAACGTATCGACTTTTCTCACAAAGAAGATACATTAATAAATTTCGGGGAAGGCCACCTGGCATTCTTCAAGCAATCCACCAGGGGCCCGCGAATGGCCCGTGGGGATGTTAATGGAGACGGTCTGGATGATCTGTTTATTGGTGGGTCTTCAGGTCAGCAGGGGGCTGTTTTTATGCAATTGGCGGATGGTCGTTTCATCGCCAGTTTGCAGCGTGAAATATTTGAAGACGCCATTTATAATGATTCGGATGCTTTATTGCTTGACGTAGACGGTGATGATGACCTTGACCTTATTGTAGGCAGTGGTGAATATGCAGGCAAAGCTGCAATACTAACTAACCGGCTCTACCTGAACAATGGAACAGGTGCTTTTAGCAAAGTAGCCGATGCAATGCCCGGGACGGTAGTAAGTTCCAACACAGCCACAATACAGGCGGCAGACTATGACAACGATGGCGATCCGGATCTCCTGGTTGCTACGGCATCCAACCTTGATTATTACGGCAGCCCGGCTACGAGCTACCTGCTGGAAAATGACGGAACCGGAAAATTCACCAACATGACAAGTACCCTGGCCAGGGGTTTGGAGAAATTGGGCATGGCCAATGATGCGGGTTGGCTGGATTATGATCAGGACGGGAGGCCGGATATTGTCATCACCGGAGACTATATGCCAATCCGGATTTTTCGCAATACAGCTACTGGTTTTGAAGATATGACCATCCCCATGGGATTGGACAGTACCCACGGCTGGTGGAACCGTTTGGTTGTCTGTGATTTAAACAATGACGGGTTCCCTGATCTGGTCGCTGGAAATCACGGCTTGAATTCCCGTTTCAAGGCCAGTCCAAAAAAACCGGCTACACTGTACGTATCCGACTTTGATTTGAATGGAGCTTACGAGCAAATACTTTGCACTTATAACGGGGAAAAGCAATATCCCATGGTTTTGCTTCCCGACTTGGTGAGCGCCCTGCCACATTTAAACAAAAAATACCCCAGACACATTGATTACCAGGGACAAACCATGGAAGATATCTTTGGAGCCGGGGTATTGAAGGAGTCTAATGCCCTTGATGTTTATACATTGAGGACTGCGGTATTTATCAATGATAAAAAAGGAGGCTTTACGATGCAGGAACTGCCTTTACAGGCCCAGTTTTCACCAGTTTATGGAATTGCTGTCCATGATTTTAACAGCGATGGTAAACAGGACATTCTTTTGGGAGGTAATTTTTATGAATCTAAACCCGAAACCGGAATATATGATGGCAGCTACGGCCTCTTGCTGACAGGTGATGGGCAGGGAGGATTTAATCCGGTCTCTTATCAGGAATCCGGCTTCTTTGTGCAAGGGGCTATCCGGGATTTTGAAGTTGTCCGGTCGGGTAATCAGAACCTGCTGATTGTTTCCAGAAATAATGATGGGGTGGTTGTTATGGAATTTTGAGTTGAAAAACCTGTGTTTTAAAGTTGTTGTTGGCAACGATGATCAACGGCTCTTTTTTGTTGTTTATTAAACCCAATGCCCTGACGTCCCATGGAGCAAAAAAACCACTCTTGCGATAGGGTACCGGTGAAAAGTTACCCCGGCCATCACCGGCAAGGAGTAACCCGATGCCGGCATCACTACGTGTAGTCTCTACCTCAGACACATAGAGGTTTCCGGCAATCAGCAGATCCGGATGTCCATCACCGTTGAAGTCATCCGAAATCAGGCTGTTAATGGCTGAAATTTGAGCGGCATCGGGCAGGTTTCGTCTTTCAAACTGCCCGTTACCTTTGTTTTCCAGATAACAACTACTAAAATCATACACACTATAATGGATGGAAGAATTTAAAGCTTGTTCGGAATAAATGTCTTCAAGGGTGGCCAGGGCAAAGGCGTCATAAGATTGA
>Ga0224506_10003051_pt1 | contig 11196 bp, 18 predicted proteins | sample SF_Jan12_sed_USG_2_FD_169108 | JGI IMG/M metagenome (GOLD analysis project Ga0224506, IMG submission 169108) | Sediment microbial communities from San Francisco Bay, California, United States - SF_Jan12_sed_USGS_8_1 | ecosystem: Environmental > Aquatic > Marine > Sediment | place: USA...
CAAACCTGTTAGTGGTGAACTGGCCAGTAATCAGGGGCAACAGCAAGCCCGGCAGGTACAGCAGGCCTATGCCGATGCCGCAGAATCGCCACATGAGCGAGAGAAAGCCATTTATGCTTCACAGATTATGTCTCGCAAGGTAGTGACTGTATCGGAGAAGTTATCCTTGTCATCTGCATGGGATATGCTGGAAGAACATGCGTTCAGACATCTACCTGTGGTAGCTGATAGTGACGGTATGTTGATCGGAATGCTGACCGAGCATGATTTTGTTATATCGGCAGTGGAAATTGGCGGCCTGCCACCGCTGCCGTCTAGTAAGGCAAGGATACAGACGGTTGCACAATTGATGAGCAGTCCGATCCTGAGTGCAACAATCGACACAGATATTCATGAACTGGCTGCGGTGATGTACGAGCGACATATTGGTGCTGTTCCCATTCTTGACAAGCAGGGGCTGCTGGCAGGTATTATCACCCATCGGGATATTTTAAAGGCACTGGTAAAGCCAGAGCCTTTGGAACTGTGGATTTAACCAAAGAGAAATAGAAAGATGCCCTCATTTGATATTGTTTCAGAACTGGACAAACACGAAGCCAGAAATGCGATCGACCAGGCAAACCGTGAAGTGACGACACGATTTGATTTTAAAGGTAGTGATGCTAAATTCACGTTAACAGATACCTCGGTGACATTGCAGGCAGAGTCGGATTTTCAGTTAAAACAGATGCGTGAAATTCTCTATGGGAAATTGATAAAACGCGGAATCGAAATTGGCTGTCTTGAACCCGGTGATTCGGTTGTTCAGGTAAAGACGGCCAAGCAGGATTTGGTGTTGCGTGAAGGTATCGATAAAGAACTGGGCAAAAAGATCATTAAATTGATCAAAGATAAGAAAATGAAGGTGCAGGCACAAATGCAGGGCGAACAGGTACGGGTTACAGGAAAGAAACGCGATGATCTGCAGGAGGTAATTGCCATGTTACGTGCCGAAGAACTGGATATGCCGATACAGTTTACTAACTTTCGTGATTAATCCTGCTGCCGGATTATCGATGAATATAATTATTGTGAGTCATTGATGTTACTTGGAATACATGTCACTACCGTAGTGATGAGTCTTATATTATTCAATCTACGGGTATATGGTTATGTAAGTCGAGCCGGCTGGCAGAACAGTCGGGCATTAAAAATTATTCCACATATCAATGATAGTATCCTGCTATTTAGTGCCATAGGCATGTGTTTTCAGATTCAGCAGTATCCATTTGTTAATGCCTGGCTTGGTGTAAAAGTGATTTTTCTGTTGCTTTATATCATGTTTGGAATGCTGTTTATGCGTAGAGCCAGAAAGCATATATCGGTGTGGTGGCTCTATTTTCTGTCACTAGCCTGTTATGCTTTTATTATTAGTGTTGCTATCACCCATAATGCCTGGGGTTGGTTTAGTCTATTATCGTGAATGTGGAGTTGTAAATGGAGACGTTTGAATCAGTGTTACTGGGGATAATTGCCATATTGGCAGTATTTTTGTTTTTTCCCGGTATGAAACAGCGTATGAAGGACAGTCCCAAGGCAAGTTCTGATGACTGGAAGGGTTTGTTGTTCCCGTTATTACTGGTGGTGCTGTTCGTTATGTTTTTGATCTCTGTTGTTTAGGCGTACAGATCAATAACAGTTTTAGCTTCTTTATTAAATATTTCTGTTAATTGAGGATCTATATTACGTTGTATTTTATCCTCATGGGATTTGGCTGATACCTCTGTGACCTTGATGCGGTTATCGATGATTTCTCGATAATCCTTCACAAACTCCGCCGAGGTAGGGGAAGAATAGGCGCTGGCGAGATGGTTCGTGATCATTATTAACTCTCCATGACGATGGTCTAATATTAATATCGTCCAGCTGAGTAAGGATATTCAAGGTTGAATTGTGAACAATGGTTAACAAAGACAATAAAACAGATAAAACCGATGATGAATGGCGTCAAAGCCTCAGTTCAGAGCAATATTATGTCTGTCGTGAGCATGGTACCGAACCGGCATTCAGTGGTGAGTATCATGACAGCAAGATCGATGGCATATATCGTTGCAGCTGTTGTGATGCAGAACTGTTTGATTCCGAGACTAAATATAATTCAGGTACCGGTTGGCCCAGTTTCTGGGATGTCGTGAATTCGGTAAATGTAGAAACGACAACGGATAGCAGTCATGGTATGACACGTACCGAGGTACATTGTGCCCATTGTGGCGCCCATCTGGGGCATGTCTTTCCAGATGGCCCGCAACCAACAGGTTTGCGTTATTGCATCAACTCCGTGTCGTTAAAACTTGAACCAAGATGAATACCGACCTTCAGGTTATACGTTTGAATGGTGTCGAGGCACGGCAACATATAAAGGCCGGGGATATGGTGGTGTTGGATGTCAGAACGAATGAAGAGTTTCAGCAGGGAGCCCTACCCGGTGCGATGAATCTTCCCTGGCCCAGGCTCAAGCCTGTTAAGGTTATGGAACGGGAAACCCCCATTCTGTTGTATTGTGATAGCGGTGCCAAAAGTCGCAAGGCAGCAGAGGTACTACTGGCTCTGGGCTTCACCCGGGTATATACCATGGGGGCTATGGCTAAGTACTATCAGGCGACGGATTAATATTCGATAGAGCAGATTCTTCTTTGCTAATGCCTGTGTTGAGTTAGGTCATAATGTTGAAGCATAAATCTGTCATTTACTGAAGATTATCAGCGTAATGCCGACATAGTCATATATGACTTGTCGGTAGATCCCAATAGATAGCCGCAAGCAGGAGTCATGGATGCCCTATAATCATATACTGGTCGCCGTAGATCTTGGTCCTGAAGCCGGCTTACTATGTCATAAGGCAATAGAACAAGCCGAAGCAGGCCAAAGCAGGATTACCCTGTTGCATGTAGTAGAGCCGATAATGGCCATGCCGCCTTATGAGGTTCCATCGGTATTTCCGGAGGGTATGCAACAGCAGATGGTTGATCAGGCGCAACAGCGGTTGGATAGCCTGGGGAGAAAGTATCAGCTGAGTGAATGGGAGTTGAAGGTGGATATCGGTGCCACCAAATCCATGATTCTGGATTACGCGGACTCCGCCGGGGTGGATCTGATTGTGATAGGCAGCCATGGGCGACACGGTTTTTCGCGTTTGTTGGGCTCTACATCAAATGCCATTTTACACCATGCAGAATGTGATGTGCTTGCTGTACGTATAAACGATGAGCATGGCACTGGTTAGTACTGCGAGTTTATGTTCTTAATCATTAGCAGGTTTAGTAATGGGTATTTTGCAGCAGAAACAACAGCAACAGGGTGCTGGTCAAGTAGAGAAAAGGGTTGCACAGTTACTTGAAACCCAGGGTCGAAAGGCGGTCACCATTGCCTGGGATTTGGGTAAGCTGGATCTTAAAAAAAGTAATCATACCCTGACAGTATTGGTGGAGAATGGCATAGTAAAAGAATCTTTTAGTTCTGTAGAGCTGGAAGATTGTTATACCTATCTTAGGCCAACAGTAGAAGAACGTCTAAACGCAATGATGACTCGACTAGAAACACAAATCAAAGGCAACTAATAGCCGGATTTTATGTCGAAGCTGTGACAGTATTTATTGCCACCTTATAAAATAAAAAACAGGAATTAATATGTTCGAGAAAGACGTGGTTTTGGTTGTGGACCCTTCGAAACAGATCGTCTCTATAGTAAGTCGTATGTTGAAGGAACAGTTGAAATTTGGTCATGTTATTTCGAGCACAAATAGTAAAGAAGCATTAAATATTATACGTGATGAACATATAGATTGGGTAATCAGTGACTGGGAAATGCCAGAAGTCAGCGGGCTGGATCTATTAAAGGTTATTCGCGAAGGTAAAGATACTGCGGAAGTGCCTTTTATACTTATGAGCGCACGTGCGGACAAGGAATCTCTTGTAGAAGCCGTGTCTGCAGGTATATCGGATTATATTGCCAAACCCTTCAGTCCTGCAAAGTTGTTGGAAAAATTGAAGCGTTTTACGAATCTCAAACAATTGAACAGAAGCGTTCGAGTGAGTCCATCGGAAGAATATATTGTTGAAATTGAAGCGACTGACGGTAAGAAGTACAACTCCACAATTATTAATGTTTCATTGTCGGGATGTCTGTTGCGTACGCCGGTATTGAAGGGTGGGCTTTATCTTTATGATGTGGTGCCCCTGAATTTGAAGCTGGGTGAAAGTAATGTAACGTTAAAAGGAGGAGTCATTCGGCTGGATACTGATAAATCTACTGCAGATGATGCCAGTGATTTTATGGCTGCGGCCTTTAATTTTGTGGATATAAGTGAACAGGCCCGTTCGAGCCTGAACGAATTTATTAACAAAAACAAACTGGTTTAATTAGGGGCGCGCACCAAGTTTTAAAGGCGCACTATTGTCTAGTTCATACTCTGCTATTGAGCCATCATAGAGCTTTATATTTTTATAACCCAATAATTTAAGTGTGAAATAGGCGTGTGCAGCACGATGTCCTGACCGACAGTAGGCTATGACGGGCTTGTTTTTATCATTGCTTAGCCCCGCCTGTTTGAGTAGTGATGCTACCTGGTCTTTCTTCTTTAGTATAAATGCACTTTCAAAATCCACACTATTATCCCATGAGTAGGAAATTGCACCAGGTATATGACCACTTCGCTTATAGCGTGGATTCCCTGTATATTCTTCCTGTGAGCGTGCATCCAGAAGTACTGCAGAATCGGGGTTGTTTACTATCTCGGAAAGGCTTGCCAGATTTTTGTGGCTGATATCTTTGGCGATGTAATTCACTTTTTTTCGTTCCGTAATATTTCCGTTTACAGCATGTCCCTGTCTTATCCAGCTAACCAGACCCCCATTGAGAATAGAAACCTTTGCGTGATTGATCTGTTCCAGCTGCCAGTAAAATCTGCTGGCGTTAAGGCCTCCCATATCATCATAAATAATTATGTGATTTTCGGCTTGTATACCCAGGTAGCCTAACAGTTGTGGCAACTGTTGTGACGGGATCGCAAAAGAGACACGATTTTTTCCTGCCTGATTGAGCATGGAGTAAGACAGGTATATGGCTCCGGGTATATGAAAACGCTGGTATTGAGTGTAGTCGCTGCTCATGTCTACAAGGATGATGTTTTTGTCATTTTTATTTTGTACCAGCCAATCAACATCCACCAGTAATTGTGTGGCAAATAGGTTTGATGTAAAAAACACGAAAAATAATAAGCTTAATGTTCTTAAGGTCTTCATGGCATATGCTCTTGTATGTGAGAAGCGCCATTTTACTGCGCTTGCTTGGTGGTTCAATAGTTAATATCGATTTTAAATGAAAGAATCCGGTCCAGTCGTATTCGGCTTGTATAATCGTTGTTATCTTTGATTACTAGATATTCTCCATCACCCTTAATGCTTTGTATGTCTGTGGCGTATGCGATTGTCTGATGACGCTGTTGCTCCGAATCTACCCAGTCAAGAATAAGTTGATCCTTGTGCATAATATGCAATTCAAGCTCTGAATGCCGTCTGCAGTCTATTGCCTGGTAGTCAGTCATCGTATCGGGTTTTATTTAGGTAAAAAGTATTCCAGCAAATTGTTCAGATAATTAATTCCATTGGCGGATGCCTGTATTCGCTTGTTGTTTTCAATTAATAGTCCATTGTCACTTGCCAGTCGTCTGGTCTTGGAAATTCCATCCAGTTCTAGCATGGTTCGTTGGGGAAATAATTCTTCATCGACACCATCGATAAGGCGTAATGCGTTCATCATAAACTCGAATGGTCGGTCCGCAATATTGACTTTCTCGTGACTGATTAACGATTCTTTGGTGCCGGCCGTTTGCAGATAAGCCAGTGGTTGCTTTTGCCGGACCATGCGCTCTATTGTCGCGCTTTCATTCATTGTCAATTTGGAGTGGGCTCCGGCACCTATACCCAGATAATCACCAAATTGCCAGTAATTGATATTATGACGAGCATGTTTATCCGCTTTGGCAAAGGCGGATATCTCATAGCGTTTATAACCGTTGTCAGCCAGCAGCTTAATGCCGGCCTGATGCATGGCATAGAGACTGTCATCGTCTGGCAGGCTCGGTGGCTGATGATGGAACCAGGTATTAGGTTCTATCGTCAGCTGATAATAGGATATGTGTTCTGGATTAAGTGCTATTACCTGCTGTAGTTCTGCCAGTGCAGCATTCTGTTCCTGACCGGGAAGACCAAACATAAGATCCAGGTTTATGTTTTCAAATCCTGCTACTCGTGCCATCTTCAGGGCCTGAAGTGACTCCTCCACCTGGTGTATTCGTCCCAGGGTTTTGAGTTGTTGATTGTCCATGCTCTGCATGCCGATAGAGAGACGATTAATACCTGACTGAAAATAATACTTAAAGTTGGTGCTATCTGCAGTACCAGGATTCGCTTCCATGCTGATTTCGATATCTGCGCTCAGATTTAAACGGGCGCGCAAGGCGGAAAGTAATTCATCGATTGCCGCACCGGAAAACAGGCTGGGTGTGCCGCCACCCATAAATATCGTGTGTATGGGGCGCCCCCAAATCTGCGGAAGACTAAATTCCAGATCCTTCAGTAACGCCTCGATATAGGCGAACTCATCCAGATTCGCAGATTGCTGATGCGAGTTAAAGTCGCAATAGGGGCATTTTTGCACGCACCATGGAAAGTGTATGTATAAAGAAAGGGGGATGGGGGTAATCACAAAATCAGGCCTATGTTAATACAGGCCTGATTTTAGCATATGCGGAAGGTTCAGGCAGTTGTTGCTATTTCAGACCCTTAAACCTGCGGCTAAACAGCATACTCACAAACAGTAAAAGACAGATAAACAGAAAGATACTGGTATTGTCCTGATTTGAGTGTATCTGACCACTGCCTTCCAGCCACTTCAGGCTCAGGGTAGAGGTGCTCAGACACATCAGTACAAAGGCATAGATGCTCAGCTGCAAGTCCTTGCGGCCATAGACCATTTGTACCAGGGCAACACTGCCGATTGCCATCAGGCCGGCAGCAACTATTAACATAGGTATTATATTTTCAATGAACATGGCTTTATCCTCGACGTTGGACAGAGCATAGTCGTCTGTATTTCTATGTGCTGAGAGGCAGTACACATTTTTTCTTATTAAGGGGCATAGATGCGGGCGAACAATCAGTGATTCACATCGAAAATGTGAACCGGTACGGAAAAATGAACCAATGCCGGGTAGCTGAATTGACATGCTAACTATGTTATCTTAGCGCCACTTTTTATTATGTAATTATGCAGGCCGGGTAAATGGGGAAAAAATCAAAAAATTCAATGACTATGGCGGATATGGCAGACCGTCATGTGCTCTATCAGGAAGCAGTGCAGGATGTTGTCAGTGAAATGGATTTTGTGGAGGAGACCTTTGAGGAGATCCGCAAGCGTCCGATGAAGATTATTCGTGAAGACTTTGCTGGAACCATGAATACGGCGTGTGAGTGGATTCGACGTGGTGATGATCATGAAGCCATCGGGGTAGATCTGGATGAAGATGTACTGGCCTGGGGACGTGAACATAATATTGGTCCACTAACAGATGAACAGAAGTCCCGTATGGAAGTCATTGCCGGTGATGTGTTCGAGGTCAAGACCCGCCCCGTCGATGCGGTGCTGGCAATGAATTTCAGCTACTGGATATTTGAAAAGCGTGAAACCCTTCGTGAGTATTTCCAAAAGGTAAGAGAAGCCCTAACCGATGACGGGATTCTGTTTCTGGATATGTTTGGGGGCTATGAGGCCTTTCAGGAGCTGGAAGAACCGCGTGAGTGTGACGGTTTTGACTATATCTGGGATCAGGCCGACTATGATCCGATGAGTGGGCATATGAAGTGCCATATCCACTTTGAATTTGAAGACGGTTCACGCATGGAAAAGGCCTTCAGCTATGAATGGCGTCTATGGACCCTGCCTGAGATTCGTGAAATTCTCAGCGAAGCCGGTTATAGCAAGGTCACGGTCTATCTGGAGGGCGATGATGAAGATTCCGATGAAGGTAACGGGATCTTCGAGCCTGCCGTACGTGCCGATGCCGATGCCGGTTTCCTTGGTTATGTGGTAGCCGAGAAATAATAATATAGACGGTAGCACTGTGAATCAGTGCTACTGTCTAGTCGTCCATAATTGATAACGTAAATAACTCATTCACATCCATTTCTGAATTATCACTAAACACAGCGATCACCTTGCCGTTTTGATTTATACGTACATATGCCAGGCCATCCGAGTCGGGCTTTGTATGCTGTGTGTTTGTCACGTTTGATATTTTCCTGTACGGTTTTATCTGTTCCATAGTGAATTCTCTGAAACATCTGTGTTAGTTCAATTATCGCTACTTATGTGCAGATAAAACAGTCAGGCTGGCGATAATGCCGTTAATAAACTGTAGAGATCTGACGGTTATGGCGGGGATGAAACGCTAGGCTGGACTGGGCAAAATATGAGTCGCGAGAGTGTGATTTATTTACCGGCAGACATCTGTGTATGGCGTTTATATTTTTGTTTATATATAGAAGTGTCTGAATTAGCAGGTTTCAAGTATATGATGGTCCTTATAGTCATCCAGTGTAGTTTGTGGAAAAAGTTCGCTGACATCCATCTCGCTGTCATCGGTGAATACGGCGAAGATGGAGCCGTTATCTTCAATGCGTAGATATTCAAGGCTACCGTTGTTGTCGTTGTGATGCAGAGTGTTATATCTAGTATTTGATTTATTGCATAGACGTAGTCGTTTCATTGCCACTCTCCTGGTTCGCTTGCTTGTTATTAAGTATCGTGAAACTGTTCACAAGAATGAAGGTAAGTGACGGCTAAGCGGGTAAAATGAATGTAACGAATACGCCAGATTGATGCGCTGAAATTCGATAAGTGAAGGGATGGAATTACGCCGTCATTTATCTTCGATGATTAGTGCCGCTGTATATTTGTGTTCTTGGAGTTATCATTTTTCTAACAGGGATACCAGTTTTCGCAGGGCCTTACCGCGGTGACTCAGCTGATTCTTCAGCTCGGGGCTGAGCTCGGCAGAACTGCAATCATACTCCGGTACATAGAATATCGGATCATAACCGAAGCCGTTTTCGCCGCGCGGCTGTTCCAGTATTAATCCCTCCCAGCTACCCTGACTGATCAGAGGAGTGGGATCGTCTGCATGTGACATATAGACGAGGATAGCCTGATAACGTGCGCTACGTGCAGGGCCTTTGACACCACTTAATTCGGCCTGCATCTTGTCATTATTACTCCGGTCGGTGGCACCGGGCCCGGAGTATCGGGCCGAGTAGACACCGGGGGCACCGTTGAGGGCGTCGACTTCAATCCCCGAGTCATCGGCGATGGCCGGCAATCCGGTGTAGTGAGCGGCGTTGCGCGCCTTGATGATGGCATTTTCGACGAAGGTGGTCCCGGTCTCGTCGGCCTCGGGGACATCGAACTCGGACTGCGGTACTACCTCGATATCCAGTGCCTTCAGCATCTCACCGATCTCGCGTACCTTGCCAGGATTGCCGCTGGCCAATACCACCTTTTTCATCGTTAGCCCTCCAGGGCCTGTTTCTGTATATCGATCAATTCCAGGATACCTTTCTCGGCCAGGGCCAGCATCTTGTCCAGCTCATCACGGCGGAAGGCGTGACCCTCGGCGGTACCCTGCACCTCGATAAAGGCGCCGGCCTCGTTCATGACCACATTCATATCGGTCTCGGCATTGGAGTCCTCGGCATAATCCAGATCCAGTACCGGCGTACCCTCAAAGATGCCCACCGAGACCGAGGCCACGTGGCCGATGATAGGATTCTTCTTGATTCGTTTCTTTTCCAGCATATGGCTGATGGCGTCGGCCAGCGCCACATAGGCGCCGGTGATGGAGGCGGTACGGGTACCGCCGTCGGCCTGGATTACGTCGCAATCGAGGGTAATGCTGTTTTCACCCAGGGCCTCCAGGTTGACCACTGCGCGCAGTGAACGGCTGATTAGTCGCTGGATCTCCATGGTACGTCCACCCTGTTTGCCTCGAGCCGCTTCACGTCCCATACGCGAGCCGGTGGAGCGTGGCAACATGCCGTATTCTGCGGTGACCCAGCCCTTGCCGCTGCCGCGCATCCAGCCGGGGATACGGGTCTCTACGCTGGCGGTACAGAGGACCTTGGTCTCTCCAAACTCCACCAGTACAGAACCCTCTGCATGCTTGGTGTAGTTACGGGTGATGCTGACGTTACGCATTTGCTCGGGTTTACGGCCACTGGGTCGCATACTCTACCTCTGGTCGGGGACATTGTTGGCCGGGATTATACCTGAACAGCGACTAAATACGTTGATGATTGTCGTTTCCGCGCCGGACGCGGTAGACTTTCCTTTTCCTCCAGCCAACAGGTAGACCAGATGATCCGTAGCATGACGGCCTTTGCCCGCCAGGAACAACAGGGAGAGTGGGGCACCCTGACCCTGGAACTTCGTTCGGTGAACCACCGCTATCTGGAGATCAATCCACGGCTATCGGACGAGATACGCCGCTGGGAGACCCTGGTACGCGAGCGCATAGGCATACGCCTGGGTCGTGGCAAGGTGGAGTGTGGCATCCGTTACCACACACCGGTAATGGATGAGGCTCAGCTGGTGATCAATGAAGCGCTGGCAAAGAGCGTGGTTCATGCTACGCGCACTGTCGACTCGATGATCTATAATCCCGCCCCGGTTAGCGCGGTGGATATCCTGCGCTGGCCCGGTGTACTGGAATCCAGCCCGGTCGATGATGATGCACTGAAACAGGCCCTGACCAGACTGCTGGATAGCGGTCTGGATGAGCTGATCGAGACCCGTGAACGGGAGGGGGCGAAGATGGCGGCGCACATCCTTGAACGTGTCGAGGGTATCAGCGCCGTGGTTGCACAGGTGAAGGGGTTACTGCCCGAGATACTTGGCGCCCAGCGCGAAAAGCTGCAGCAACGTCTGGCGGAATTAAAGGCCGAGCTGGATCCTCAGCGCCTGGAGCAGGAGATGGTGATGCTGGCGCAGAAGATGGACGTGGATGAGGAGTTGAGTCGTCTGGCTGCCCATGTTGGTGAGGTGCAGCATGTCCTGAAACAGGACAAGCCGGTGGGGCGCCGCCTCGACTTCCTGATGCAGGAACT
>Ga0224506_10003052_pt1 | contig 11194 bp, 10 predicted proteins | sample SF_Jan12_sed_USG_2_FD_169108 | JGI IMG/M metagenome (GOLD analysis project Ga0224506, IMG submission 169108) | Sediment microbial communities from San Francisco Bay, California, United States - SF_Jan12_sed_USGS_8_1 | ecosystem: Environmental > Aquatic > Marine > Sediment | place: USA...
TCTGGATTCCGGGCAATCTGCAGATGGTTTTGTAGGGGATCGGTGTATTGCATATCTTGGGCGATTGGACCCGGCTCTGGCCACTCGGTGGGAGTTGAGTCCTCATATCTACGTATTTGAGCTGAACATGGAAGCGCTGGCGGCGGCAATCGCAGATAGGCCCCGATTTCAGCCAATTCCCAAATATCCAGAGACTTATCGGGATATTTCCATATTGGTGGACCAGACGGTCCAGGCCCAGACCATATCTGATCTGATCCGCCAGACCAGCGAGCCCCTGATCCGCCGGGTGGAATTGTACGACCAATATCAGGGCAAAAAACTGCCCTCTGGCAAGAAAAGCCTGACTTTTGCCCTGTCTTTTCAATCCCCTGAAAAAACCCTCACCGACGAGGAAGTGAACCCCATTTTTGCGAAAATCGTGGGGAATCTTTCAGAACAGTTGGGAGCGGCCCTCCGCGAGTAATTAGGCATCCATTTCAGGCATTTAACGTGGATTGACACCTCCCGGCGGCGGTGGTAGGATTCGCCCATGCCCAAGAACCCCATAGACAAATTGGAGGACTTGATCCCCAGGCTCGTTGAGGAAACCAGACAGTTGCGCGAGGATAACCAACGTCTGCAAAAGGAGCTTAATTTGTTCCGTTCAGATTTAGAACGTGCACAGAAAGACGGGGTCACTCTTAAAGGTAAAGTCGAACGGTTGAAAGAATTGGAAAACGGGCAAAAGCGAATGGAAAAGGATCAGAGTAAAATTCGGTCCACCGTGAAGAACCTTTTGGCGAGCATCGAAAAAATCGGTATCACGCTCTAAAAATTATGACTGATAAAAGCCAGATCACCGTTTACGGGAAAACATATAATATCAAGACCGAATTGTCCAAGGTCAATCCGCAGGACTTGGCGGATTATGTGGATCAAAAGATGCATGAGCTGTCGAGCGGTAAAAATAAACCGTCTACGATTGACCTCGCTATTTTGACTGCTCTGAACATTGCCGGAGAATTGTTCGAGGCCAGGGATATTGTCGAACAGGAAATGGCGCAGAAAAAATCAGGCCAGAGGGAAGAGGAGCTAAAAGCCCGCCATCTGGTGCAAATGGTTGAAAATGAATTGACCCAAATCAAGTCCTCCCGAGGGGCTGTCAAGTGATGGAAATTGTGATAGAATATACGCCAGTAGAAGAGATATTGTGCTTCCCTGTGGTGCTCGAGTATAGGATCCATTCTTGAGCCAACATTTGAATCAGGGGTCGAAGACTAGCTGTGGTGTGCATGCCTTTTCGGAGGAAGCCTGAAGCAGTATACGGAGATCCCACCTGTCCTTGGCAGGTTCAAGAAATGATGTTTGCACGGCATTTGCGGGGAAGCACTTTTTTATAAATTGTTTCAAGAGACGTGATGTAGGGAGTGGGATCGCCCACCCTGAGATAACGATGGCAATAATGAACGGATCAAGAATCAAGGATACGTTTTTAATTGATATAGATACTTGGTGTCTTCTGGAGTATTTTGAACTTCGACCTTCTCCTGCCGGGTCAACCAGTGGTCAAATCCCATATCTTTCCTTTATATCCTTCGATTCCGTTTAGAATCAGAGCCGTCCAATCAAAAGGGCCGAGTCTGCTTTCGCTGACCCTTCTCCTTGAAGTCAATGATCGGTTTGAACGTGGCAACGGAATCGCTTTTTCAGCAGAAAACAACGATCCGAAAAGAAATTTTAGAGAAGCGTAAGTCCCAGGACCCACAAGTAAGCGCGGCGCAAAGCCGCAGTATTACGGGAACCCTGATAGGCCGTAAGGAGTTTCAAACGGCGAACAGGATTTTGATTTACCTTTCCAAGGATGGGGAAGTCGGCACTGATCATTTGTTGGGCCGGGCGTTTGAACTGGGAAAACGGGTTTGCGTCCCGGTGGTGGATCGGGGAAACGATGAGCTTCGTATTTCGGAGTTACCCGGTCCTGAGATCGATTTTCTGTTGGGAGCCTTTGGGGTTCGTGAACCGGCAGAAGGTGATTTGAATTTTGTGACGCCGGATAAGATTGATCTGGTGGTGGTACCCGGTCTGGCATTTGACCGGCGGGGTGGCCGTATTGGATACGGCAAAGGATATTACGACAGGTTGTTGAGCCGATTGAGTTCGCAGGTACCGCGAATTGCTTTGGCGTTTGAATTTCAGGTTTTGGATACTGTTCCTCAGGATGAGAACGATATTCAAGTCGACACCATCATTACCGAGAAAAATACGATGAGCTGTTCCGGCATTTAGGAAGCGGAAAAGTTCATTTTTATCATAGAGATAAGGGGATTTTAAAATGGAAGCCTTTCAGAGTTCTCAGGTTAACTTAATAACCTTGATTATAGGAATTATCCTGGCTTTGGTTGCCGGGTATCTACTTGGGTATTTTCTCCGCAAAATTTTTACCGATTTTCAGATTAAAGAAGCCGAAGCGCTGGGAGAGAAAATCATCAAGGAGTCGGAACGCGAAGCGGAAACTCTCAAAAAGGAAGCCCAGATTGAGGCTAAGGAGGAAAAGCTCGCCCTGATCAGTGAAGCCAAAAAAGAGATAGACAGCAAGCAGGCCGAACTGCGCGATAAGGAAAAAGAAAATCGTCAAAAAGAAAATGAGCTGAACGCTCTCGTGGATAAAAACCGGGAAGCAGAAAGAAACTTTGAGCGCAGACAACAAGAACTGAATGAAAAACAGCAACAACTGGCGGGGAAGCAGGAAGAGTATGACCGGTTGGTCGCCGAGGAAATCAAGCGGCTGGAGGAAATCGGTTCCTATTCAGCGGAAGAGGCCAAGGAAGCGATCAAGAACAAGGTGATTCAGAGCGCACGTTTGGAAGTGGCCAAGGAAGTCAAAAAGATCGAAGAGAATGCTAAAAATAATGCAGATGACGAGGCCCGCAAGATTATTTCCCAGGCTGTGCAGAGGCTGGCATCGGACCATGTTGCCGAATCCTCCGTATCTGTAGTGGAATTACCCAATGATGAAATCAAGGGCCGGATTATCGGTCGAGAGGGAAGAAACATCCGTGCGCTGGAGCAAGCGACCGGCATTGATCTGATTATCGACGATACCCCCGGTGCCGTGGTTCTTTCCGGGTTCGATCCCATTCGCCGGGAAATCGCCAAACGCGCTTTGGAAAAGTTAACTCTCGATGGGCGGATTCATCCCGGACGCATCGAGGAGGTGGTTGCGAAATGTAAAAAGGAAATCAATCAGGGTATTAAGGAGGCAGGTGAACAGGCGGTCATGGAAGTCGGCATTGACTACCTGCATCCCGAAATGGTTATAATGCTCGGGCGGCTCAAATACCGGACCAGTTATACGCAGAATGTTCTTGAGCACGTCAAGGAAGTGGCTTGGGTGTGCGGTGCCATGGCGGCAGAGTTGGGTTTGGATGTCCAACTTGCCAAGCGTTCGGGTCTGCTTCATGATATCGGTAAGGCTATCGACCGCTATACCGACGGCACTCACACGCAACTGGGTGTGGAAATCGCCAACAAATATAATGAGCACAAATATGTCGTCAACTCCATCGCGTCTCATCACGAAGATGTGGAGCCGGAATCCCTGTACGCAGTGTTGACCGCCGCAGGCGATACCATTTCCGCTTCCCGGCCCGGAGCACGACGGGAGATGCTCGAAACCTATGTGAAGCGAATGGGTCAGTTGGAGGAAATCGGTGACTCCTTCAAGGGAGTGGAAAAAACCTATGCCATTCAGGCGGGGAGAGAAGTCCGCATTATTGTGGTTCCCGATAATATCTCCGATGACGAAGCCAATCTGTTATCCAAAGATGTGGCCAAGCGAATAGAAAAAGAAGTTACCTATCCCGGTGAGATCAAAATAACGGTGGTCCGGGAAGCGCGTTACGTTCAGATGGCCCGGTAAATTCGAATACCAAGGCTCCCGTAGTATGGGAGCCGGGTCTTTTAGGACACCGTTTAAGTGATCATCTAACCCACAACCAAAACCCTACAATCATTTCATGGAAGAATCTACAGACCTGCTCAAACTACGTCGCGACAAAGTTGCTGAGTTTCGCGAAAAAGGAATCAACCCCTACATCAACCGCTTCAAGGTCAACGCTTTCATCGGCGACTTGACTCGAGAGTTCGACGCACTCTCCAAAGAAGAGCTTGAGGAAACCCCACGCGAATACGTCGTCGCAGGGCGCATCATGACCCGGCGCAAACACGGTAAAACGACTTTCTGCAATATCAAGGACGGCACCGGCACGATCCAGTTGTACATCAAGAAAGATGATATTGGAGCTGATTCCTACGAGTTGTTTTCCAAGTTTGATATCGGCGATTTCGTCGGTGTGGAAGGACGACTGTCCAAGACCAAGACCGGAGAGTTGACCGTTTTCACCCAAAAGGTGACCCTGCTGACCAAATCACTTTTGCCGCTTCCGGAGAAATGGCACGGTCTCAAGGATGTCGAGCTGCGGTACCGCCAGCGGTATGTCGACCTGATCGTTAATCCCGAAGTGAAGGAAGTCTTCATAGCCCGCAGTAAAATCATTCAGGCAATTCGCAATTTTCTCAACGAGCGGAACTATCTGGAAGTGGAAACCCCGATGATGCAATCCATCCCCGGCGGTGCCACTGCCAAACCGTTTGAGACACATCACAATGCGTTGAACATGGACCTGTATCTGCGCGTTGCCCCGGAGCTTTACCTGAAGCGGCTGGTGGTGGGCGGTATCGAGCGGGTCTATGAGATCAACCGCAACTTCCGCAATGAAGGCATTTCGATTCAGCACAACCCGGAATTCACCATGCTGGAGTTTTATACAGCCTACGCTGACTACCGGGATTTGATGACGTTGACCGAGGAGTTGTTCCGCTACATCGGGAAGACAGTTTTTGATAAACAGGTTTTTCCCTGCACCTATGAAGAGAACGGCGAGACTCATCAAGTGACCATCGATTTCTCACAGCCTTTCCGTGTTCATACGTTCAAGGCATCATTGACCGAAGTGGGTCAAATTCCCCCGGAAGCAGTTGCCACTCAGGAAAGCGCCGTAGCTTACGCTTTAGAGCACAAAGTACTTTTGGATAAAAAGGATACCTTCGGAAAGGTATTGGGCAAGCTGTTCGATCATTTTGTGGAGCCGCTGTTGGTGCAACCGACCTTCATCATTGACTATCCACTGGAATTGTCTCCTCTGTCCAAGAAGAAGGAGGACGATCCGAATCTGGTCGAGCGGTTCGAATTGTTTGCCGGACGGCGAGAGTTGGCCAATGCCTATACCGAGTTGAACGATCCCGTCGATCAGAAAGAACGCTTCGAGCAACAAGTCGAGCAAAAGGATGCAGGCGACGAAGAGGCGCACTGGATGGATCACGACTACATTCGCGCTCTGGAATACGGCTTACCGCCGACCGCTGGAGAGGGAATCGGGATCGACCGCCTCGCCATGATGTTCACTGATGCCCAATCGATCCGCGACGTTATTTTATTCCCACAGTTGAAAAAGGAAGCCGGAACGGTTTAAGCTGTTACAGCCGGTATCCGAACCGGGTTATCCATTCCTTTCAACGGAGCCCCATGAGCTACGAATTACTAATCAGTTGGCGTCACCTCTGCTCCCGCAAATCCCAGAAATTCATTTCTCTCATCACCTTCATCTCCATGGGTGGAGTGGCGTTGGGAGTTATGGCCCTTATCGTGGTGATAGCGGTGATGACGGGTTTCGGCCAGAACCTGCGCGATAAAATTCTGGGGACCAACAGCCATATCGTGGTCACTCAGGCGATGAGCAACGGCATGGAAGATTATGAAAAAGTTTTGGAGAGAGTCAAAGCTGTTCCTCTGGTGAAGGAAGCCGCGCCGTTCATTCTCAAGCAGGTCATGCTGACATACGGACAGCGGAGTTCTGGAGTGGTGATTCGTGGAGTCGACCCGGAGCAGGAGGCCAACATTTCCGACTTACAGAAAAACCTGACGGAAGGAAAACTGATTCATCTTGACCAAGCGCCGCAGAGCGCCTCTGACTATGAGGCCGGCATTCAACGCAAGGGAATTATTCTGGGTGTGGCGCTGGCCAATTCTCTTGGCGCGCACGTGGGTGATGTCCTGGGTATCCTGTCACCTTCCGTACGCATGACGCCATTGGGCATCATTCCTAAAATCAAAATGGTGGAAGTGGTCGGTATTTTTGAATCGAAAATGTATGAATACGATGCCAACCTGGCATTTATTTCCATTTCGTCCGCGCAGTCACTGTTCGGGATGAAAGAGCGGGTTACGGGAATCGAAATCAAGGTTGCTGATATAGACGCGGCTGGCGATATCGCCGTTACGATCAGGAATACTCTCGGTTATCCTTATTTTGCGAGGGACTGGATGGAGATGAATCGAAATCTGTTTTCTGCGCTCAAGGTGGAAAAAGTCACCATGTTCATCATTCTGGTATTGATCATCCTCGTGGCCGCGTTCAACATTATCAGTACATTGTTCATGGTGGTCATGGATAAGGCCAAGGACATCGCTATTTTGAAATCGATGGGCGCCACCCGGCGAAGTATCATGCGGATTTTCAGCATGCAGGGTTTGATCATTGGAGTCTGTGGAACCGTGTTGGGTTGTATCGGTGGATTCACCATGGTTCCCAACCTTAACAACATCGTGGCCCTTGTAGAAAAAATTTTTGGAATCAAAGTCTTTCCTCCGGATGTCTATTATTTGGATGCGTTGCCTTCTCAAATTCAATGGTTTGATTCCTTTATGATCGTTATATTTTCGATCGTGATTTGCTTTCTGGCCTCTTTATATCCTGCCTGGCGGGCCTCCCGTCAGGACCCGGTGGATGGATTGCGCTATGAGTGAGCCATTAACGAATGCAGAACCCTTGATCTCAGCCACCGAGTTGGACAAGTCCTATAACAGCAAGGCCAAGGCGGTGGAGGTTTTAGCGGATGCCAGTATGGAAGTGCATTCTGGAGAGATTTTGGGAATTGTCGGCGCTTCCGGCTCCGGGAAAAGTACACTGCTTCATATTCTTGGAGGATTGGACCGGCCCGATGCAGGTGATGTATTGTTCAGGGGGCAGAATATTTTCACGCAGGGAAATAATTTTCTGGAGCAGTTTCGCAACCGGCATATCGGGTTTGTGTTTCAGACGTTTAATTTACTACCCGATTTTACAGCGTTGGAAAATGCCATGTTTCCGGGATTGATTGCCAACCGCGATAAAAAATCAGTTCAGGGAAAAGCCGAAGAGTTGTTGGGACTGCTCGGTTTGAAAGACCGCCTGAATCACAAACCAGGCGAACTATCCGGTGGCGAAACCCAGCGAGTGGCCCTGGCGCGCAGTCTGGTCAACCAACCAGCGGTGATTCTGGCCGACGAACCCACGGGCAATCTGGATAGTCGAGCCAGCGAGCAATTCATGGACTTGGCCCGAAAATTGAATGAAGAAATGAATCAAACCTTTGTAATCGTGACTCACAGTGCGAAAATTGCCCGAAGTCTGGACCGGGTTTTGCAATTGGCGGAAGGTAAAGTCGAACCGATCGGCAAGGAATTGATCTTATAAATTGAAACAACCACACGAGAATTGGTTATGAAATTACAGGAAATTGCTGAGCGTTTGGGTGGCACCGTTGAGGGAGATGGTTCTCTCGAAATCACCGGAATCAATGGCATGGAACTGGCCGAGCAGGGGCAGATCACATTTTTAGCGGACAAGAAATTCAAAGATCAATTGAGCACCTGCAACGCGTCGGCTGTGATCGTACAAAAAGTTCTGGAGACGGACAAGGCTCAGGTCGTACATCCTGCCCCGGCGTTGGCGTTTGCCAAACTGCTGGCAGAGTTTCATCCTGTTCCGAGACCTCAGCCCGGCGTTGATGACAAAGCCTCCATCGCCGAAGGCGTTCAACTGGGGAAAGATGTTTCCATCGGCCCGTTTGTTGCCATTGGCAAGGATGTTGTCATTGGCGATAACACCGTTTTGCATCCGGGAGTGGTGGTACACGAAGGATGCCGTATTGGCAACGATACGATGTTGTATGCCAATGTTACGGTGGGTCGCGATTCGGTCATCGGCAATCACGTTGTTTTGCACCCCGGGGTGGTGATCGGCACCGACGGATTTGGTTACACGCCAGATGAAAAGGGCCGGCACGTCAAAATCAATCAAGTAGGCCGAGTGGTCATCGAAGATCATGTCGAAGTGGGAGCCAATACCTGTATCGACCGCGCCGCATTCGGAGAGACCGTTGTACGCGAAGGCGTTAAAATAGATAATCTGGTGCAGATTGCTCACAACTGTGACATCGGTCCGCATTCCATCCTCGTCGCTCAGGCGGGAGTAGCGGGTACCTGTAAGCTGGGGCATCATGTAGTTCTAGCGGGGCAGGTAGGAGTAGCCGACCACGTAACGATAGGGGCTCAAGTTGTTGTGGCGGCGCAAGCAGGAGTCAGTAAAGATCTAATAGAACCGGGGTTTTATGGCGGGTATCCGGGGGTTCCGGCCATGGGCTGGAAGCGATATACGGCCGTTTTGCCTAAATTACCGGAGCTGTCCCGCAAAATTCAGGAACTCGAAAAACGTCTGAATGCGATTGAAAAAGAGTAACCTTCCTTGTTACAATAAGTATACAGTTAAATTATCCTTTTAAATTCAATATGATTGTCCAGTTGATCGATTGTTATGCTTAAGCCATGTTGGCGGGCTCTGGGTCTGTTGTTGGTGTTTTTGTTTTCGTTTGCGGCGGCACCGCAGATGCCCCCCGAGGCGCTTGAAAAATATATTGAAAAGAAACTGCGCCGGAATCATCACACCCTGCGCCTGAACGAGAAAATCATTGGGGATGAGGGGGCTGTTCTACTGTCCCGGTCTTCACTGATGAAAAGTGTGAAGGTGCTTAAGATTTATAAAGGCGCAATTGGAGATGAGGGTGTACGTGCGTTGGCTAACTCGCAGAACCTCGGCAGTCTGAAAGAATTGTACATCGAAAACAATCAGGTGACCGATCAGGGCGCACGTTACCTCGCAGAGTCGTCATCGCTGAGCAAGTTGGAGGTGCTGAATCTATACCGGAATCGCATCGGGGATGCTGGGGCCCGGGAGTTGGCGCAGTCGAAAAATTTTCCCAACCTGTTGGAGTTGAACCTGAACTACAATCAGGTGGGAGATGCCGGAGCTCAGGCGCTGACTCATTCTTCCAGCTTGAGCCGTATGGTCCGATTGGAATTGGCGTACAATCCTTTGGAGGATGCCGGACGCCAGGCATTGGAAGTTTTTAAGTTTCAGCAAAAAATTAAACTTTGGAAGAGCAAGGAAACTCTTGGTAATCTTGAAAATAATTATATCGGTGATGCCGGTTTGCAGGTATTGCTGAATTCACCGCATCTGGATGGGATCCGGGAACTCAATCTGAACAACAATAACCTGAGCGATAAAGGCGTGATAGCGCTGGCTCAGTCGCCCAAGTTGAAGCAGTTGGAGTCTCTGCATCTGGCCGCGAATAGTATTACGGATCTGGGAGCGCGGGCATTGGCGGAATCCAAGGTACTGGATAATTTAAAAAACCTGGATTTAAATTTCAACCGTATCGGGAATGCAGGAGCGCGAGCGTTGGCTCAGTCGCAAACGATGGCTCAACTGGAATCCCTGCGGCTGGGACAGAACAAGATCGGATCGGAAGGGGCCAAAGCGTTGGCCGAATCCGCGACTCTAAAAAATTTAATTTATCCGATTTTCGGATTCTATTGATCGATAATCTATCAAAGGTACCGGTAAAACATGGCACAAATACTAGACTTTGAAAAAGACATATTTGCAGTGGAGAATCAGATCAAGGAGTTGTATTCCCTGTCGAACATGTACGACAGCGTCGGCGACCTGACCCACGAAATCACCAAGTTGAAGAAAAAGCTTCGGCATATGAAGCGGGATGTCTTCAATGGTCTCGACGGTTGGCAAAAAACCCAGGTGGCCCGTCACCCCGAGCGTCCTTACACGCTCGACTATATCAACAACATGTTCACAGATTTTGAAGAACTGCACGGTGACCGGCATGGTGGAGCGGGTGTTTCGATCTCCGGTGGATTCGCCAAGTTTGATAATCAAACGGTAATGGTGATCGGGCATCAGAAGGGTCGAGATACTGCGGAAAAGATTCGCCGAAATTTTGGCATGTCACAACCTGCCGGATACCGAAAAGCCCTGAGGTTGATGCGGCTCGCGGAAAAATTCAATATTCCCATCATTACCCTGATTGATACCCCCGGCGCTTATCCCGGAATGGATGCGGAAGAGCAGGGGCAGTCGGAAGCGATCGCTTATAACTTGTTTGTGATGTCTAGCCTCAAGGTACCCATCATCGCCGTCATCATAGGAGAGGGCGGCAGTGGCGGCGCTTTGGCGATCGGTTTGGGCAACCGCGTTATGATGCTCGAACACTCCGTGTATTCGGTGATCTCGCCTGAAGGGTGTGCCTCCATTTTGTGGGGTGACAAGGACAAGGTCAAACAGGCCGCGCGGGCTCTCAATATGACCTCGAAGCAACTTGAGAAACTGAATATCATTGATCAAATCGTCGGCGAACCGTTGGGCGGGGCGCACCGTCATCACAAGTGGGCGGCCATTATGCTTAAAAAGGCTTTGCGATCTCAGTTGAAAGAGTTGATGGCGTTAAAGCCGAGTGAATTGATCGCGCAACGGCAGGAAAAGTTTCGTAACATGGGTGTTTTCAATACCGAAAAAGAGTAAAGCGTTCTTCAGAAATTTTTCCCGTATTACAAATGGAGTTGAGATTTAAACAGACTGGCGTATTCACTGTCGGTCTGGATCAATTCTTTATGCGAGCCTGTTTCAACCAGCCGTCCGGCTTTCAACACCAGCACCCGATCCGCCCCCTCCAACGTAGATAACCGATGTGCAATCACCAGAGTGGTGCGAAGTGCCATCAGCTGAGTCAACGCGTCTTTGATTTTAACTTCCGTTTCCGCATCGACCGAGGCCGTCGCTTCGTCCAGCACCAGAATAGGCGGGTCCTTCAGGAACACGCGGGCAATAGCCAGCCGATGTCTTTCACCTCCGGAGAGCTTCACACCGCGTTCCCCGATCAACGTATCGTAACCGTTGGGCAATTGTTCGATGAACTCGTGCGCATGTGCCGCACGGGCCGCTCGCTCGACCTGGTCCAGATTCGCATCCAGTCGACC
>Ga0224506_10003053_pt1 | contig 11194 bp, 12 predicted proteins | sample SF_Jan12_sed_USG_2_FD_169108 | JGI IMG/M metagenome (GOLD analysis project Ga0224506, IMG submission 169108) | Sediment microbial communities from San Francisco Bay, California, United States - SF_Jan12_sed_USGS_8_1 | ecosystem: Environmental > Aquatic > Marine > Sediment | place: USA...
AGCCATAGGTCTTGAACTGGCGTCTTCGATTACACCATCGTCATTAACCTTGATCTGAAGACGCATCACATCACCACAGGCAGGTGCTCCGACCATGCCAGTTCCGACATGAGTATCGTCTTTATCCATGTTGCCGACGTTGCGAGGATTCTCGTAATGATCAATAACTTTGTCACTGTATGCCATGATTTCTTACCTCTAAATAACTGCTGTTATTATCTCTCAAATGGCCCTAGTGTGCAGCCCATTCAATGGAATTCAAATCAATTCCATCTTTGAACATTTCCCACAGGGGCGATAATTCACGTAACTTGCCAATATTTTGATGAATTTTTTCAATTGCGAAATCTATTTCTTCTTCAGTGGTGAAACGGCCAATCGAAAACCGCAGCGAGCTATGCGCCAGTTCATCACTACGTCCTAGAGCACGCAGCACATAGGATGGTTCCAGACTCGATGATGTACAGGCCGAGCCCGAAGAAACCGCGAGTTCCTTCAGCGCCATAATCAGCGATTCACCTTCGACAAAATTAAAACTCACGTTCAGGTTATGCGGAACACGGTGTTCCATATCACCATTGACATAAGTCTCTTCAATATCTTTCACGCCATTCAGCAGGCGGTCGCGCAACATACGAATGCGTTCATTCTCTGATGCCATTTCTTCTTTGGCAATGCGGAAGGCCTCGCCCATACCGACAATCTGATGTACCGCCAGTGTGCCAGAACGCATGCCACGCTCATGACCGCCACCATGCATCTGAGCTTCCAGACGTACGCGCGGCTTACGGCGTACATACAGCGCACCAATACCTTTGGGGCCGTAGACTTTATGGGCAGAAAAAGACATCAGATCAACTTTTATATCTTCCAGATCGATGGGTACCTTACCCGCACTTTGTGCTGCATCGACATGGAATAGAATTTTACGTGCACGGGTTAATTCACCAATGGCCTTGATGTCCTGAATCACACCAATTTCATTATTCACGTGCATGATAGAAACCAGTATTGTGTCATCACGCATGGCGGCTTCGAGCTTGGCCAGGTCAATCAAACCACTCGCTTCAGGTTCCAGATAAGTCACTTCAAAACCTTCACGCTCAAGCTGACGACAGGTGTCAAGTACAGCCTTGTGTTCAGTTTTACAGGTGATGATGTGTTTGCCTTTCTTATGATAAAAATGGGCAACACCTTTAATGGCAAGATTATCTGACTCGGTTGCGCCTGAGGTAAATACAATTTCCTTTGGATCGGCATTGATCAGACTGGCAATATTGGCACGAGCTTCAACAACAGCATTATCTGCATCCCAGCCAAAAGCGTGCGAACGCGATGCCGGATTGCCAAAATTACCTTCATTAGTAAGGTACTGACACATTTTGTCGGCGACCCGTTTATCGACGGGTGTAGTCGCTGAATAATCAAAATAAATCGGCGTCTTCATTACCTGTTAATACTCCAGAAAATTTCCATTAATCAAGCTGATTAACCAGTTCGGATAATCAGCTATTATATAAATCGATTTGTTGAACACGGGCTTGTTATGAATTAACAGCCTTCTCACTGGAAGAGAATTCAACTTCTTTAGCTTCAGACTTCATTTCCTGACGTTTGGCCACTTCACGCACACCATCACGTGCAACCAGATTACCCAGGCTGATGCCACACAGGAAGTCATGAATCTGAGCACTTAGTTCAGTCCACAGTTCATGGGTCAGGCACTGCTCATCACCCTGACAATTGGCCAGTCCACCACAACGAGTGGTTTCAACTTTTTCATCAACGGCCGTGATGACATCAGCAACTGCGATATCATTTGCCGCACGGCTTAATCGATATCCGCCACCAGGACCACGGGTACTATCAACGAGTCCCTGCTTACGCAGACGCGAGAACAGTTGCTCAAGATAAGAAAGCGAAATGCCCTGTCGCTGAGAGATATCAGCCAGAGTGATTGGGCCCTGATCATAGTGCAATGCCAGATCAAGCATCGCTGTTACCGCGTAGCGGCCTTTTGTCGTTAATCTCATTGTCTTGTCCTGCCAGTTTTAGTAAGCTCACGCCCACAGTTATTTGATAGTATACATAACTGAGTAAAACAGTCAAGTATTTCTCTTCCCCAACATTCCTCACCAAATTAGTCGGCTGATTCAGTATCCGATTTAGGTTTTTCGCCCTTTTCACGGATATTTATCTCGCAGGGTCCAAGATCAGGCAGGTCAACAACGGGGACTTCCATGCCCAGCTTTTTCAGGGCCTGGCACATATCCTCCATGTGGTTATCCATAACATGCACATGGTCTAGCAGTCGATCTATCGCATTAGCAACCGGGTCAGGCATATCCTGACTAGTGCCGTAGGCATCAAAACCAATCTTATTGGCAAATGCCTTACGTCTTTTGTGTGTTTCTGGATCGATCTCAGGGCTGGACACAATTCGACCAGGGATGCCGACTACCGTCGCTTCTTCGGGGACATCCTTCACCACCACAGCATTAGAACCAATTCTCGCGCCCTCACCAATAGTGATGGGCCCAAGCACTTTTGCGCCAGCCCCCACAACGACATCATCTTCCAGTGTGGGGTGGCGTTTGCCTTTGTCCCAGGTGGTGCCACCCAGAGTCACACCATGATAGAGCGTAACGTTATCGCCAATTTCGGCGGTTTCACCAATGACGACGCCCATACCATGATCAATAAAGAAGCGTCTTCCGATAATGGCCCCCGGATGAATCTCGATACCGGTCAGCCAACGCGAAAACATGCCCGTGACGCGTGCCAGCCATTTCAGACCATGGGTCCAGTACCAGTGGGCAATGCGATGCAGAATCACAGCATGAACACCCGGATACGTTGTCAGTACTTCAAAACTGTTACGCGCGGCCGGGTCGCGTTCGAACACGCATTTAATATCTTCTCGAATTCGTCCAAACATTAATCAATCATGCCTTATCAGTGTTCACCGGTTTTTCTTTATTAGCCTTCTCTGCTGCGGTCAGAATACCACGCAGGATATTAACTTCCATCTTATCAAGTCCGGCGCGATTAAACAGCCGACGAAGACGTCGCATTAACTGACGCGGGTTATCTGGATCATGAAACCCCAGTGCTGTTAATGCAGACTCAAAATGACCATAAAGGCCCTCCACTTCATCTGATGTGGCGCGGGGATGATCATAGAAATCGGGCATGCGTTTTTCCTCTTCACCTTGCAGGAAGGACAGCATATTGATCTCATAGCAAAGTACCTGCACCGCAGCAGCAATATTCAGAGAACTATATTCTGGATTGGCTGGGATATTCACCAGCGCATTACAACGTTCCATTTCTTCATTCGTGAGCCCTCGATCCTCACGACCAAATACCAGTGCAACCTGATCATTCTCGGCAATCTCGGCCAGCTGCGAGACACACTCGCGTGGATCAATAATCGGCCAGGGGATGGATCGCAGGCGCGCACTGGCACCGACCACGTGTACACACTCGGCCACGGCTTCATCGAGGCTATCGACGATTTTGATATTCGCCAGCACATCACGCGCACTGGCCGCCATCGCCTTGGACTTGCCCTCTGGGTCGGGAAAGTTCTGGGGTCGAACCAGATAGAGCTGATCCAGACACATATTCTTCATGGCGCGGCAAACCGAGCCGATATTACCGGGGTGACTGGTTTCGACCAGTACGATACGGATGTTTTCAAATTTTACGGCCATATTAATTTCTAACTATTTTCGATATTTCAGGAGGCGCATATGATACATGGAAATTGCAGTCGCCACGTCATTGTGTGTGCTGTTAGAATACGCCCGCTTTACCGATCTTTAACAAACTGAAGGAACTATCGTGCACCCAATGCTGAATATTGCTATTCGTGCAGCGCGCAGTGCGGGCGATATTATTGCCCGTAACAGTGACCGCATTGATACACTAAATATAACGAGCAAAGCTGAAAATGATTTTGTCAGCGAAGTTGATCAGAATGCTGAGCAGGAGATCATCTATATCCTCAAGAAGGCCTTTCCTGATCATGCCATCCTGGCCGAAGAAAGCGGCGATCATGAAGGTAATGAATATCAGTGGATCATCGACCCACTCGATGGCACCACCAATTTCCTGCACGGTTTCCCTCAGTTTGCCGTCTCCATTGCCCTGAAACATAAAGGCCGTCTCGATCAGGCGGTGATTTATGATCCCATGCGACAGGAACTGTTTACCGCCAGTCGTGGTAAGGGAGCCCATCTCAATGGCAAACGCATGCGCGTCAGTAAATGCAACGGCCTCAAAGGTGCCCTGCTCGGTACCGGCATCCCCTACAAAGCCGATTTTCCCTACATTGATGAGTACCTGGCCATGATGAAGGCCCTGCTACCCGGTTCTGCAGGCATTCGTCGTCCTGGCTCTGCTGCGCTGGACCTGGCCTATGTTGCAGCCGGTCGCATCGATGGCTTCTGGGAATTCGGTCTGAATGTCTGGGATATGGCTGCTGGCGTGCTGCTTATCGAAGAGGCCGGTGGCCTGGTCAGTGACCTGAATGGCGGCTTCACCCACCTCGAAAGTGGCAATATCGTTGCTGCCAACCCTAAAACCTTCAAGGCCATGCTGCAGACCATCAAACCCCATTTGCCGGAAGAATACCGCTAGCTCATTCAAGATCAGGCCCGACTGGACGCTAGTTTTTTCGAAGTCGTACAGGTTAATGAGCATGAAGAAGTACACCAAAATACCCGTTAAAGGGAACAAGGCACTCGAGGTGACCATGCAGGACGTGATGGAAGGACTGGAGGATTCTGCCAGTTATTTCGCATTTCGTTCCAGCCCGGACACGCTGGAAGTGCTTTCTATTGAGCCCCCCAAAGGCGATCCCGTGGCGGAGCGTGCGCCTCTGGCGACGGTTTATGCCGTTCCCCAGCGCCGTAGTGTCGATATTGTTGATTACCTGATCAACCGGGAACACAACGCCAGCTAATTAAAATGGCCCGCAACGGTGCCAATTTGTGTCCCCGCCCCATCGCCTGTTTGACCTTTACGCACCTTCCATGCTATTTATTCTCCAGATAACCACAAAAATCACACCGACAATGACTCGGGTTTTGGAGGAGATGTGAAAAGAAAATTAATGGCCGCGTTGGCCCCACCCCTCGCTGTTTGCCAGTACGGTTGTGCTGGTTGTTGTGCTGCCCCCATCGGTGTGTTCTGGGTTACCGGCATTATTGGCATTATTTATGGCTTTATGGGCGGCCCTACTGGACTGGAGCAAATCAGCTGGACCACGAGTTTACTGGGACTGGGGCTTTGGATTATCGCTGCCGTCTGGGCCGAGACCACGATTCGCGGGGTTGAGGCCGATCAGGAAGACCCCAACTGCAAAACTAAGAACAGCTCCATCTGCCGCATTGTAAAACCTGCCCTCGATGAAGCCGATCCACTGGATGAAGTGAAAAAAATCCAGCAATCAGGCTAAATCAGAACTCTCTATCAGACAAAATGCAAAATGCCCGCAGATGCGGGCATTTTTTTATGTTTTCGAATCAAATAACAGCATGTTCACGGCAACATGTTTTCCTGATCCTCGCCTTCTTTCTCCACCGGCATCAGACTGGCGCGGGAAATCTTTAATGCCAGCGCAGAGGCACTGGCCACATAGATGGATGAGTAAGTACCCACCATAATCCCGACAATCAGCGCCATGGAGAAGGCATGGATCAGCTCTCCACCCATAAAGAACATTGCCAGCACCACCATCAGGGTCGTCAGTGAGGTCATGATGGTGCGGGACAGGGTCTGATTCAGTGAGGTATTGACCACATCGGTCGATGAGCCCTTGCGTAACACACGGAAATTCTCACGAATGCGATCGAACACAACAATGGTGTCATTGAGTGAGTAACCAATCACGGCCAGCACCGCAGCCAGTACGGTCAGGTCAAAATCCCACTGGAACAGGGCAAAACAACCCAACACGATGATCACATCGTGAATCAGTGCAGCAACAGATCCCAGCGCAAAACGCCACTCAAAACGCATCATCACGTAGACTAAAATAAAACCCAGCGCGATAATCATGGCCAGACCACCATCGTCACGGAGCTCATCGCCGACCTGTGGGCCAACATATTCCTGGCGTCGCATGTTTACGTCACCACCGCTGGTGTCGCGTAAAATCTTCAGAATGGCATCACCAATCTCCGAACTCTTTACACCTTCACGTGGTGCAATACGAACAATCACATCTTTGGCGGAACCAAAATGCTGGACGACTGCATCGCCATAAGATTTCTTCTCAAGCGCAGCGCGTATTTTGTTGAGATCGGCGTCCTGCGAATAGCCCACCTCAAGCAGGGTACCACCGGTAAAATCGAGACCAAAATTCAGACCTTTGGTCACGAGACTAAAAATCGATCCCAGTATCAGAATAATTGAAATTGATAACGCGATCTTACGTTTGGACATAAAGTCAAAACGGGTTTGTTGTTTGAATATTTGCATGTGAGTTCTTCCTTCCTAGATCGACAGGGTCTTGATACGTCGACCGCTAACAAACATATTCACAATGGCGCGCGTACCCATGATGGCCGTGAACATGGAGGTGACGATCCCAATCGACAGCGTAATGGCAAAACCACGAATCGGACCGGTACCAAACATATACAACACCACAGCAGCAATGAGCGTGGTGATATTGGCATCGGCAATGGTTGATAATGCCTTTTCATAACCTGCATGGATGCTGGCCTGAGGGCTGTTGCCAATTCTGATTTCTTCCCGAATACGTTCAAAAATCAACACGTTCGCATCCACCGCCATACCCACGGTCAGAACGATACCGGCAATACCGGGCAGCGTTAGTGTTGCCTGCAGCATTGATAGCACCGCAACAATCAGCACAAGATTAGTGAGTAGCGCCACATTGGCAACCAGACCAAAGCCGCGATACCAGAACACCATAAAGACAATCACAATTGCCATACCCAGGATGACTGAATTCATACCCTGATCGATATTGTCCTGACCAAGGCTTGGGCCAATGGTGCGTTCTTCGATAATTCGTATTGGCGCTGACAGGGCACCTGCGCGAAGTAGCAACGCCAGTGTTTGTGCTTCCTTGGAACTATCCAGGCCGGTGATCTGGAAACGTTTACTGAAGACACCCTGAATGGTGGCGACATTAATCACTTCTTCGACTTTACGAGAGGTTACGACTTCTTTGCCATTCACCGTTTTGATGTCGGTTTTATGTTCGATAAACACCACGGCCATTGGCTTTTTCAGGTTTTGTTTAGTTGTACGCCCCATCGAACGCGCACCTGCGCCATCGAGATTAACGTATACCGCAGGTGAACCCGTATCCTGATCAAAACCTGAGTTGGCATTCGTGATTCGATCACCCGTGATAATCACGCTTTTCTTTAGAAGAATCGGACTGCCATTTCGTTCTTTATATAAGCGCATACCTGGTGGTACGACACCATTGGCTGCCGACTGCCCTCTTCGCTCTGGATCGGCCAATCGAAACTCCAGTGTCGCTGTCGCACTTAAAATTTGCTTTGCGCGGGCACTATCCTGAATACCGGGCAGTTGCACAACGATTCGGCTTTCACCCTGCTGTTGAATTACCGGTTCAGCGACACCCAGCTCATTAACGCGATTTCTTAAGGTGGTTACGTTCTGTTGTAAGGCCTGTTTTTTTGTCTCACGTAATGCCGCTTCAGTGAGCTTTGCGGATAGTCGGAAGGTATTGCCATTATCCTGCTCGACATATTGCATATCGGTAAACTCACTACGAAGTGCCAGAACTGCCTTCTCACGCTGTTCGGCAGATTTGAATCGAAACGCAACCCCACCATCTTTGCCATCAGCCGCTACTGTTGCGCCACGAAGCTTTTTCTTGCGCATTAATGTGCGCGCATCCTGCACACGGTCTTCCTGAAAACGGACCAGTGCAGAATCCATATCGACTTCCATAAGGAAATGCAGACCACCACGCAGGTCAAGACCAAGATACATCGGCAGAGCGTTAAAGGAGGCAAACCATTCTGGTGCTGCGGAGGCAATATTTTGCGCGACAATATAGTCCTCGCCTAACAGCTCACTGAGTTTTTCCCTGGCGCGTAACTGGCCATCAACATCAGAAAAACGAACCAGCAGTCCCTTGTCATCCAGGACAATGCGGCTATAAGCGATGTTTGCGCCATCAAGCACATCGGTCACTTTTTTCTGGGTTGAGTTATCGATGACCTTGTTACTGCGCGCGGCAATTTGCAGGGCTGGATCGGTGCCATAAATGTTCGGTGCGGCATACAGTGCACCGATAGCAAGAATGACAATAATTAAAAGATATTTCCAAACAGGATACTGATTCAACATAGTCCGTTTATCCGAGCAGTGTGATTGCTTTTATCAATATTGATTAAATTGTTATTAGTCTTTTTCAGCGGCTTTGATACTGCCCTTGGGGAGTACCGCTGCAACAGCGTGTCTTTGCATTTTAATCTGCACATTATTGGCAATTTCAAGCGTGACATACTGTTCACTGGTTTCTGTGATCTTGCCGAGAATACCACCATTGGTGACGACTTCGTCGCCCTTACCGATCGACTCGACCAGTTTTTTGTGTTCCTTGGCGCGCTTTTGTTGGGGGCGGATCAATAAGAAGTACATCAGCACCAACATGCCAACAAAAAATATCATACCTTCTGGGCCAGCCTGTTGACCGGTTGCAGGAGCGGCAGCGTGTGCATTTGAAATCAGAAAATTCATGGTTCAGCCTTTTTCTATTTATCTGGTTCAGGGTTCAAAACGGCGCCTATTATGACACAGCCGGCACCGCTTGCGAGCGTCTTTCATAGAAACTTGCGACGAACTCATCCAGCTTTTGCGCGGCAATGGCCTCGCGCAGCCCCTGCATCACAGTCTGGTAATAGTGCAGATTGTGGATGGTGTTGAGCCGGGCACCGAGAATTTCGCCGGTCTTGTCGAGATGGCGCAAATAGGCGCGGCTGTAATTCTGACAGGTGTAACAGTCGCAATGTTTATCCAATGGGCCCGTATCTGTCTGGTGTGCGCTATTACGAATCCTCACCACGCCTTCACTGGTGAATAAATGACCATTTCTGGCATTGCGGGTCGGCATGACGCAATCGAACATATCGATACCGCGGCGCACGGCCTCGACAATATCCTCTGGCGTACCCACTCCCATTAAATAGCGTGGCCGATCCGCCGGCATGACCGGGGTGAGGTGATCCAGCACATGCAGCATCTCGTCTTTGGGTTCCCCCACGGACAGACCACCAATGGCATAACCATCAAAACCAATGTCTTTGAGTCCGGCCAGTGATTCTGCTCGCAAATTCGGATACATGCCGCCCTGCACAATACCAAACAGGGCCGAGGGATTGTCGCCATGTGCCGTTTTGCAGCGTGCGGCCCAACGTAGTGATAACTCCATGGACTCACGCGCCTGTTGTTCGGTAGCAGGATAAGGCGTGCATTCATCAAAGATCATGACAATGTCAGACCCCAGTGAGCGTTGCACCGCCATGGACTCTTCCGGGCCGAGGAACACCTTCTCGCCATTCACCGGGGAGCTAAATTTCACGCCCTCTTCAGTAATCTTTCTGAGGTCACCCAAACTCCAGACCTGAAAACCACCCGAGTCCGTCAGGATCGGCCCCGACCAGTGCATAAAGTCATGCAGATCACCATGGGCCTCGATGATCTCGGTGCCGGGTCGCAGCATCAGGTGAAAGGTATTGCCCAACACAATCTGCGCACCACTGGCCGAGAGCTCTTCTGGTGTCATGGCCTTGACCGTGCCATAGGTGCCGACCGGCATAAACGCTGGCGTATCAACCACACCACGATCAAACGTCATCTGGCCACGGCGGGCCTGCTGATCGGTCTGTAATAATTCAAACTTCATCGGCATCAGGCGATAAACATCGCGTCTCCATAACTAAAGAATCGGTACTTTTCATTCACGGCATGCTGATAGGCCTGCATCACGGCATCATAACCGGCGAAGGCACTCACCAGCATCAACAGAGTCGATTCTGGCAAATGAAAATTGGTCAGCAAGGCATCGACAATTTTAAATTCATAACCGGGGGTAATAAAAATATCGGTCTCACCATTATAGGGCTGCAACTGACCACTACGCCCGGCCGTCTCCAGACAGCGCACGCAGGTGGTACCCACCGCGATCACTCGTCCGCCCTTCGCTTTGGTTTCATTCACCTGCTGGCATAACTCATCGCTGACCTTAATTTGTTCAGAATGCATTTTATGCGTACTGATGTCGTCAACGCGAACCGGCTGGAAGGTGCCTGCGCCAACATGCAAAGTGACATAGGCGGTATCGACTCCCTTTCGTTTCAGACTCGCAAACATCGCCTCATCAAAATGCAGACCGGCAGTCGGGGCCGCTACCGCGCCGGCATGTTTTGCATAAACCGTTTGATAACGCTCGCGATCCTGTTCATCGGCTTCGCGGGTAATATATGGGGGCAACGGAATCTTGCCGATCTGTTCCAGCAGCTCGGTCACCGGCGTATCCGAGGCAAATTTTAAAATAAATAAATCACCTTCCCTGCCCTCAACCTGGGCTGAAATATCATCGGCAAAATCCAGTCGCGTCCCTGCTGAGGGCGACTTACTCGCTCGCACATGCGCCAGCACCTTATGCTCATCCAGCACCCGCTCAACCAGCACCTCAATCTTGCCACCGGTTTCTTTCTTGCCAAACAGACGCGCCGGGATCACACGGGTATCGTTCAACACCAGTAGATCAGCGGGGTTAAGTAATTCTGCAATATCAGCAAACTTGCAATCCTCGATCTGGCCATTCGTTCGACTCAAGGACAACAGCCGACTACCCCCGCGTAGATCGGCAGGATACTGGGCAATCAATTCCTCAGGAAGATGAAAATCAAAGTCAGAGCGCTGCATGGCGCGGAATAGTAGCAGATTTTGACTAATATTCGCGAAGGCTTTGCCGGGATAGCATTGATTCCCTATAATGCCCGCTCCTGTCTACAGACAAATGGCCGAGTGGTGGAATTGGTAGACACGCAGCACTCAAAATGCTGTGCCTTCGGGCGTGTCGGTTCGACTCCGACCTCGGCTACCAACTTAATGTATCGACTTCGTCGATGATGATCTAAGTCCGGTCTCGTCCGGACGGGCGAGGTAC
>Ga0224506_10003054_pt1 | contig 11188 bp, 6 predicted proteins | sample SF_Jan12_sed_USG_2_FD_169108 | JGI IMG/M metagenome (GOLD analysis project Ga0224506, IMG submission 169108) | Sediment microbial communities from San Francisco Bay, California, United States - SF_Jan12_sed_USGS_8_1 | ecosystem: Environmental > Aquatic > Marine > Sediment | place: USA...
AACACTGGACTCAATGCTAATTCCACAACACTTCGAAAGCGAGTATGACGCTAATGCGATGTTTGGATTAAATTGGGTAGTTCGCAGACCACCCTTGGACTACCTGGGCAAAGTTGCGTGGCACAACGGGGGAACAATCAATTTCATGAGCTCAATGGTGATTCTAACCGACCACAATTTAGCGGCGATTGTATTATCGAATAGCGGTACCAGTATGCCTACGGTTGAGGATACCGTTAACAAATTGCTTAGCGAGGCAGCAAAAATTAAATTAGGATATCAAAAACCAAAACCAGAGGCTAATGCCCAACAAGTTGCACTTGACTTTCCAAGCCAAGCTTTGCAAGACATGCCCGGGACCTATGGCACAGCATTTGGCGCACTCACTATAGAAAAAAGCGGGAGCGGTATTAAAGGCAAAATGATGGGTTTGGGTTTAAAACTGAACTATCATGAGGACGGCTGGAGCTCAGTACGCGCACGTTTATTTGGTTTTATACCCATACCGATTCCTCCATTAAAGAACCTTAGGGTTAAAACGCGAATAATCGATCAGCAACAAACCTTGTTTGTAAAATATAACGACCAAGAAATTGCTATTGGTTATGCTGTCGAAAAATATGCTATTAGTCCCGCATGGCGCAAGCGCTTGGGTACGCAAAATGTTTTAACACCGGCGGGTGATTTTCAATGGGCCAAATCAGTTGAGCTAGTAGAAGACTCTGGCTATTTACTGATGAAGCTCAAAGGCGGTATGCTGGGTGGGCGTGTATTACTCAAACCAATTAACGATAATATGGCGCTAATCCCCGGCCTTGGGCGCAACGGTAATGAAACGATTTACGTAGCCACGGAAAACTCACAGGAAGTATTTCACTTTAGTGGATACCGAGTTGTCAGAGAAAACTGAGTCCATATCAAACGAGCTTGTGGTGGTCGTGGCGAGATAGGCTTTGCGTGCAAATTATTTCTCATGCAACCCAAATTATTTTAATCATAAAGTGATATGAACAGAAACTGTATTGGGAGGCAGTTTTCTCTGATCAACTCTTGGTAATTATTTTCAATATAGAACAAACACCTTTGTAGTCTCTATCACAATGTCACAACAGCACCTATCACCAACTCTACAGCTTAGTAAATGTGAATAAAAGCATCACACTTTAATACCAAATGCTTCGTCTCATTTGCTTGAATTATTTACAATCATAAAACCATTATTGGGTTGGCGTTGGGCCTATTCTCCCTTAGAATAGCCATTCGATTTCTTATGGCTACTAGGATGAGTAAGCAATGAATCAAGGGTATCGCCTTTTCGTTTACGTCACATTGGGTTTGTTGCTTTTAGGATGCGCACGCGCCGCCTGGGAAGCAAGCCAGGTAAATAATAATAAAGAAAACAACCAGGCCACACTGCAGCGCCCCCCCGCGTCTCCTTTGGCACATCCATCCGTGAAAGTGTTTCCAGAAATTAAACCTCGACCCTATTCAAAAGCAACAAGCTTTTTTTTTGCTGATGATGGAATCCATGGTAGAGAATTATGGAAAACCCAAGGCACCACCGCAACCACGACGTTGGTTCGCGATATTCGCACAATTAGCCATAGTAACCCAGAGCATTTCACCTTTGCAGGCAACAAACTATTTTTTCGAGCGGATGACGGTATTCATGGCCAGGAACTATGGGTTTCAGAAAACAATCAAACACGGATGGTCGCCGACTTAAATCCTCGCCCCAATGTTGGCAGCCGACCGGGGCATGTTTTTGCTCCTTTGAATGATTATGTTTTTTTCACTGCGGAAACTTTTTACCCATCAGCTAACAGCACACCACAGCGGCAACTTTATAGGTCAAACGGCAGCTCCTCTGGAACAAAATTGGTCGCAGGTATTGCTGATCAATTATCAGATATTTCAATTTACAAACATCAAACTACCCAAAATCATATTGCTTTTCTTGCCACACACGCCGAAACTGGCAAAGGTCTATGGTTAGCCAATCTTGATGGCATTGAGAAAATCGCAGATGGTAGTATTTGGTGGGTTTATGGTTTTAACAATGGTTTTATTTTTGTCACACATCAAGACGATCTAACAGCAAACTTATCCTTCTATGACCCCAACAACAAAACACTATCACTCATCCAGCAATTTTCATCGGAAACTAAAATATTTGTAGGCTATTTTGCCGTAAACTTCCAAGATCATATGTATTTCGAACTCGACACCTCTGCTGGCGGAGAATTTTGGCGAACTGATGGTAAACGCGCTGAAAGAGTTACATTAATCAATGCAAGCGGGAAAGCACAGATCTATTATACTATTGAAAAAAATGGCCAACTATATTTTTCAGCCAATGATGGCATACATGGCGATGAACCTTGGATTAGTAATGGCACAGCTGATGGAACAAAAATGATTGCGGACATTAGTCCAGATTCGGCTGACACCAATTTTATTGGTTTACGTGATATAGGCGATAGTGTTTATTTAATGTATCGCAGCAATGAAGAAATAACCGTTAAAATAGATAGCACCACACTTGAAATTGATGCAACTGAATTTAATGAGGTTGCACATGCAACACATTATCAAGATGCTGATTTTTTTCTAGCACACGACACTTCCATAGGCATGGGGCTATACAAACAAATCAATAAACAAGCTCAACTTGTAAAACTCATTTATCCAAAAACACAGAATTCAGGCGTATGGATTGGTGCGAGGCTATGGGTAATGAATAACAGGTTATATTTCGGAGCGTCCGATCCTGTCAATGGCTATGAGCTATGGCAAAGTGATGGCACTGAAAATGGAACCCACATGGTCACCAATATTGGGCCAGGAATACGTTCGGGATTTGTTAATAATGGTGATGGCCTAGCACCCAGCGGAGATCGTTTCTATTTTAAAGCAAATGATGGTATTTATGGTGATGAGCTTTGGGTAACCGATGGCAGTGCTGAGAATACCTTTATGCTTAAAGACATTAATTCGCAATTAAACCCAGAAGGTTCTCGTGGCAGTTATATTTATCATCTCAATAACACGGCTTATTTTGTCGCTGCTGAAGAAAAACTTGATCATAGTTTATTTTTTACCGATGGCACCAGCGAAGGCACCGGAAAATTGCTTGATACATTCTTGTATGATCCTTACTTTCATTTAGTCAATGAGCGTTTTGTTTTCGACTATTTCACACCGGAGGCTGGCAAAGAAATGTTTGCTAATAGTGGTTTGGATAATACGGTTGAATTACTCGAAGATATTGATCAGTCCGGCTGGCTAAGCGCTCAGTGGATTGCACGCACCAATCAACAGCTATTGTTTCACAATTTCAAAAATTTCGTTTGGAGATCCGATGGAAGCACTAATGGAACTTGGTCAATACCTCTTAGTGATAGCCTAGTCAATCAAAAATTTTCTTTCTTTCCTGTTGCCGACAAAGTTTTATTCAAAGGGGAAGTCATCGCGAATCAAGCGTCCCTATATCAATTTGATCGATTCGGTACAGCCACTCCATTAATTGACAACCAAGCGATTAGTGATGGTATGGTGCATGACGGTTATTATTTTTTCACTTTTTTCAATGGCAATACATATTCGTTATGGCAAACCGATGGCACACCTGAGAGAACTAACGAATTTCTTAGTGATAATGCATTAGATTATGGCTTCCCAACTATTGCTTATAGAAATAAAGATTGGCTTTGGTATGAGGCACGAAACGAAGATACTGAAGTAGCCACTATTTATCGTTACGACGGCAACAGTCACCAGCAAGTAGATAACGCAATTGAGTCGCTACCTATTACCCACTCAATCACATTAAATGGTGTAGTATTTTTTCAATTCGATGAGGAAGCTGCGGCACCTTTTAGTTCGGAGATTTGGAAAATGGATCACGATGGTGAAGTCTCATTGTTTATGCGCATTCCTGGAGGCGACATTGATAGCCGTCCACGGCAGTTGAAGATCGGCGACGGCTATTTTCTATTTACAGCCGACCATAGTGCTATTGGTCGAGAACTTTGGGTAAGTGATGGCAGTGTAGAAGGCACTCATCTGCTAAAAGACATTCGCCAAGGCAATGAATCAAGCAATGTTGACTTTGGTGAACAAGAACCCAATCGAGCGACCTAACGAATGGTAACTTAGCCGTTTTTTATCGTCACCAAACGATTTTTCCACTTGAATTAATACTAATGCACTAGGCGCGCATCAATAACTTCCGTTTAGTTAACTAGCTCAACTATGTAGGTTCAAACGGTTTGAAGTGTACACTCACCTCAACACCCATGTATTGTCTCAGAATTTTTTAATTTCAGAGACACTCTTAAGTAAACAAAAAACCTGAATCGATTTTTTGTGACAATTGAAGCAACTGGCTTTTTCACAAGATATATAATCACATCTGCAAACTTGTTATTTGAGTGCTTATTATATACTCTCTTAGCAATGGATCAGCTTAACAATTATTACCACTGTGGAGTGCTCAAATGGAATTTGATGACCTTGATATTCCGTCGAAAATCACTGAAAAAATAACACTAGGTTTGTCAAATATAGGCATTGATGTGCCCATGGGTTTAACCCAAGGGTTTATGTTAGTGCTTTGTCTCGCTGCATTTACTTACGGGATTATGAAACTACGTAAAGAAGGCAGCAGCAATCTTACTGCACTGTTAATCGTCATTGGGTTTGGACTTTATAGTGTGGGCATTGCCTATAGCTGGGGAAATGTTTTTCTCAACCCTCTACCCGGCGAACTGGAAGGAAGTGTGGAAATTGTGAAACAAAACAATACCGAGCAAGTGGACTCAAGCTACCTTGCTATGCGTATTGAGTTACTTGATTTGAAGGGTGAAAGTGCAGGACTCACCTTCGGAGCAGTCGATAGTAGAAGCGGTCGATTCATTGTTAAATATATGCCTGCTTATTTCGACTACCCACGTTCGCTTAGAATTAAGTCACCGGGTTGTATGCCACAAGATATACGACTTAAACGTAAAGCCTTGTATTATGTTGCAGATAAAGATTCTAATATCCCGGTTTTAGCGCCAATACCATTTCTTTGTGAGCAAGCGGCATGAGGACTCTATTCACAAGCTTTGTTTTACTCCTATGTTTTAACGCATCATTTGCAACTGAGAAAAACAGCCACTGTCAATCACAAAGCTCTGCTAAAGCTGCGCTTGCGCTGCAAGGAACAGTGATTAATGAGGACAAAATACCGATCGTCGGCATTTTTGTTGAAATAGCACTTCCGGGCACGCAAACCATACGCACAAAGACTGACAACAATGGCTGTTTCACGGCGGAATTTGATTCTCAAAAAAAGGACTTTCCACTTTCCTTAGACATCAAGCGCAGAGAAGATAGCGCCGTGTTGGTTCGTGCAGTGGACCGATGCCATTTTAAAGGAGGCACTATTTGTCATCTCGCAGAAATAATCGTCGTCAGTCCAAATACCGTTTATCTATTGCCATTTGATGGTACAGACACCAACCAAGTTTTTCTCAGTCGACAATTTCGCACCGCATTGGCTAAACACTTTGTTAATAACATACAAGAATTGGAGGGCGAATCTGTTATACGACAGCTTCGTTTAAGTAAAACAGGGCGTAAGTTTGAAAAGCTAAAACCACCAGCATTGAAATTATTCAAGACAGGGGCTAGTGGTAGTTTTGAAGTGTCTGATTTTGAAAAACTTGAAAAACTTGGCGGTGATCTCAATGCACTAGCACTCATTAGTGGCTCTACCAGTATGGATGAGCGCGATAACATGCTGGATATGAGTTCGTTTTATTTAGTACCAAAAGAAAGCACATGGTCGCTTGATGATAGGCTTGATGCAGGTAAACTAAAAAACCTAGTCATGCTATCGCGCAAACTAAGCCCTCAATGGACGTATTACACCATGATTGCTTTAGCAAAGCGCGAACTTTCCGAGGCACTGGCTTCACCACACAAAACTCAGGAACTCAAACGGGTAAAAGCGTATCTACAGGCTCAGCGAAACCAATTCGATAGCCGCAGCAAAATCAAACAAACCGAGTTATTGGATTTGTTATGCGAAGTACGACTTGCTTTAAATGAACGCTGCGGCGAATTATTGGTAAGGTTGGATTGAGCGTAACTATAAAACTCACAATAAATGCTAAAAGGGACAATACGTCTATGCGTAAATGGCAGAAGAATATCTATTTAACACTCGGGTTTGCCTTACTTCCTTGCTCGCCGATATTGGCACTCGACTTTTCAAAATTTTATTTTGGTGCCAATGCTGGCTATAGTAAAAGTGAGTCTTTATTGTTTCATCTTGGCGAACATGATTTTACGTCCTATGTCACCAATTACAAAAATAGTGGCGACAAAAATACCAGTACGACTTACCGTATTTCTGGGGGCTACCAATTCAATAATTTCTTCTCTTTTGATGCTAGTTATTGGGGCGGAGAAATGTATACAAGAGAATATATCAACGAAGAAGAAGATTTTGATAATCCAAGTACGATACTCACCAGCCGATTAGCAGACACCATTTCCGTTTCAAGCATCGATCTATCGTCTTTAGTAAGCTACTCATTCTCCTCACGCTATGCCGTCTACGGCCGCTTGGGCGCAATGCTACGTCAAGCTTCAGAAGTTGCCACAATTAATTATCAAGGCAACCCTACCAAAGATATCAAATTTGAGGACAGCAATTGGGCTTATCATTTAGGTCTAGGCACAAGTTATTTGTTTGGAAAAAAACGTAATTACGAACTGCGCCTTGAGTTGGAACATTTTTCTAAAACCAATATTAAGCAAACAATCATCAATCAAACCAATAGCATCTCCGCCGGGCTGGTTTATTATTTTGGAAACAAAAATCCTTCGATGAATAACTCTGCCGAGCCATTGCCTTACCTCTCGCTGTCGGAAACTAGTGGCGAGGAAGGTAAACCGCTGGAGTTTTCTATTCTATTATCAAAGCCTGCGTCAGTAGACATACCAATAAGCTTAAAAGTAACTAATGTAGACGAAACACAGGCTCAAACAATTATAAGTGATGAAATTAGTATAAGCACGAATAATGGGAGCGATTGGAAAAACTATAACCGCAAGCAACCCATTAACTTTATACTCAAACAAGGCGGCACAAAAGCTTTGGCTAGACTGAACACTATTGACAATCATATTCAAAACCCAAACTTGGCACTAAATTTTGAAATTTCATCAGATTCTGTGTTTGTCACCAAACAACAAGTGAAAACTCAGATCACAATTATTGATAATGATAAAAAAATCAAATTGGCTGCGAGTAATACTCAAGCCAGCTTAAACAAGGGTGATACTATTCGAACCAGCCTATCCGTTTCAGATGCACTAGTTTCAGTGCATGCCAACAAAGATACTGCAAACAAGCGGAAGCAAAAACAAGTGTTACCCATTGTTCGTCCCATAGAAACAAAACACGCAAGCACAAGAGAGCATGCAATATCCAACCTAATGTGGAATGATATTCGAATGTATGAGGTTTTTGATAGCAAAGATCGCATGCTGCTACCTGCAATCGATTTTGTTGAGTCGTTAGTCCAAGCCAATCAAACACGTTTTTCTACAAACAACATGTATGATGATGCCGAACAAGCGGCACGAGACGCTGGGGCAAACTTTGCCATGTGGGGCAACACCATGGAATTTGATGGTCAATTGTATATAGAGTCTCATTTGAGCCTTGTAGATAAGCCCGTAATTTTTAATGCAACTTTTAGGGCGCTTGACAATTTATCACTTGAACTTTCTATTCCTCGTACTCGTTTTGCCTTTGCGTTAAAAGAAATCTCGGATAATGATATCAATAACAGGAAACTGTTGACGACTGAAAAAGCGTCAATTTACGCAAATCAAAATACAAGCGGCAAACGCATTAAACATATTAAAGCCGGCACAATGCTATTAAGCGATAAAACTGAAAAACAATGGTTCAAACTAAAAACCGCAGACCAATCACTGGCATGGATCCACGCCAGTCAAGTCGCACTCGTTCCAAGTAAAGTTTACTTGGACTCAAACACGATTAATCTCTTCGAAAGCATTGCGGCAACTAAATTTAAGTCGATCATAGTCACGGACACCATCGCGGAAGTGTTACAGGTGGAGGAACACAAAAATAAAACCTGGATTCAAATTCAATCAGGCACTCACAAGGGCTGGATTGATGCGCAACAGGCAAAGCCCAAACCTGTTCTACCCATGACTGAGTTCTTGATTGGATTGCAACATTTTCAAAAGCAAAATTTTAATGCAGCTATTGTCGCATTGCAACGCTTCATCTCAAGCAACCATTTTGACGATGAAAACAATGTATCACTATCCACGGCTTATCAGATGCTAGGATTTTGTTATATGCAAAAATCTCAATGGCCACTGGCCCAGCATTCAATTGACAAAGCCCTGCTTTTAACCAAATACGATCCAGCCATCTATACGCTTAAAGCGGTAAGCATACTTGCACAACAGTTTGCACAACAACAAAAAGTCAATCTCGACTCCGTCATCAAGCAACTCGCTTTTGCACTTTACTTAGAACCCGATGATGTTCTTGCTAAAAAACTGGTAGTTGCCTTGAACAAAGCTCACAACAAGCCTGGCAATACAAATACTGTTAGAACTGCCAAGCAAGATGCCGATAAACATTTTGAAAAACTACTCGATTACTATAATTATGCAGGTATAGACTAAATTTTTTTTTACATCAACCAATGGGTCGATAGAGGTAGCTTGTTCTAACCGCTAATTCTGATTATACATGTGCTCAGTTCTCGCTATCACAACAGTAAAAACACTAGCCACATCAATCTTCCGCCTAGAATATGAAATAGGCGCTCTCGACTGAATCATTATTTTCTAGGAATTTTCCTCCTTTTTTGAACACACGATGCCTAGATTGAGTAATCATCGCATCGAACCCAAGAAAATACTAACATGGATATGGAAACGGCCCTATGCAATGCCAAACCCTAGTCGACTTTACACTGATGAATGGTTTGACTAATTTTTAGTGTAGCCAGGTCTTGTATTTCTTCAAACATGGGTTAAGGCATTTTACACGACACTAAGGCGCTTCAATTATAACATTTGCCAATTGGCAACACCCTAATCCTTTCTGCAAAAAACTAGCACAAATGACATTTTTCAGCTAAGGTCAAATACTCAATTGACTGCATAGGGTACACAAATGAGACCTTTCAACCAAGCAATAATTGCTCTGATAGCCTTAGGTTTTGTTGTGTTGCCTCACACGAACGCCAGCGAAACCAACCCAAAACTAGTTACATTAATTGAACAATCGGGAATTAACGCGGTGATTGATTTTATTCCCCAACAAATTCAGGCTCAGGTAACACAAATCAAGATCACAGAAGAAGATCCTGAAATCGCTGAGCAACTAGGAAGCATTATGTTGAAACATATGAGCAGTGAACAGCTGCGTGAAAAATTCTACATCTTGATGTCTTCCAGCCTTGATAACAATTTAATTGACTCGGCCACCGCTATAATCAATAAACCTTTGGTAAAAAGAATAACTAAAGCAGAAATTAACGCCTCGGACCCGGCAAATCAAGCAGAAATGCTCAGCTATATTTCTAACTTGACAAACCAGCAACCGTCAACACAACGAATTCAGCTTATTCAAACCATTGAAACGGTGTCACACTCATCAGAAATAATTGGCTTGATGTTGCAAAAAGTGATGATCGGCATGACCAGTGTTTTTGACTTACCAGAAGCTGGCGAAGCACAAATCATAAAAGAAGTTCAACAAATGGTGGAAAGCCAGCTAAAGCCACAAATACTCTTGCAGTATCACTATGTCTATCACACGTTCAGCGACCATGAACTCAAAGACTATATAGAAATTTTAAAAACCGAGGATTACCAGAAATTCATCGTGATTACGCTTGCTGGAATTAGCCAAATTCTTGTAGACGCATTCAAGAATGTAGCAAGCGACTTAAAAAAACTCTCAGATGCTAAAGCTGCGTGAAAACCAGGTAGTTATTTCGAACCTTTGTTTTCAGGTCAAATATCAGTTTTATGATATTCACTATCGCGATCGGGGAAAGTATACGAAATAGACCTGGGCACACTTCCCCAATCTAAACATTATTTTTATTAATGTGTACTTACCTTGTCGTATTCAGAATACAAAACATTCTCTTCTTTGCGAATACGAGAACCTAAAGCACCCAAAAATGCTCCAAAGTCCTGAGCAAATTCTAATCCTGACTGCGCATTTTCATACTTTGTAAAAAAGTCATTTGCCACTTTTGATATCGCTTTCATTTCTTCCGAAAACGTATCAGCAATTGCTTTACTGGCCCCATTCTTCGTTAACAACGGATATAGCTCATCATCCTCTTTTTTCAAATGTTGTAACAGCAAATCTTTTGCTTTTTTAAACTTCGACTGACCCTCATCGCTAGTAATTCCTTGCTCTTTGGCATCATGCAATAGATCTTGGATTACGCTATGTTCTTTTTTTAATTGCTCGGTTAATGTACTCATGATGATTCTCCCCATACTGAAATATACAAAAGTGTTTAGAATAACGGATTTGCTAAATATTTTTCATTGCTTACATGTTGAATATCGTTTCTAACCATATTTGTTTTACTACTTTATTTACTACATAGACGTTATGAATAATTATTAAAATGCAGCAGCCAACCATGGATAGTTTCAGCACAACTAAAATCAATCACTTACCATTAAGCATGGCATTGATTATATTTTCGTATAGCAAAGCGAATTTCAGTTACGATTTGGATTTAAGTTAGAATCTATTTGTTAAGACTGCTCGCTGCCGTTATTATTGTAGAGAAAAATCCTCGCAAACGATTAATTAAAATGGATAGAATCCAATGGTGATATGATTCTTTCTATAGTTTAACAAGCTAATCTATTGATTGCACTAATCACTGCGTCCTCGTGAAACGGCTTGGCTAGCCAACCAGATGCACCAAGCTCTCGGCCTCTCTGAATTTGCTCAGGAGCGGTTTGTGTAGTTATTGCTAAAATAGGTATAAAAGAGTTTAATGCAGATGCTCGAATATTCTTAATAAATTCATATCCATCCATATTGGGCATATTTATATCTGTGATTACTAAATCTAGTTTTTCTTTTGTGAGCTGCCCA
>Ga0224506_10003055_pt1 | contig 11188 bp, 12 predicted proteins | sample SF_Jan12_sed_USG_2_FD_169108 | JGI IMG/M metagenome (GOLD analysis project Ga0224506, IMG submission 169108) | Sediment microbial communities from San Francisco Bay, California, United States - SF_Jan12_sed_USGS_8_1 | ecosystem: Environmental > Aquatic > Marine > Sediment | place: USA...
ATCTATTATTACCCGTCGCAGCCAAATTTTTGCATTCAACTAAATAACAAATTATGCTCATTCGAATATTATCATCATTGCTTGTTTAGCACTAAAACCACAATGAACAATGTCTAAAGCGTAATAAATTTCAGAAACCGATTTGTACTTCGTTTGTTTTTACAAGCACTAACGAGCGACTCAAGGTCTGTTTGCTGCTAATTAGGCAATATTTTTTCGCACTATATTTCATTCTAATCCAGGTATGGTTAATGCTTTTACCAAAAAAAACATTACCGGATAGAAAAAGCAATGATTGACCGAAAAAATATCGTCAACATTCCTGTTATAATTTTCATTTTACTTGTTGGTTGTGCTGATGAAATTCCGTCGCATAATGTAACTTTGAAAGTCAGTGATTCGGTCGGTGTGCCCGTTAGCGCAAACAATCCATTAGCGAATATCTACCTCAATGCTTATGCCTTAACCACCGATCAATTACCCGAAAACCATACCAACGATGTCGCAACGAATGCTGATGGCCAAGCAAACTTTACTCTGGGGGAATTCTCTTTTTATGTAAATATGTTTCCCGCAGATTATATAGGTGCGAATATCAATTTTAATGTTTCAATTACCAATGTGAATTATTCCGAATCTCCCATTGTTTAACCTGAGCGCTTTAAACATTGCAGCAATGTATTGGGAATAACAGGCACGGGGGAAAGCTGGTTGCAGATTCAAAACCACATCTGCATTCCCCAGCGATAATTTTTCATATGCGCTAACAATTACGTGTAACCATTTTAAATTAATAATTCAATAAAGTTGTTTTTTGCCACATATTCAATTGAAACAAATCTAATATATCATGAAAGATTCTTTACACTACCATCGCCTCATCGTTACTATTGATTACTGAGACCGAACCTGTCGTGGGTTAAATAAAATAACATCATATTAAACTTTGTATGAATAGCAGGATTGAATACATTGTAATACTGGTTGATGCAAATGATTTCTTTTCCAATATCGCAGTTCGGCTTGTTATGGAATTTGCTTTTATTGATGGTGATGACTGAAGATTCTCTGTCATCGATTGCAATCAATGACACTTATTTATCTTATACTCCACATTTAAAACAAGTTGGTATTGAGCATATTCTAAACGTGATTGAATTATTTGACACCTGGCTTTATTGTTGTACATCTCTCGGGATAAAATTTTTCTTGCGCCGTATAGTTAAAAAGCATTTGCGACATGTTTCGAAATTTTTCTATTTTCACAATTCACATAATTGTTTTAAAACCAATAAAAAACGGCGCTGATTAGCGCCGTTCTTCTAAAACTTCCGCAAAATGAAACTTATTGCGAAATAGCAAAACCAATAATCGTCCCAGCTAATTCGTCGTCTAAGGTTTTGGTAATTTTTTCCATTAAACGCATAGTTGCAGTAGACTGTTCTTGTGCCGATATTTTATAACTCCAGTGTTTGTTTCCACGCACACCGCCTTTGCTATCGAGCATACGTACACTATAAGTAGCACGCACCCACAACCAGCCCTCACGCTCTACACCAGGATTCATTTTTAAATTACCTTCCAAAGTAAAGTCACCACCGTCGGCAGATTCACTAAACTGAGCTTTTGATAATGCGCCTGCGAGTATGGGTTGCGTTTGGCCTGTTTCATCACCAATCGCTGATGTTTTAAATTTCATACTACGTGCCGCAGCATCCAACTCTGCAGTAAGCTCACCAAGATTAAAAGGTGACGGCACGCCTTTACCGCTGCTATCCACAACTTGCAACATTTGTTGAATCGCATGGCGTTGCGTTTGAGCTTCTAAAGCGCGAAAAATATAAGCCATTTTCGCTAGACTGTCGTTGCTTTGTTTCGCCTTATTAATATAACTGCGTGTAGAACCATCAAATTGTTCGATTTCTTTTTTCATCGCATTGCCGGCTTGCATGCGCGACAATACCGCCAGCGCATGGTATTGGCCTGATGAGTCCTTCCAGGTGTCTGCGATTTGAATACCTTTTACTACTTTTCGAGTTTGTGTCTTAACTTGACGACTTACATCGAGACTGCCTTGGCTTTGGGTCATATCACCAAAGGTTGAGCTTTTAAAAGTCGTGGTATCACTTGAGCGTTCTTGTACTTGCACTTCAAGTATTTTCGCTAAATCTGAGCGAGCACGATCTTGTGCTACCGCTAATCCACCAGCTTGACCACGCCCTGTTAAATACATGGTATTAGAATATTTAGCGCTATTACCATCAACCCAATCAGGCTTTCCACCTTTTTTGGGAGCGCTAGAGCATCCTGCTAATGCGACTGAAATTACCACTATAAGGCTAAATATTCGCAACATGATCGTCTCCTTATTGACTAGTCGGCGCAAAGCTAAGCTTATTTCTTAGCCCGCTTTGCAACCCAATGAACCGATTTAATGAGTTTTCGACCGGGACTCACGGGAACTGCAGTAAAAGTTTTGTTTAATAACGTGTTGCCATTGTGATCATACAATTTTACATCGATATCATATTCACCTGGATCCAAAGCGAGTCGGCTCATATATAGATTATTAGGTAAAGTTACCCAGCTTCGAGTATCTGCACGCTCACTGACAAAACCCGCAATATTAACAGCCAGCCCTAAAGCCCCATTTTGTTTGGAGGCACTTTTTGCCGCTTTTTGTTTAATGACTGCACGTGCAATCGCTCTGGCTAGAATACCGCCCATTTGTGAATCCAAAGCATTAATGGCAAGCTGTTCAACATCTTCGACTAAATCCATGTCCACGGTTGCGCCACCGCCAACATGTACACTCGCTTTATCAAGAAATTTGGGGCGGGTTTCATAATACGGCAAAGAAATACGAACCAACTCACCATCCTTACCATGCCCCTGACTGGCTTTTTCGCGTTTAATCGGTGCTAAATCATTATGCACTAAAATGATGACTTCACCTTTTTCCGATAAATCTACATCATTTTGCCATTGAACCGTATTAAAACGAGATTTAAGTTTTTCATGTTCGTCAGGAAAATCCTGGCGCTTAGTTAAACGCAATAAATCTCTTTTCAATACATCAGGAACAGCGACACCAACTTTTTTTAAATTGCTGTCATAAGATTCCATGGCTTTACGATAAGAAATCAAGGCATTATCCCATTCTTCCAAACTTTCAAAAACCAAACCACTGACATAGTTTGCAAATGCACTGCCTTGAGCTTTTTGACTTCTTAACTCATCGAGTTTGACGTCAAACTGTAATGCTTCAATTCTCGCATTATCAGGCTCACCCATTTCCAAATAGTTAAGCGCTTTATACAAATGGAGGAATAAAAGCTCGTGTTTATCACCCGCATAACTACGCATACCATCATTAACCGTCGTCGCACCAGCCGTTTCAGACACGGATACGGCCTGCAATTGCGCCGCTAACTCTTTCGCTTCTTCTAACATCTGATTGCTTAATCCGTATTGGCCTGCCATACGCGCAACCATGCCTTTATTCATTAAATACAATACATAGTCGCGTTTATTACCTTTATTTTTTTCAAGCAGCTTTAGTGCTTGATCAAAATTTTGTTGACTGATTTGCTGTTCGACTTGACGGAAGCTATCGCTATACGTGGCGCAACCCACCATCAAAACTAACACGAGCCCCAGAGAAAGTGCTTTTAGTTTTATCATCCTGCCCTCATTACCACCGGCTTGTTTTTATTTTTCATATAAAACGCAAGAGGTTCCCTAACCTCTTACGTTTGCGTTTTTCAAGAATTTCTTGATTTTCTTTTGACCAACCCATACTTTGCGATTGTCGGCTAAGCTGATTAAGGTCAAATCGATTTGATAGTAACGTACTTGGCGTTTACCTTCAGCATCAATAATTGTGCTGATGGTGCCCTTTAGCATGAAGTCTGCGCCTTTTTCTTCACCCATGGCCTTACGTGTATCTTCAGAGGCATGCGTATCCATATCTTTGCGCTCTTCACGAATTTCACCACGTTCTTTTTTCGAAGCAACGAACTCGACTAAACCTGAATTAATTAGTTCACGTTCCATGTCACTAACAAAAGTTGTGACATTAATATGTTCATGACTCTTGTTTCGAATAGTGCCAACGATCACGGCAGGTGGTTTGCCATTCTTCGTTTCAAAACGCGTTAACCAAGGTCGATTTAACACATCACCGATCATTTCTTTCGATACCAATTGCGAATCCGTATCGTTCCATTTCCCACTTAAGTCGCGAACTTCATCAACACCGATGCGTTCGACTTTGGTTCCGCCACAACCGACGACTAATCCACTGACGAGTAACACGGGTAAAAGTTTCGTTATTAAAGCCTTCATTTATATTCCCCCTTTGGCAGTTTTATCAAATAAGCTGTCGCCGTTGTCGGCAAAATGTGACTGGAAACCAGGATGCATGCTATCGGTGTTTGCAATGGTTTCTTTTACACGTTTCATATCAATTTCTGCAATTGAGAAAATCACGCCGTTTTTCTTATTTTTCCAACGTCCGATAATGCGAGACCCGGTTAAATTGAGTTTAGTCGCGTTTTCAATACTGCGACTCACCGCTGATTCAACTGACATATCACCATTGGCAGACGCCGAAGCGAGATAATCTTTTGAAGCCACTTCCATATAAGAACTTAAAATTCGGGCAAGTTCTGCGCGGGCGCGATTATCAGCGGCTGATTTTTGCAAGGAATCATCACCCATAGGAGGTGCAGAGCCCACGCCGTGAAATAAACGTCCACCTTTATCATTGAGAATATTGGTTCCTTCGTTGACCCAATCCGGGGCGCCTTTAATACCAAGATCACTTTCGACCACCGTCTTGCCAGAACAAGCCGCGAGTATCAGAATAAAAAATATGAAGGGAAGTTTTTTAAAACTAGTCTTTACCATTTCCATGAGCGTATTCCTCCTAGGATTTTGCGCTGTTATGTTGCCATATTCTGCGTTTAAAGCAAGTCTTTATCCAGTTTTACTCCATTGAATTCATTTAATTTCTTTGCAGTGCTCGATAGAGTTCTCGACTGCGCAGGGGCTTGTGGCCTAGTAACGGAGTTAAAACAAAACGCATTAAACGTTTGATGTCTTTTAAACACCGAGGATTATCGTAACTGTCACTTTGAAGTGCGAGTAAACTTTCACCAGTAATTACTAAGCCTTGGACTGAGTCACTACTAACCTGAACAGGTCCTTTGTCGGGAACATAACGGTAATAGTTTTGTGATTGAATCACTTCACCCGACTCGGCATCATTATGCAAAACCAGTTGGTAACCTAATTCAGATATCAATACTTTTTCAAAACTACGTAAGATGGCTTCAATGGCAACATCAGGATTTGAAAGTGCCAGAATACTGTCACCGTAACGACTGAAAACCGTATCCATGGCTTCACCCTGATGGCATAAACGCATGACTAATTCATTGAGATAAAATGCGCTCATCATGGTTTTGGCGGGTAATGTATTTAAACTGCTATCAATTTCAGCATGAACCAAGGTATGCACCTGGCCTTTGCCTCGCCAAGAAATGAGTAGTGGTTGGAATGCTTGTAAAATTCCACGAAAACTAGAGCGCGGACGTTTTGCACCTTTGGCGATTAATGATACACGGCCAAAATCACGAGTGAAAACGTCAAGTAATACGCTGGACTCAGCATAAGCATGATTATGAAGAATATATGCAGGTTGCAGCTCTACTTGGCTAGTCGGACTCCCCATTGTCATATCCTAGGCTTTTGAGTGCGCGAATATCATTCGACCAACCGGATTTTACTCTCACCCATAGTTGTAGAAAAACTTTGCGGCTTAAAACTTTTTCCATATCCAAACGGGCATGTTTACCTATGCGTTTTAGACGTTCACCGCCTTTACCAATGAGAATCGCTTTTTGCCCTTCTCTTTCAACCCAGATAATGGCCGCGATATTGATTATTTTTTCTTTAACCTCAAATTGTTCAATTTCCACGGTTAATTCATAGGGCAATTCTTGGCCCAATTCACGTGTGAGTTTTTCACGGATTAACTCAGCCACCATAAATCGCTGACTTTTATCCGTGACTTGATCATCGGGAAAATAAAAATGCTCCGATTCAGGTAAATGCACCAATACTTGTTGCTCCAAGTCGTGGACTCCATCTTTTTGTTTGGCTGATAATAAAACCACTTGGTGTTGAGGGAAGCGCTGCTGTAGTGTTTGTATATGCGGTAGCAAATTCTCTCGCGGAACTACCAGATCAACTTTGTTCACCACTAACATCACTGGAATAGTTAGATGCTCTATATTTTTGGCAACAATCTCATCTTCTTCAGTCCAGCGTGTACCTTCGACCACAAATAAAACCGCATCGACATCGCGTAACGCATTGGTCGCAGCCTTATTCATCATTTTATTCATTTCACGCTTTTGTGCTTTATGCATGCCGGGGGTATCGACATAAATATACTGAGTTTGTTCCTCAGTTTTAATACCCAAAATTCGATGACGGGTGGTTTGTGGTCGTTGCGAGGTTATACTTATTTTCTGTCCAAGTATGGCATTTAATAAGGTTGACTTACCCACATTGGGTCGACCCACAATAGCAATAAAACCGCAATGTTTCTTCATGACTCTTTCTTCTCAATTAATTTTAAGGCCAAGGTAGCAGCATCTTGCTCTGCACGACGACGGCTACTACCCTTGCCTTCCGTCGCCAGGTCTAATTCGTCTACTCGACAACTGACTTTGAAACTTTGATTATGTGGCTCACCGCTGACTGATAGAATTTCATATTGAGGAAGTGGGAGACGGCGTGATTGTAAATATTCCTGTAATTTACTTTTTGGATCTTTATGACTTTGTTGAAGTGTAATCGTTTCTAGTTTTGACTCATACAAATTGAGAATCACTTGTCTGGCTTGATCGAAACCCGTATCCAATAAAACACTGCCAAAAATCGCTTCCAACGCATCGGCCAAAATTGAATCCCGTCGAAAACCGCCACTTTTTAATTCACCTGAGCCCAGCACTAAAAAATCACCTAAATCAAGCTCACGTGCCAGCAAAGCCAAGGTCGATTCCTTAACCAAACTAGCACGCAATCGACTTAATTCGCCCTCGGTGGCCTCTGGAAAACGAACAAATAGAGTCTCAGCGATGACGAAGTTTAAAATGCTGTCGCCTAAAAATTCCAATCGCTCATTATGTTGACTACCCGCACTACGATGGGTTAACGCCGATTGCAATAACTCCGGGTTGTTGAATTGATAAGCGATGCGTTCGGAAATTTTTCCAATAGGGTTGATCAATGCGAGACCTCGACTTGATCATCAAAATTTGCCAGCAAAGATAAGTTACCAAATAAGGAAACTTTTACATCATAACGAATAGATACGCTATATTTTTTATTGGCACGCGCTTCGATGAATATGTGATCTCGTCCCACGTGGGTAATATTGTTCACACTAAACCGTCGTATTAACATGTCTTCGATTTTAATAGGTGCTGTAATATTTTTCGGATCTTCGATTCGTAAGGAGTTCAGTACTGATTTAATCGCATAGTGCTCGGTGTACACCGGAACGATGCGTATCGCAAGCAGAACAATATAAATCAGACCAATAAGTCCAAAAATCAAACCAATTAAACTGATACCTGCTTGTTTTTTCATTCTCACCTACTCAATGCTAGAACCGATACGTCCCCATTGTACATGCCAGTCTTCAAAATCCATATTCATCCATATAAAGAAAGCGCGACCCACCAAATTTTCTTCAGGAACCGTACCCCAATAACGACTATCATTACTATTGTCTCTATTGTCACCCATCACAAAATAATGACCTTCAGGAACAATCGTTTCGCCATCATCATTACGTCTGGCTTCATTGATAAGAATTTCATGCTTGATGTTATCCAAATCTTCTTCATAAATATTCAACCCATGCATGGGTAAGCCGGTTTTATTGCTAGTATAAGCACCTAATGCGCGCTTTTGCATACGTTTGCCATTAACGTAGATTGATTTATTTCGATAGGCAATACGATCACCAGGCAAGCCCACCACACGTTTAATATAGTCGATGGACGGATTTTCAGGAAAACGAAATACAATTACATCACCACGTTTTGGTTTACCCATATCAATAATTTTATGGTGACCGACAGGAAGGCGTAAACCAAAAGCGAATTTATTCACCAATATAAAATCACCGATCAATAAGGTAGGCATCATGGAACCCGATGGAATACGAAACGGCTCGACAATAAAGGAACGTAAAACGAGAACAATTAAAATGACCGGGAAAAATGAACGCGCATATTCAACTAATATAGGTTCTTTCTCGACTGCCGCTAGGAGCTCTTCACTCGCGGGTTCTCCAGATGCTTTAAGTCGTTCGGCTTCTTGTTTGCGTTTAGGCGCCCAGAACTTAGCATCAATGGCCCAAATGATTCCGGTAACAAATGTTGCGATTACCAGTACAGTTGCAAAATCAAAATTCATGGTTGTCCTTATTCCCTTTTTTCTAAATTATTTCTTGCTAACTTGCAGAATAGCAAGAAACGCTTCTTGTGGTATTTCAACACTACCCACTTGTTTCATACGTTTCTTGCCCGCTTTTTGTTTTTCCAACAATTTGCGCTTACGCGAGGCATCACCACCATAACATTTTGCGGTTACATTTTTGCGCAACGCTTTCACAGTAGTACGGGCAATAATATGTCCACCAATTGCTGCTTGGATAGCCACATCATACAATTGGCGAGGAATGATTTCCCGCATTTTTTCCGCCAAATCCCGTCCCTTGGGATAGGCCAGGTCTTTATGCACGATTAATGATAAGGCATCAACACGATCATTATTGATCAGAATATCCAGTTTCACTAAATCTGCAGCTTGAAAACGGTCAAAATGATAATCCAAAGAAGCATAACCACGACTCACGGATTTTAACCGATCAAAAAAATCGAGCACGACTTCACTTAGTGGTAGTTCATATTCCATGGAAACCTGATTACCCAGATATTGCATTTTCTTTTGCATGCCACGTTTTTCCACGCATAAATTAATCACCGCACCAACATAATCTTTAGGTAATAAGATATTGGCAATAACGATAGGTTCACGTGTTTCGAGAATCTTATTTGGTTCGGGTAATTCTGATGGGTTATCAATGCGCACGAGCTCATTATTCTTATCTACTATTTCGTAAACGACCGTAGGCGCAGTGGTCACAAGATCTAAATCATATTCACGTTCTAATCGCTCTTGGATAATCTCCATGTGCAAAGTGCCTAAAAAACCACATCGAAATCCTAAACCAAGGGCTTGGGAGTTTTCTGGTTCAAAAAACAAAGCCGCATCGTTCAAGCGTAATTTGCCTAATGCATCACGCAAGTTTTCATAGTCTTCAGAACTTGTAGGAAACAGGCCTGCGTACACCTGTGGCTGTATGGGCTTAAAACCCGGTAGGGCTTTATCGGATGGTTTGTCAGTGTAGGTTATCGTGTCACCAACAGGTGCACCATCGACATCTTTAATACCAGCAACAACATAGCCCACTTCACCTGCTTGTAAACATTCCATGTCCGTGCGTTTAGGTGAAAACACGCCCACTTTTTCCACCGGGTGACTGCGCGCCGTGGACATAATTGTGATTTTCTTTTTCGGATACAGTGTACCTTGAACAATACGTACCAAGGACACGACACCTAAATAATTATCAAACCAGGAATCAATAATCAGTGCTTGTAGCGGCGCATCACGATCACCTACGGGTGCAGGAATACGTGCAACTAATTGTTCGAGTAAATCAGTAATGCCTATTCCAGTCTTTGCGCTAACGGGAATTGCATCACTGGCATCGATACCAATAATTTCCTCGATTTCGGTTTTAACTCGATCGGGATCGGCAGCAGGCAAATCGATTTTATTTAAAACCGGCAACACTTCCAAACCTTGGTCAATCGCTGTATAACAATTGGCAACGCTCTGAGCTTCCACTCCTTGAGATGCATCCACCACCAATAAGGCACCTTCACAAGCCGCCAGTGAACGAGAAACTTCATAGGAAAAATCGACGTGTCCGGGTGTATCAATAAAATTTAGTTGGTAAATATGGCCGTCCTTGGATTTGAATTTCAAGGTTACGCTTTGGGCTTTAATCGTAATGCCACGTTCGCGCTCTAAATCCATGGAATCGAGCACTTGTGACGCCATTTCACGTGCGGTAAGACCACCGCAAACTTCAATAAAGCGATCGGCAAGCGTAGATTTGCCATGATCAATATGGGCGATAATAGAAAAATTCCGTATTTGCGCTAACTCAGTCACGTTTCCTCTTATATTTCAATAGGTTAATTAATTACACCTGGTATTCACAGGATTGACATGCAAAACTGAGTGATTTTAACGAAAATAGACGAAAATTGCTTTAAAAATCGATTGTTAAATTCTAGTCCTGGGTATGCTAGCGCGTAACAGCTTCAGCTCCTTACGGCTCGCGGCGACCATATTTGTCTTCAAAACGTACGATATCATCTTCGCCAAGATAAGTGCCCGATTGAACCTCAATGATTTTTAGGGGGATTGTGCCTGGATTTTCTAAACGATGGGTAACTCCTAAAGGGATGTACGTAGATTCATTTTCTGACAAAATGAATTCTTCTTCGCCACGTGTAACGCGTGCAGTTCCACTAACAACAATCCAATGTTCGGCACGGTGATGATGCATTTGCAGCGAAAGTGATGCTCCGGGTTTAACTTCGATATGCTTAACCTGATAACGCTCGCCTGCATCCACGCCCTGATAACTTCCCCAGGGTCGATACACCTTGCGATGAAACAAAGCTTCATCGCGTTTTTCCGCTTTAAGTTGGGTGACAATGTCTTTGACATTTTGACTATTGTTTTTATTCGCCACCATGACTGCGTCCGGTGTTTCTACAATGACAATATTCTCTAAGCCAATGCCTGCAACAATGCGACTTTCAGCCATGATTAACGAATTCTGGCTATCATGCAAAAACACATCACCAGATCGAACATTGCCTGATGCATCCTTGACACCAATATCCCAAATACTCTGCCATGAACCCACATCCGACCACCCCGCATCGAGTGGAATAATCGCACCTTTAAATTTTGCATTTTCTTTTTCGGTGAGCTGTTCCATCACCGCATAATCAATGGA
>Ga0224506_10003056_pt1 | contig 11187 bp, 14 predicted proteins | sample SF_Jan12_sed_USG_2_FD_169108 | JGI IMG/M metagenome (GOLD analysis project Ga0224506, IMG submission 169108) | Sediment microbial communities from San Francisco Bay, California, United States - SF_Jan12_sed_USGS_8_1 | ecosystem: Environmental > Aquatic > Marine > Sediment | place: USA...
GAGCTGACAATTGTTTTATAGGCCAATAAAGGCGCATCACTTCTTACGCCTTGGCCTAAATAAAAACCTCTTGAAATTGCAATTGTCATTATATAACCACCGTTCCGCCGTCAATTTGATATTGAAGTAACCTGCTAACAATAGAGTTAAACATGCCACCGCTCAAAAGCGTATCCTCAGAAATACCCTCAACAAATAAAGTTCCTCCCTGGCTTTCTCCTCCGCCTACTGATTGAGCGCTTGTTGATGTTGCCTGTGGCGGCGCGGCGCTTGGCGCTGGCGCTGGCGCTCCTCCACTGCCAAAACTCCGGCTTGCTAACTGGCTAATCATAACACCCGTTGATATTGCTGAGGTTGCCGCATAAGCCGCGCCAAGTATAGGGCCGCCAATTGCTGCCCCTGCCTTATAAGAGCTAATACCTGCGGCGATCCCGTCTATACCTGCCTGTGAGATAGCTGCAATTTTACCGATTTCAAATAATTTTTTGTTTTCGGTGCTCATAAGAGAGCCAAGATTGCCGAACATTTTTGACGCAATGCCAAGCCTGGCGTTTAATTGGGCCTCTTCGATGGCTGCCTGAGCTGCCGCAAATTCCTTTGATTGTTGTAGCTGAGAGGCGTTGAAATCCTCGCCTGACGAAAGTCTTGAATCTGTATATTGCAAATAAGCATCAAGCAAAGCATCATTTTTTGTATTCTCTGCCTCAACCTCCGGCGGTTCTCCCATGTCAGTATTGGCATTTAAAACAGTCTCACGCGCTGCAACCTGTGCCGCCGCCGCCTCATCTGCTTTTGCTTTAACCTCTGCCGCCCAATCGGTCAAAACCTGGCTTGGCAATGGCTCCATTAATAAATCGTGCATTTCTCCCAATACTGCCGAAACTTTATCCTTTGCCTCTTGCGTCATTGCCTCCGCTTCTGCCGCAAATTCTGACTGGCCGACTATTAAATTTTCAATATTGACACCGGGAATATTATTAACGCCGTTAATCATAGAATTAACAACGCCCAAAACGTCCTGGTTCATTTGGTCGAATGCTTGAATTATCTCGTTTGTGATAATAGAAACGCCGGCATTAAGGCCCCAGAATGCAACTTCAAGCCCCTTTACAACAACCTGAATTCCTCTGATAGCGTTTGCAACAAACCCGGCGCCCTTTATAGCAATATTAAAAGCGGTTTCTATTGCGCCCTGAAAGCCTCCGGTATCCTCTGCAGCATCTAAAAATTGATCCGCAATTGCTTTTATTATTGGCGACATTTCGGCAGACATTCGATTAGTAATGCCGTCGATTACCTGGCCGACCTCATCAAATGTTTTCCCTGTCTGCGATAATTGAGCGGTATCAATATTCGACAAAACAATACCAAGCCTTTCGGCTCTGTCGGCAGCCTCATTCATGGCCTTGCCGTTGTTTTTCATTAACGGGATTAGCGCGGTTGAGTCTGAGGCTATGGCTTCCATGTAAAAAGTCATTTCAGACTGCGATAAATTGGCCTTTTCTAAGCTTGATACATAAAGCTGCAGAGCATCAGCCCCGTTCAGCTTTTTAAATTCGTCTGTCGTTACTCCAACTTTAGGCCCTATATTCTCGAAAAAATCCGCCATTGGGCCGGCGCCGGTTTGCATAAAGTCGCCAACTTTATCTGAAACATCCTTGAAAATATCGGCTAATTTGTCGTTTTGAATACCAACGGTTCTTGCGGCTGCAGCCTGCTTTTTGAATTTCTCGGTTGTTAGTCCAGATAGATAAGCCAGGTTTTCAAGCTCAAGCGCGGCCTCTGCGCTCCTTGCAGTTAATGCAACCGCGCCGGTAGCGGCAGCGGCAGCGGCAGCGGCGCCCCATTTGACAACGGCGGTCCCCGAATCTCTGAGTTTTTGCTGCAGATCGGAATCGTCACCTAAAATTCTAACTCGTATTCCGCCGGCGTCTTGGGTCGTCATTTGCCTTTTAGCTCCTGCAATTCCTGATACATTTGTTCGCGTTCATCTGGCTCTTTATTTCTTTGTCTCGCCCAAATAACCGCCCAAATTTCGCCTAATGTCATTTGGCGGACCTCCGACGGCGACAACCCTAGATCATTGACTGCTATCCCGTAGAGTTGCCAGAATTCGCCTTCCTGGTCTTCTTCGGCCTCGCTCTTGACCGCTTTGTTGGTGGCTTTTTTGCTGCTGCCTCAACCTTTGGCGCTGGCATACAGGCCAATAAAATTGTTTGTACTAATGTTGTTGCGTCCCTGCCAACGCCGCCGCCAGTCTTGAGAAAAATATCCTCGACCGAAACACTCGCGCCGGCAAAATTAAGCGTTTTTGCAATAACCTCGCAAGCTCTGCCGCTTGGCATGTCACCCTTTGAGAGTCTTATATATAACTGGGCCAATGAACAACCCGCGTCACTCTCTAAAAAGTTTATAAATTCAATTGACGGTCTGACCTTGTAGGTTTCGCCGTCAAAATCAATTTCAATATCATTCCAAATTTTAGCCATTTCTCGTCACCCGTTTTTAAAGTTTAAATAACCGCCGTTTTCACCACTGCGCCGCTTGAGCTAAATGCCGCACTAAACGTTGTTGCGTCATTGTATGGCGCCCCTTGTGAATAGTTTGTCATCATGAAAGTGCCTGCAATCTTGTATTTCCCTGAGCCTAAATTCCATTCAAGCGGCTTTGAAATATCGGTCCCACTAAGAGACAAATCAAGCAAAGTCTCATCTGTAGAGTCCATCATTCCATCCATACTAATTTCAACGGCTTTTTCGCCAGGCGTGACAAGTAGCGCTTGCACTCCGGCGTCATTGTCTGCAGTCACATTAATAACAGTGTTATTAATTGTTATGCTCTTTGTTCTGCCTGCCGCCACTGGCGTTCCATCTACTGATAGAATAATGGCGCGTCCAATTGTATCACCTGACATTTTAAAACCCTCAGTTTGTTGTCATTAAAACCCTAAAGCGTTGAATGGAATGCCCTGTAATTCCATCACTCTCTATGGTTGAGCGTTCAAATTCTGAAACGCAATCTAAAACAGTATATCCAGTTACATTAATATTGCTACGGTTTAATAGATTGTAAATATTGCCGGCTTCCTCTTTGGCTACCTTCAATCCTTTGCTCAAAGGGTTTTTATCCCAAACGTGAATCATAAGCGTTATATCAAAGCCCGTTTGCAAGTCGGCATCATGCGGCGTTGCGGTATCCTCACCAATAACAACATAAACGCCTGATTGATTGTCTGGCGTCGCGCCTAAACTAAAAACCGGAACTGTTAGCCCGGTATTTAATATAGTATAAATCGTTTTTTGTAGCTCCCATGTTGCACTCATCTTAATGCTCCGTTTACGCCCTCTTTCATTAACTTTTTAATTTTATCTTTGTTTGACTCAAGCGCCGGGTTTAACCATGGCCGGGCTGCCATTTTTGAGGTCCCAAATTCAAGGTCTGGCGCATATCCAAGGCTTGAGCCAACATATACATCATTTTGCTTTACTTCAACCTGAATAGAATTTACTAGCCGCCCGGTATCGGTGTTCGGCGCTTCTCCGGGTCCCGCTGCAATATGCTTATAAGTATTTCCGCCGGCTCTTGTCCTGCTTACTTCTTTCCCTGGGCTGCTTGACTGGATACTGTCAATTGCCTCAGCCCTAACCATTTGGCCGCCCACAAATGCGGCCTGAGCAACATTTATTCCAACCCGCTTTGCAATAGCTGCAAGGTTTTTGTTTATCTGGTCCATGCCTTGAACGCTGTCTGAGTCTGTCATGTTGCGCGGCCCTCTTCTGCTAGAATTTTAAGCCACTTGTTGGTTTCATCAATATTAATAATTGCCTTTATTTGCATAACACGGCTTTTAAAAACAATACGGTCGCTTGTCAAAATACCGGACCTATATCTAATTATTATTGTGTGACTTACGGCGCCCTCAACTCGCATCCCTTGGAATGACTCACCGCCGCTATTTGGCGTTATCTTTGCCTTTGGCGCTCCGTTTGTAATCTCCGCCCATCCTGCAGTATAACCGCCGCCGCCGTCTGCTACCTGGCCGGCTCGTTGAATGCTTATTTTGTGCCTCAACTGAGAGGCTTTTATTTCATCACATTTAGACATTTCGCTTTTCTTCCCAGACAAGAGAATAAACACCCTCGGCATTGGTGTTTCCATCTAGCCGTTCAATCTGCAAATAATAAATGCCTGCAGAAAGCCCTCTTTCGTCGCCAACGGCCCCTGTAACAGTTTGAGATTTCGCATGACCCCCGCCCGCTCTGAGTCTGATTGTCTCTACTGAAACCTGTCCGACGGTTGGCGTAAAAACTCCGCCCGTGGTTATACCTGCAAGCGGGTCGAGGTCTTTTGTCTCTGCTGTTAAATTCACTCTGTAAATAGGTACAACATCAGAAAAAACGCCAGATTCGACGCCCTGAGTCGATCTAAATGCTGTAAATTTAACTGCCTCCAAATCACACGTTAAATCTTGCAACTGCAAAATAAAATCAACCGGGCTTTCAAAGCGTAGAACAATAGGTGTTTCGGCAATTGAATACTCATGTGATATTCTAAATTGCTTCCCCTCATTGAAAGCAGTGTTCCCGTTGTCAACTTCAAGCCGCGCATAATCAACATCTGCTCTGGAAGCTAAAACCGGCAAAGCAAATCCCTTTCTCCATGGATTCTTTAAAGTCATAGCCTTGCAGCCTTATACCTGTCAAATACCACCTGACAACCTGATAGCTTATATGCGTCCTCTGTGCTGCATTCATCCCCTCTGTGGCCGTACAAATGAGCAACCATCATGATCAATGCAAGCCTTAAATCTGCGGGGACGTCGGCGGCTGTAAGTCCATAGCCAGATACATATAAGATTTGAATACCGTTTGCCGACTCAGACACCGGCGGGAATGTTGAGCCACTTTTAAGGACCAACCGGCCCGGCTTTTCTTGAGTATCAACAACAAAAACATCAGCAACGGTAATCGCCTGGCTGTCTGCCGTCATGGTTTCAATGCTTTGCAACGGATACCTTGGCAAATAAACTGCCTGTGCGCGTCCTGTGCTCTGCAAGTCACCAATAGCGCCGTCTCTTACACCATCCCACCATTCCCCGCCGCTCATCGGCCAGCGGTCAATAGTCATCAACCATTTTTGTGTAATCAGTGACAATCCTGTGATTGTCTCTGCAAAATTACGGCTCGCCTCAATATAAAGCGTTAAAATTGTATCGTCATCATTAGTATCTAAACCAATTTGAGCCTTTACCTCTGTAAGGGTTATAGGCTCAACCGCTGGCTTAGTGTCTAAGCTGTGACCTCTAAATTGGTTGTAAATTATCCCATGACGTAAAGCCATAATTCTTTAACCTTTTGAAGTAGGCCCGTTTTTTGGCTTGGTTGTTGTTGGCTTGAGCTGCCTGGCTGGTTTATCTTTTTTTTTTGACTGGCTTATATCGTCAATTTTTGCCTTTGGCGGCTTAACTTCTTTTCCGGCTTTGTCTGCAATGGCATATTCCGCAGCCTGCCCGGTTATAATTTCGCCCGCCTTAAATTCTTTTATGATGTAACCATCGGGGGCGCATTTATAATCTTTATCTAATTTACAGTGCATGGCGTGGACCTCTTATAGATAGGGAAAATTAGGCCGATCCATGGCCTAAACCAACTATTAAACCGTTGGTTTTCTGTGCGCGTTTCCAGCAATAACCATTGATGAAACTGCAACATTAGTTTCGCCACCTAAAGCGAATACTGGCCGCACATACTGTTTACTGCCACTATAGCCAAATTGGTACGCGGTATTCGCCGCCAATGTTGGTTGTGTGCCTTGAATGTCGCCAGCGGCAACGGCTGCAAATGTCACGTTGTCATCAGACTCCTCAAGAATGATGGTTGCATCGCCAGCAACGCCGGTAATGGCTCCAACTGATACGACAACGGCGGCGGAAGAGAAGCCTTGCAAATTAACGCCCTCACCATTTACCGCACCTGCTGCAACTTGTGGCCGGATTGATTCGACGGCCAGGATATTACTTTGTAAATCACGGTTCATTTTAAAATCCTCTAATTAAACCAGTAATAAAATAAAGCGCCCAGTTAAAGGCGCCTTAAATTATGCCGCAAACTTAATAAGCTTTAACGCCTCAAAGTTTACAACGTCGCCGCCTACACGTTTAACCGTATAGAAGTGAATAAACGGCTTGTTAGTATAAGGATCACGCAAAACGCGAATTCCTGCCCGGTCTACAATTTGATAGGTTTCTCGCATATCACCAAAGGCAATTGAAAGTGAGCCCGTTGCTAGTTGTGGCATATCCTCAAACTCGCCAATACCATAGCCCATCAATGTTGATGGTGCGGCGGCATCCATACCCGGCGCCCACAAATAACGGCCCTGGGAATCTTTAAGCTTGCGGACCTCGCCAACTAAAGTCCGTGGCATAAAGAAGCTTGCGCCTGAGCGATAACCCTGTTTTAGTTTTTGGATTACATCAACCAAAACATCAGCCCCGGTTCCATCGGTCTTGAACCCACCGTTTGCGCCTGAATTAACCTGCTCAATCTGGCCCGGCAAAGTCGTTCCTGCCGCATAAGTCAAGAAGCCTCGCGGCTTGCCTACGCCGTCACCATTAACAAAAGCGTTATTTTCAACTCTTGCAAATTTGTCAGCAACCTTGCCAGATAACCAAGCTTCAAGATTAACGCTTGCATCATCTAAAAGCTTTTGAGTAGCTGCAGGGTTTGCATATAGCTCGTGAACTGGAATTGACCACTTTTTAATCTGTGGCGTTCCTGTTGATGGTCGCGCTGCAGTCTCGCCAACCCAACCCGCGCCGGCTTCGTCAAGGTCGTGCGTACCTTCTAGTGAGTCGGTCCCGATTGTCTGCTGAGAAGCAAACTGTCGCATTGGTGACGTATCATATAGTTGGGTAATAATTCGCCCACCCATATCAGGATCAACCATATAACCGCCGTCTGGGTCAGAACCAACCGACAACGCCTTTTGAGCGTCTAGGCTTACATGATCACCCTTGCGCATCATTTCAGCAAAACCAGCCTTGTATTCCTTCATTGCTGCAGCGTCAAATTTCTCATCAGACGGAATGCCGCGCCGCTGTCCAACCATTGCGGCGAATTTGCTTGCTGCCTTTTCCAACTTCTCACCGGCTTCATCGCCAGAACCAAAGCTTTTCCGGGCCGCCAATTTTTCAAGGTCTAAAATCTGGCCTTTCATGCCGTCAAGGATTGCAATTTCCTTGTTTAATTTTTCAACCTTTTCGGTCAAAAGCGGATCGGCAACGCCTTTTTTCTCAATTTCTGCAAGACGCAAATCATTCGCTTTTTTGAACTGGTCAAAATTGCTATTCAACTTTTCGACTACTTCATTTAACTCAGGCATTTTGCTGCCCTCCAATAGTGTTTGATAATTTTTTAAGTGACTCAAGAAGTTCATTATCAGCGTCTCGCTGATTTTTGTCTACTTTAAAGCCGTCGGCGGTAATTCGTACCGCCTCTTTCCTTGAATATCCAGCGTCTCGCAGGAATTGTTCAAATTCTCTTTCAGATTTAATTGATTTAACGCTTGTTACCAGTGCCTCAGAATTAGCGCCCCATGTAACAAGACTTACCTCCCATAAATCAACCTCTGTAATAACCCGGCCCCGGTCGCCGTTGCCCGCCTCAACAATGTTAAAGCCAACGCTCATGGCGTCAAGCTCACCAGCTTTCATCAAGGCATAAGCTTCTTTGCCCTTTTGAACGTCGAGAATGAAAAAGCCCTTAACCCAAAGCCCGTGTTCATCTTCTCGCATTTCGGTAAACTTGCCGATAATCATTGTAAAATTGTGCTGCCATAACATTTTCGGCAGTTTGCCCTTTGCTTGCAGGGCCTCAATTGATTTCTTAAATGCTCCCGTCATAATTACATCGCCGTCAAAATCTTGTATACCAAAAACCGAAGCATAACCCTCAAAATGGCCGCTTTCATCTAGCGCTTTTATATCTAGCTTTACATTGAAATTTTTATTGACCTTTGACATTGGTTAAACTCCCGAAATTAATACTTGCTATTCAATCACAAAAATTATAGCGCATCTACAGTTTATTATCTCTTCTGCTGAGCCTGACGGGTCGCCAGGGTATCTTAATTTATCGCTTCCTACGCGAAATTTCTCATCCATGCCGACAATCTGACCCTTTGCTTTTGCGTGGCTATCACGGGTTCTACTACTTGCAGACTGCCACCGCCGTTTCATTGGCAATCCTACCGCCTTGGCGCTTGCCTGAGCTGCAGCGTTTGCGCTGGCGTGTGTTTCTGTCCTGGCAATTGTTTGTGAACGGCTTGCGCTCTTTGTTGGCGCTATGGCTCGAATTTTTTCAGCTATCTCTAGCTCGGTATCACCCGCAAGAATTCCGGCCTCGATAATGTTTTTAATATCGCTTCTTGTCGTGTCGGTTATTTTAGTTATTTTGTCGCCACCATAGGCCATGATCCACTCAGACATAATCCTATCAATGACTTCGGTCGATGTGACATTGGCCTTTTTTTTGTCGGTCGGTCCTGTTTTGCTCTTTGCATCCTTTAAAATATGGTTTGCAAAGGTTTCGCCTGAGTCCATCCATAAGCTGCTCAAAATCCTGGTTATTCTGTTTTTATGGTCGCTTGGCAACATGGCTGGCGATATGCCGTCATTTACTGCCTTTGCCGCCAACCTCATTTCACGCGATATTTCCCTGGCAATACGCCGCTCATATTTAAAAACAAGCCGGTCCAATAACAGAGATTGCAGCCTTTGTTCTCTCTCTGGCGAATTCCCGGTTAATGTTCTAGGCATTACGCTTCGCCGCCATTGTCTGCCAGGTCAAAACTAATAGGAATTGAGCCGGTTGAAATGTAAACAGTATCGCCGCCCTCTTTTAACGGCGGATATCCTTTTATGGCTCGCTTTTCATTGATTGTTAAATCGTCTGAGGCGTCCGCCATGGCCCACAAATCAAACTTTTTATCTATAATTGCCGGTATCTTGTTTATATCAAACTCAACCGTCACACCGTCAAATAATGGCGATAGCCAAGCGTTAAGCTCTTGCGCTATATAATTGGCAAGCGGTATTACTGTTTCCTCATAAAAGGCAAGCCGCGCCTCTTTGTAATTTGAGTATGTCGCGTCACCTGGAATACTCAACAACAAAGGCGGAACACCTAAAGCCAGCGATATATCCCTGGCCGATGAGTCTTTGGTTGCAAGTATTTTCATGTCGGTAGGAGAAAAGCCCATTTGGACCCATTTTATCCCGCCTTCATTGAGCATTGGGCGCCCTGCATTTTTAGCGCCTGAATATTTTTCGTTAATTTCAGCCTTTAAGCGGTTGTATTCTTCTTCGCTCAAGGTCCCTTCAACCTCCAACGCTCCCGATGGTGCTGCCCCGTTTTGCAATAACGATTGAATATGGGTCATTGACTCATTATGTTGATCAATGCCATAGGCCCCGGCCTCAATTGGTGACATTCCATACCAATCATCAATCGGATTAAATGTTTTCAAATGCCGCATATCTGATTCGCCGTTGATCTGGTCAACTAACCATTCGGTTTCGGCCTGTCCAACCTTGTAGACATATTTAAGAGGCATACCAGAGGCGCCAGGCTTGATCGTTGTTCTATCTGGCCTGATAGCGTAAAGTTCAACCGGCGTACCTCTAACAATTGTTCGCTCAATGTATGAGTTCCCCGAAATGCGGTAATACCCAACAACGGCCTCAAAAAATTCAGACTTGCTTTGCATTGGGTTCGGGTTTTTTAATAAGGTTAAAAAGGCGTGTTCTGATAATATGTCGCCGTTTTTCTTTTTGGCGATTATTGGGATGCCTGCTACTGCCTTGGCGGTCTTCTCTATGGCCTGGAATGCAATTACATTTTTGTTGAAGCCTTCCTCGGCAAATGCCTTGTAATTCTTTTTTGACCAATTAGCGCCATTTGTACCAACATGAACTACGCTCCCGGTTTTGGAGTTTTTAGTAAAAAAATTCTTAATGCCCTGAAACATATCGACGCCCCGCTTTTTCATTAAATTTTAGCATAATTTTCCAGTTTACAAGGTCCTAACGCCTGGCCTCGGTTTATTTACGTTCAGCTTGTTAAATCCGCCGCTCGATCCGTCAATTTGATCCTTATATTTTCCAACTGGAAAGGTTTTGTGTTCATCTATAAATGCCTTGGTCCATTCTCTGTTTAAAACTTTAACATTCCCAGCCTCAACTTGCACACTGTAAGGTTCTGCCCTTACTGCCTTATCACCTGTGGCCCTCTCTGCCTGTATGTTAAAACCTGCCAGGTTCTTTACCGTAGCCTCTGCAGACTCTTTACCGCCTGAGCCTGGCTCTTGCTCAATCCAAATATCTACCTCTATTCCGTCAAGCTGCGCGGTTGACTTTATACACGCCTCACGTTTTGCGGCGCTCCATTGGCCTCTAACAACGTCCAAAATATAGAAATAACCATTTGCACACTTGCCAATAAGCACACCAGCCGTGAACGCTCCGCCACCATCCGTTCCGGCTTTATCCCAATATCTGACCCTTTTTACAATATTTTGCGGGACCTCCTCAACAATTTCCAGCTTTTGCCACTCAAAAAACCCGCCCGTTCTTGGCGCTGGCGTTTGCTGAAACTGGCCTGCGACGGCAAAGCGACCCATTACTTTTTTATCTCGGTTCACTGTTTTGCGGGAAAAACGTTCCGGGAATAATAATTCACCCTCTTTTTTTCTTGGGTCCTTAAATCCTATTGATGTTTTAATTGTTGTCTCTGGGTCGTATTCCATAGGCAGGCATAAGTGATCGTAACCTAAATCATTTTCAAGTATAAACCCTGAAACGTCCTCCTCATGTAGTCGCTGCATGACAATGATAATAGCTGAGGTATCGGCGTTATTTACTCGCGTTGGTAATGTCTCCTTAAACACTCTTAAGGCGGTTTCTCTATGAGCTGCCGATAATGCCGCTTCTACGCTATGCGGATCATCCCAGATAACCCGGTCCCCTCGTTTACCTGTCATCGACTTAACGGCGCAAGCCTGGCGAAATCCTGTTTTGTCGGTTTCATAATAGGTTTTTTGGTTTTGGTCACCCATTAGAATAGTTGGCCAGCGGTCTTGATACCAATCTGAGGAAATAAGGCGGCGCATTTTCAAGGTATCTCGGGT
>Ga0224506_10003058_pt1 | contig 11186 bp, 6 predicted proteins | sample SF_Jan12_sed_USG_2_FD_169108 | JGI IMG/M metagenome (GOLD analysis project Ga0224506, IMG submission 169108) | Sediment microbial communities from San Francisco Bay, California, United States - SF_Jan12_sed_USGS_8_1 | ecosystem: Environmental > Aquatic > Marine > Sediment | place: USA...
AACCCTCACTTCTTTTATCTAGTTCGATTCTAGCTCAGATTAAAGAATCAAATATTGATTTCTGATAAACCAGAAATCATTGAGCCTATCGGCTCAACGTTATCAAAAAATATTTTGGGACAAGCTTTAATTCGATTACTTTGAAATAATTACACATCAATCTTGTCCGAAATTAATATTGGTTACTACTGTGAAAAGATCATAACTACAAAAAATTATTATTAAACAAACTAATTAAATTATTAGAATAATTCTATTTGTCAATTAAGAAACCAAATGTTTAATTTATATTTTCTTGTAAGAAAAATTATAGTTAAACTGGTGAAAACATTGACCTCTTCTCTTACATATTCAATTTCAATTATAATACCAGCCTACAACGAAGAAGAATCAATACATTTAGTACTAGAAGAAATTCCAAAACATTTAATCAATCAGAATTATGAAATAATTGTGATTGATGATGGTTCTATAGATAATACATCCCATATCGTTCAAAATTATAATAATGTAAAATTATTAAAACACTCTGAAAATTTAGGCAAGGGAACTGCATTAAGAACAGGATTTGATCAAAGTATTGGTGAGATTTTATTGATTCAGGATGCAGATATGGAATATCATCCAAAGGATATTCCAAAATTAGTTTTTCCAATTTTATCTGGAAAAGCAGATGTTGTCTACGGATCTAGATTTAAGGAAAATGACATAAAGATGAGTATGAGTATGTCACATAAAATTGGAAATAAAGTTCTGAGTTTAGCAACTCGGATTCTTTATGGATTTCAAACAACGGACATGGAGACTGGTTATAAAGTTTTTAAACGAGAATTAATTAATAATGTTACATTAAGAGCTAACTCGTTTAATATTGAACCAGAATTAACTGCAATTTTTTCGAAACGAAAGGCAAGATATTCAGAAGTAGCAATTGACTACAATTATCGAAAAACAGGAATAGCAAAAATAACTTGGATTGATGGAATTATTGCTTTATGGTGGTTAATTAAAATGAAATTTAAGAAGATCGACTAAATAAAGTTTACTTAACTACTTTAACCAATTCTTATTAACTCACCATATTCTGAAATTGGATATATGATACAAGAATACCGAGTTAATAAATCATCCAAATTTTGAAATCCATCGATCTTAACATAGAATAACCACCAAACCTCTGATATTAATTCAGATAAAGGATAATATGGTACTAGTCTTCCAATATCTGATTGATTAAATAATAATAATCTAGTAAATTGATTGTCAACTACCCAATTCGTACTTAATGACATTAATCTATTCCTCATGGAAAATCCATTAGTTAATCCAATTTTCCACTCAATACTTTTTTCTTCAGAAAAAATATTCCAATTTGTGTTGTTTTGTAATTCATTATATTTTTCTATAAAAGAGAAGGCTAATTCGTCTTGAATTTTTTCATTATCAACAACATCATTAGGTAATGTATTTCTTCCTCCTGAAAAAGCAAAATATGGAAATCCAACTAAAAATAAAATAAATGCAAATTCAAAATATTTCCTGAGGTTGTACTTATTTAATTTAAATATTAATTGACTATTATCGATGCCAACTTCAAATTTAATTTCACTATGGTAAAACAAAATAGGATAAAACAAAATGGCTATGACATCTAACTGATTAGCTACATGAATGTTTTCGGCAATAAAGTTCCAATATTGCATTAAAATGGAAAATGATTGAGTTATTAGAATAAGGCTATATGTAATCCGACTGATTTTTGTACTTTTTATTCTAATTACACTAAAGAAAATACCTAAAAGTAACCAAATTATAAATAATGGAGTATAAGTTGAATATCTTTTCAAATATAGAGGAAATTTCAATAAGAAAGTAATTAAGAATAACGGTAATATCCAAACTTTATCACGATTTAGGATATTATTAAATGATTTCTTATAATAAAGATAAAATAGAAACGCGAGTGCCAAAATAAGGTTAAAATAATAAAAATGTAAAAAAGGATATCCCCTCGGCAAATAATCAACGTTATAATTAAATATACTAATAGGAAATATGAAGAGGCCAAATAATGGAATTAACATCATAATTATTAGATAAGTAAAAACAAGATTTGCATCATTCATTTTTGTCGTTTCTATAAATATACCAATCAATACGGAAAAAACTAAAAATATTAAACCTTCATGGATCAGAATGCTCATGATCATTAATACAAATATTATGAGAGAATATATAGTTAACTTCAACTTATTTTCATTATTTTTTAATATTACAAGAGTATGGATTAATAATCGAAAGGCTAAAACAAATAACATTAATGCAAAAGTGAATCTAATCCGAAATAAATAAAATAAAAATCTCTCTGGATGTGCTAAACTATAAAATAGAATAATTGTAGTTATTGAATATTTTCCTTGATTGCCTTTTTCAAGACAAATATCTGATAAAATAAAAGAGATAATAAAAATTGAAATGAACCTAATAGTTCTGATTAATAGGAGCCCCTGATAAACTGAATTTAACTTAAGGGTGAAAAAGATAAATTGAAGGATTTTTTGAAAATTTACTCCCCAATTCCAATTATTATTGAAAATGAGCAGGACATAATTTCCCATATCATATAACTTAATCTCAGAAATAACACTAGGTACAATTATGAAAATAGGTAATAGTGAAAGGGTAGCAGTCAATAAATTAAGAAAAATCCTTTGTGGTAATCCCATATTCTTTACTTCTATTAATTAATATTAATATTATTGATACCAATTAGTAAAAACAGATATTTACCTTAACAGTACTTCTCTTTTGTTTAATCACCTTCTTAATCATTCTAGCAATCATCATATTAATTGGGTGATGAATATCGCCCCAATTCTTCTAAAAACATACGATTGAATTCTTTTGACGTATTTTATATGTATTAATACCAAGAAATTCATAAATATCTATCATTAATTACCATTTTAATTCTAATAAGAGGTCAAATGACCACATAATCCAGCGTAGCTGGATTTTACTTCTACTAGTTTGGATTTGGTATTTTTGTTTGGTTTCATGTTGTAATCAACTTACAGTAAAAATACTCCTTGTTGAATCTTTTTGTTTTTAGTCAGATTAAAACTTTTTTAAATTATTTAAGCAATCTTCTAAGTACTCGCAACTACTGTCAATTATAAATCGGTAAATCCAAATTTAAATATATAAATTATAGATTTTTTCTTTTAATTAATTATGACCCAAAATAAATTTAGGTTACTTTAAGTAGATTAGCTCAATGATTTATGTTTTATCAAAAATCAATGTTTGTTACATTTATTTGTACAAGAATTGAACTAGGTATAAAAAGTTAGGATTATTAGACTTAGTGATTGCTGCACAAATCCATGACCCTCACAAATATAAAAATTTTTAACAACAAATGATAAAATTCTTATGCACAAATTCCCAGTGCAAAATATTAAAACGAAAGTTAGCAGACAAAGAATTGGTTTGAAAAGGATTCTTGGAGCTATATGTGTATATGCATAGCACACAATATTGTATGGACTGAATTACCCACCAAACTTGCCTATAATGAATTTTTAAAAGATGAAGGACTTGTTAGAGCGATTCCAAGTAAGTCCACTTTTATAGAATCTGGATTCAGATCAGCGAAAATAATCTAAATAATTGGATTTGTGTCAAAAGTTATCAATATTGTAAATATTTGATTGAGGATTTATTAAAAGATAATTTGGGATTTGAAATCAGATCTAGAATCTTTTGGGAAAAATTAAATGTACACCTTGGAAAATAATCAAGTCTTCAACTCTTTGTTGCGAAATACATCATGTTTTATACGAACCTATTACTTATAAAAGTAAGATCCCAAAAATTCATTTTAATTAGGGTATATTCGTTTTCCATTTGTTTGATTAACTTTAGTACTTTTCTAAATGAGAATGGTCTATCCAACTCGACATTAATTATATCAATTTGAATTGATTCCTCAATTATATTCGGAATTACAAACATTTCTGCTCCTTCAACATCCATTTTTAATAAATTTATAGAAGAATGATTTAACTCCTTCATTATAGTCGATAATTTTTTACAGTTTGCTATAAAATAATTTTTTGTATTTTGCAAATTAGTAATTGAGTGAGACACATGCTCACTAATTTTTGGTTCATAAAATTTCATTTCTTCATCTGCAGACCAAATTCCTATTGGATGAAAAATAAATTTTGGAAATTTAGTACTAAATTGTGCGTGAACAAATTCTATTGATCTAGGAGTTGGATCAAATCCATAAACATAGCAGTTTATTTGTTCAATTAGCGATATATCAAACGAAACATCTTCACCAATACCAAAAGAATAACAAATGGAGTCTTGATTAAGTAAATTAAGTGGTACAAACCATCCACCATATTTTGTCCCTAAATAAGTAAGTTTCCCATTATAGGAAGGTCGTTTGACTAATATTATATATATCTGTAGTAACTTATAATAGATGTGAGTGATATAGAGCTTTATAGTTGTTATAAGTATATTTTTAGTCACTGAGATTATCTTATAATACAAGTTAAAATCATTTGTCATTAACTCTTAAAATTATCTAGAAAATAATTTTATTGTTGAATTTAAACATGTCCCAAAATAATTTACATAATATTAAGCCAAATGGTTCAATGATTTCTGATTTATCAGAAATTAAGATTTGATTCTTTAGTCTGAGCTAGAATCGAACTAGATATAAAAAGTGGAGGTTGATATTGGCTAGTACTACCAACACAAGCCATCAATCCCCACATATTAAAAGAATTTATCACCACAAATGACTATATTCTTGAGTGCAAATTCCCAGAGGCAAAAATTACATCAAAAGTTGGTAGACCAAGAATTGGTCTTAGATGGTTTTAGTTGCGATTTGAGTCTACGTCTGAACTCATAATATTGTTTGGAGGGATTTATCCTCCAAACTTACTTATTGTGATTTTTTGATTCATGAAGGATATCTTTATTCAATCCCGAGTAAAACCACAGTTCACCGCATATGGATTCAGATCAATCCTCCAAATCGGAATACCTGGATCAAAAGAATTGGCTATGAAAACCATAAACTTTTGATAGAAGATTTTGATGTAGATAGTTCTGGATTTGAAATAAGATCTAGGAGTGTGTGGAGGTACATAAAATGGCAAAGAAGCTATTTCTCAAAGAACTCTAAGATGTTTCATAAAGTACATCTCGCTCGATCAATCCCTTCTGTCCTGACTTCAAATAAATATCTAATTAAATAAGCTGTTCCTCAGAGGTGGAGGAGCATATGTGTGTTGATCTACTACTTTTTAATAGTAAAATTTATGCAAACCAAAACATGGAATTTGGTAGCTACACTATTCATAGTTAATAAATAGCACATTTTGTCTCTAAACTTCAGAAAAACAAACTAAATTTAGTTTTATCAAATCCCAGATGTTGGGATGTCAGTACTAGAAGTTGATAAGTGATGAAGGACAACCAAATATGTTGTTTTATTCGATCTTCATTAACTACTCGTGGCCTAGCAAGACCACAATGTCCTTTGGTAAAAGCAAAGGTCAACTCAAAAAAATTGCATCACAACTATGCTTTCCAATATGTATCCAAACTCATACCCTCATGATAAAGTATTTTAGGGGATTTCCTTTGAGATCTGTCTTTGTAGAATGAATAACTTAGGATTTACCTGCTTCCTGTATTATTTTTCTGTTTTTGGTTGATGAAAATCCCTTGTCTGCAGATACTACGAATTGAAATGGCATTTCCTGCAATGAACGTTTGAAAATATCTACAAGCGCACGTCGATCATGAATATTTGCAGGATAAATCCTTACAGCAATGGGAATATTTGATTTTGTACTGGGTGCTGCATAATATGATAGCCAACATGATATGAACCAAAATCGTCCTAAACGAGCATAATCACAATTTTTAGTGAATTTGTCATTAGAATCAGTTTTGTAGCTCTTTCACTCCATGCTTGAACATAAGTTGAATCTATGACAATATGTCTCCATAAAACAGTGCAATTACTATTAAACAGTCTGATAATGTCGTTAAATAGCTTTCCAGTTGATAGTAACCCAAAATTTTCTAAAATTTTGACAAGGTGGTTATTGATGACGAAAATTCATCAAATCCACATGTTATAAAATTGTTGAAATGTATCGAAGATAGGATTCAAACTCACTAGGATGTAAATTTCCTTGATATTTAGCGGCAAAGTTGATCTTAAAATGTGTTTAGGTTTGTAGAATCTTCAAACAAAATGTGGTTGATCCCAGCCACACCTGGTTGCAATATTATCGAGTTCAAATAAAATTATTTTGAGTAGGAATTTGAAGATTAAATGTGAAGGTAATTTTTGTTGATGCATTTTGTTCAATTCAAAGCCTAATTACCTGCTTTATTAATCTTTGGTAGAAATTAAATATTTACTAGAAAGAGCTAATGTTACCTAGGACAAATAAATGATTAGGTGAAGCCAAGACAAGAGTAATCCAAAAATGATGATAGAGAATATCATATCAAAATATTAATTTTAGGTATTATTATGAGACATAATAAATATTTAAGAATATATACCAATTTTCGTTACATAGTTGATGGATTCTGTTAAAATAATACAAGATTATTTACGATAGATTTGATTTTTTTTGTATATTATCTTCAATTTATTATACAAGGTTAAAATCATAATATTTGAAATTAGGTGATACAATAATTACTAGAAATTTTATCCGATATTGGGAAAATCTAATTTCGAAGTTGTATAAAAAAGTCTTTGAAGAAGAAATAGGGAGGGATGGATTTAACCTTCTTAATAATATTGTTGTTATTGGAGTTGGACAAGTATTATTTGCCTTGTTTTCCTTTTCAATTAGTATTATCATTGGTAATAAATTGGGTCCATCAGAATTTGGAATTATTACGTTAATACAATCATATGGAATCATTATAACATTACCTATGAATTTCGGACTTAACTATTCTATGGAAAGAAAGATTTCAGAAGTAAAAACATTAAATGAAAAAAAGACCATCCTTACAACGATATATATAATAAATATACTTTTTATCGTAACAATAGCTATATTATTATTCAGTAGTGAAAAATATTTTAGAAATAAATTAGAAATTTCAAGATTTGTTTATCATTATTCAATAATTTATGCGATATCGATTCAATTGTTAAATATGTTAAGTAGTGGTCTGAGAGGTTTATTTTTAACCAGATCTTACTCACTTTCTTTAATTGTAAATGGTTTTGTTTCTTTCCTTGTAATGTTAATTTATTTACATGAAGGAACCCTTAATGTATATAATGCAATAAACTGCATTATTTTAGGTATTATTGTTTCAATCATAGTGTCTTTATTTATTTTAAGAAAGTATTTTGGCAAATTTGTCATGGATAAGATATTGTTATCTAATATTCTTACATATGCAAGATTTGTTTTTTATTCTTCATTTGCGTTTATAATTTATACAAATATTGATAAAATATTAATTAATAGTTATCTATCGGAGTATGAATTGGGAATTTATCGAGCATACACTACATCTTATTTGATGATTGTATTTTATGGAATTAGTTTAATAATTTCTGCATTTTTTCCATTTGCCTCTCAATACCAAAATAAAAAAATTTTATTTTCAAGAATAATCAAGTTGTCACCTATATTGATATTAATAGGAACTCCTTCCTTATTTGGATTTGGTTATATATTATTATCTCTTTTTGGGAAGAATTTTCATTTTGATTTAAAATTAGCAATTTTCTTTAGTTTGACTGGGATTATTTTTTTAATATATTCATTATTGCATTGGTTCTATAATTCAGTTGGAGTTGAAGGTATAAAAATGGTAGTTCATTCCTCAATAATTATTATGTTTACCAATATTTTACTAAATATAATTTTTATCAAGCGATATCAAATTACAGGAGCAATATTTAGTCTTTTAATTAGTCAATTTATTGGCTTGCTGTATTTATATTCTAAGCATAAGATAATATTGGAAAAAACAACAATGTAATATCAATCAAAATGCATAAAAAACAAAAATAAATCATGAGAGCAATGTCTACAAACAATTCTCTTAGTTTTTATTTTAAACTTATGGTCATACAAGTTCTAAGTGATCTTTATTTTAGGTAAATTCCAATTCAATGGAATGCAACCTCTATCTACATTTGAATATAGATTCACATTTATTCCTAGAGGTATAAAGAATATTATTTAATTCCTATTGAGAACTGTTTTTTAAGATATATTTGCTAAAAGATGTCTATTTCCATTATTCTATTTAAGTATTTGGAAGAATTATCCATTATTTGTACATAATAACAATAATATGAGAATTATAATATCGAACTTTTTAATATGTCTTATAACGTTATTCTCATAAATTTCTGGTACCATCCATGCAATCTTCATGATGGAATAAAATAAGATGAATTCTTTTTTAAGTTGCGTGAAAAAAATTGTATATGTTTTTATAATGAAAAAAATTGAAATTAGTTATAGTCGAACCATACTTAAAGAAACTTTCATAATTCATGGTTTTGAAATACAAGACCTCTACACTAAGGAACATTAGTAGGATATTGTATCGAATGACAGATATTTCTTTTTTTAAGATACACAAGAATAAACATTTTTTGAATATTTTAAGAATAAATGAGAATTGAACTCTAGAATCATAATAATTTTGTCTACTAATACCAATCATGAGTAAGTTATTATATCAAAATAATAATTAGGCAACGTACTTATATTAGAACGGAAAAAAACTCCATGAAATATAGTATGAATTCATTATGTAAATATGAAAATTTATTAATTCTATTATTTAAAATAGAATTCATGGGAAGTTACCCCAGTCCGATTAATTTTAAAAATATCCAAAATATACAATTCTATAGTTGTTTGCTTTATGTTTTATGGCTTATGTATATGATTTTTTTCAATCAAACAATATTTTTTTATACTCTTTCATTTGTAATAATGTATTTCATCATTGGTCTTCAATTTAGAATTGTTAAAAACAATAAAATTGGGGAAATTAACAGCACAGATATAATTTTCTCAATAATTTATTCCTATCTCTATGTATCATTTTTTTCTCTTGTAATATTTCTATTAAATGAAAATCAAGTATTAACATCATATTGGATAACTAAAATTACACTAATTTTATACACTCTACCATTTTACTATAATATAATTCAATTGAAAGAAGTTTTTACTAGTTACTTAGGAAAAATTAGATCATTAGAATTTCATTTATCATACACAAGAATTTTTCATTTAATACAGTTAAGATTTTATAGTATCATTAGTGTTATTTTAATTTTTGGAATTCTAGCAATATTTCCATCAATATTATTTAATTCAGACAAATATACAGAGTTCTATTTTCATGAAGTGAATACAATAGAAAATACGAATAATAATCATTTTTACACAATAAATGCTTCATTTGTTTTAATTAATCATTATAAATCAGAAATTGATTATAGAATTGAAGTAGATGTGAATTCAACAAATTTTGAAATAGTCTCAAATAATCCTGAAATTACAAAAAACAATAATTCAACATTTTCATTAAATAGTATAAAATCAGAGGAAAAAACCTCTTTTTCAATAATAATATTATTACATATTGATAACAATGCGGTAGATAGGATTAATATTGTATATTTTCTAGTTGATTTAATTAATAATGAAATATTGTCATTGATGTATTTATATTTTATAGATGAGGTTTAGATAAATGTATTCAAAGGATAAGATATTATTATTACATTCATTAGGCTTTTTTGTTTCTATTTATAGTTTAAAGTCGGTAAAAATTCAATTTCTAGAAAGTGAAAATAAATTTGGATTATTCTCAAAATTACCACTATTATATTTCATTGGTATTTTACTAATTATAATTTCTATCTATTTATCATTTATATCTCAAAATAAATTATTTTTGACATATCAGATATTTGTTTGTAATCTTGTAATTTGGTGGACACCACAACTTGTATCATCATATCCAATTGTTAACGATAGTTATGCTCATTCTGCTTTAATTGCTTCAATGAGTAGTTTTCCAAGTAAATCTGGGTACTATACGTATCTAAATTTCCCATTATTTTTTACATCCAATTATTATTTTCTATTCAATCTAACAGGGATAGATTTTGAATACGAGATGATTTTATTTTATTACCTTAATTCCTGTATTACAAATATATGCTTATTTTTAGTTATTTACAAAATTCAATCTAAAGATATAAGTAAATCAAATAAATCATTTTTTACCTTTTCGTTATTCAATTTTTATTCTTTTCATTATACATCACCAATCGCCTTCGCCTATCCATTATTTATATTTGCACTTTATTTCAATTTTAAAATTTTTAATTTTGAAAATCATAAATTAGAACTTGATGAAAATTTTAAATTCTTACTAATAATTGAATTATTTTTACTCTATGCACAACCTACCCAAGCTGTTTTATTATTAATACTAAGTTGTTCTAATTTTTTGGTAATAGGACTATTAAATCGAAAATATAAATTAATTGATTTTCAAAAACAAGCAGATATATCAGCAAAAAAAATTATAATGATAACAATTATTATTATTACCTTTATTTTATTAATTTATGGCATCTTCTTTCCAAGAAATTTGTATTCAATTTATGCAATAATATTTAAGGCACATCCTCTTGAATTCTTAGCCTATACCATTAATATTGTTAATATAACATCTTTCCATTCAGATCGAATTGCGCCTTTTATAAAATTATTAGTTATAGTTATCCAAAATTTAATTATTATCCGATTTCTCTATAGAATAATAAGAAGAAAAATTTTTCAAGCTAATGTATGGATGTTATCAATGTATACTGGCTCAATTATCTTTTTAGTATTAGATAATTTATTCTTTCGTTGGGGTAATAACAGTAATCGAGTTTTTTATATTTGGTCTTTATTATTTTGTTTAATAATATCAAATAATGAAAATATAACCTATATCAAAATTCATGTTAAAATTGGTAAAACATTTAATATTAACACAAAAATATTCAAAATGAAACATTTTTTTGGTGTATGCATATTAATATTGGTAGTTTTTTCACTTCAAATCGGCATATA
>Ga0224506_10003059_pt1 | contig 11184 bp, 14 predicted proteins | sample SF_Jan12_sed_USG_2_FD_169108 | JGI IMG/M metagenome (GOLD analysis project Ga0224506, IMG submission 169108) | Sediment microbial communities from San Francisco Bay, California, United States - SF_Jan12_sed_USGS_8_1 | ecosystem: Environmental > Aquatic > Marine > Sediment | place: USA...
TATAGTCGTCGAGTTCCATGGCTTGGATAAAGCGACCACACATGTCCCTACCGTAGCCCAAGGGAAGCGGTAGCTGGTCGAGAACGTTGGGTGCATGGCTGACCCGGCGGGCGATCATCTGGCGTTTGATGGTGGCGGCATCAAAGGCGTGACGCTCACCGGTGCCACCGTGGCGACCATCGACAGGGGACTTTGAGGAAAGCAGCGACGCCACTGTTCCAGAAAGGCTGACGGCGGCGCCGCTGGCCGTTGGGTAGCGGCCTACGGGCGCTCAGTGACCTAGTGTTGCCCGATGGAATCGGCGGTCTCTTACTTTGGGCTAACCAAACGATTCGGCGACAAAGTGGCCGTCGACCAGGTCAGCCTCACGATACCCAAGGGTGGGTTCTTCGGGATCACTGGCCCCAATGGGGCAGGAAAGACCACCATGCTGCGGATGACGACCGGACTCCTCCGTCCCGATGGAGGACGGGTCGTGGTCGCCGGGCACGACGTTTGGTTGGACCCCGTCGCCGCCAAGGCGGTGATCGGCCTGGTGCCTGACCAACCTCGCCTGTTCCCGAAGCTGACCGGAACAGAATTGCTCCAGTTCACCGGTCAACTGCGAGGACTGGACCGTACCCAGGTCCGAACCAGAGCCGAAGAGCTGCTTGGTGTTCTTGGTCTCGCTGCCGACGCAACCACGCTGGTCGCCGACTACAGCCTGGGAATGACGAAGAAGTTGGCGATTGCTGCGGCGCTTCTTCACCGACCGCTCGTGGTCTTCCTCGACGAGCCATTCGCCGGCGTCGATCCCGTATCGCGCCAGGTGGTTGAGACCATTTTGGGTCGATACGCGGCCGGCGGCGGAACCGTCGTCTTTTCTGATCACGCGATGGACGTGGTCGAACGGTTATGTCAGAACCTGGTGATCGTCAACGACGGCGCCGTGCTGGCCGCGGGAACGCTTTCCGACATAACCAACGGTCGGCGACTGCAGGATGTATTTGTCGAGATGGTTGGTGGAGCGATCCTGGCCGATGGAGAACTGTCATGGTTGGGGTCTTCGCCCGACTCAAACTAAGAACGCTGTACAACTTGGCCAGAACCGGCCGGTGGCCAGCGCTGGCGGTGGTGGCCATCCTGCTCATCGTTGGCTTTGGTCTCGGGGCTTCGTCTCTGGCCCGACTAGTCGTTACCCGGGTTGACGGCGATCCGCTCGTTGTCGGAATCATCTACTCGGGATTGGCGCTGATGTGGGTGGTCGGGCCGATAGTCATGGCATCGATCGATCAAACGCTCGAACCGCGCGCCTTCGAGAATCTGCCCTTGGATCGCCTTCAGATCGCCTCGGGTTTGGCGGTGGCGGGCGTCGTCAGCCCCGGGTCGGTCTTCACGTTGTTGCTCGTCGCCGGAGTGGCCTCCGGGCAGACGTCCGCACACGGGAGTGGGGCGGCGGCAAGCATGGCCTGGTTGGCGGCGATCCTCGTCTGGGTCCTCTGCCTGCTCGAAGCCCGCTTCCTGACCACGTTCGTGAGCGACATGATGCGCTGGCGACGCGGACGCGAGATCGTGTCGCTGGTCGCCTTGATGTTGCTGGTCGTGCCAGGGTTGATCCCGATCACCTTCGTGGACAGCACCAACCCGGACTTTGGCTGGATGGCTCGCCTGGTCCGGTTTAATCCTTTCGGGTTGCTTGCGGCTGTGTCTGGCAATGTTGCGGCAGGTGAGTGGGTAGTTGCCGTGGGTGCTCTCCTGTTGGGAGTGGTCCTGACGGGTGCACTCATCGCCGGGTTTGGTTGGGCTTTGGGTCGCCTGAGCATCCAGACCGGTGACACGGCCGGAGGTCAGAAGCTGAGCTCAACCGGTCTTGGCCTTGGGTCGATTGGTCGTCTAAGCGGCCCGGTCGGTGCCGTGGCCGCCAAGGAGTTCAAGTACCTGCGACGGGATCTGCGGGTGAAAGGCCAATTGTTCGCCAGTGTGTTGATCATCGTAGGTCTGGCCTATTCGGCCATCACCGGTCAGCTCGGGCCGTGGGCGCCGATGACGGTGTCGGCGATTTCGTTTGCGCTGGTCGCTCCCTTGATGTTCAACACGTTCGGGCTCGATGGGGGAAGTTTTTGGATCTACGTGCTGACCGGTGCGCCAGGTCGCAAGGTGTTGGCTGGAAAGATGGTCGCGTATCTCGTGGCGGCGACCCCGGTGCTGCTCATCGTTACCGCGCTGCTGGCCTGGGCGGGGCGGAGTGTTTCGTACGTGCTCGCCGGGTTCGTGACCGCCCTGGCCACCTCGGCGCTCTTCATCGGGGTTGGAGCAGTCATTGCGATTTATGCGGCCTATCGGCTCCCAGAGGAGAACTTGTTCGCCACCAAGACGGCCGGCCAGTTCCGGGTGGTGTTGTTTGGTCTGGGGGGTTTCATTGTGACGGGTTTGGCCGTCCTCCCGGTCGGCGTCGGCCTTGTCGCCGCCTGGGCAGTCGCCGGAGCGAGCGGAGTGACGCTGGGCGCCGTAGTGGCCCTTGTCTATGGCGGGGGAGTAATGGCAACCGGACTGTGGTTGGGTGGGTCCCTGTTTGACGAACGAGCCGTCAAGCTCATCGAGATCCTCGATGGCGAGTAGCTCAGCCGATCCCGCCTGCCAGGGTCGAGCTGGCTGCCGACCGTTTGAGTCGGACCATGGCTGCTACGCCGGCCGCCGGTCCCAGGGCCAGGACCGGGAAAGCCCATTGCCAGGTGGACATATCGGCGATTTCGGGTATCAAGCGAATCGTCACCATCGTGAGTGAGAAACCGAGCGCCGTTTGAAGGGTCAAAGCGGTGCCGCGAACGTCATCGTGGGTTGTCTCCGTAACCATGGTCGAGAACTGGGCGGAGTCGGCCACCACGGCCGCACCCCAGACCAGGAGCACGGGAATCGCAAGGAGCGGGGAGGTCCCGAAGATGAGCGGTGATGCGAGCGCACAAGAGCCAGAGATGGCCATGGCCGTTCCCGCCACTCGCGTACGCCCATACCGGTCCGACAATCGTCCTGCCCACCAGGCGGCCGGTCCGCCGATCGCGATGATGGCAAAAGCGATGACGGGAACCGGGCCGTATGACCGACCTGAGGCTTCTGCCGAAGCCCCGACGAATAAGGCCACCCACGTCCACATTGCATACAGCTCCCACATGTGCCCGAGGTAACCGATTGTCGACAGTCGATAACCCTGGTTAGTGACGACGCGGGTGATGTGGCGCCACGAAAACTGGGCGACGGGCGGCTCGAACGGTCCATCTTCGACGAGCCAACGCATGGCGATCGTACCGAGCGCCGCCAATCCTGATGCGACGAGTACGACTCCTCGCCACTCAAAACCGAGCCCCCGAATCAGGTGAGGGGTGGCGCTGCCAATCGTCAACGCTCCCACGAGAACGCCCAGAGCTTTGCCGCGCCCTGCTTGAAACCAGCCGGCCATGGCCTTGAGCCCCGACGGGTACACTCCGGCCAGCGCCGCGCCTGTCACAAACCGTAGAACGATGGCAGGTGCCGGAGCCGAGACGAAAACGAGAGCAGCATTGGCGAGGACCGCGACGGAACCCGCCCACGCAAATAGGGTTCTCGTTGGAGTCACGTCACTGGTGTTGAGGACTGCCAGCGTAAAGGCCCCGACTACGAATCCGAGCTGAACTGCCAGAGTGAGCCACGCAACTTCGGAAGTCGAAAGGGTCCAGGCGATTTGGAGCTGCGGGGTAACGGCCGACGCGGAGAACCAGACGGTCAGGACCAGAAGTTGGCTAACGGCGATTACCGCCAGGGCGCGGCGCGGCTGGTTGGTCACCTTGGATCAAACCTTCCGGAGTGATGAATTCTTCCTGGAGCAACTGTACGCTTGCCGACAATTCGGAGTAGTCGAGCCTGGCACGTGGTTGAAAAGGGTGTGTTTGCGAACCATCTACAAACGATGAGCCGGCGACTCGGTATCGGAGTGGCTTTGGCGCTATTCGTGGCCGCCTGTGGAGATGCCATGCCAGACGAAGCTGCCTCCGCATCGACGGTTACGGCTGGGGCGGAACCGTCCGAAGTGGTCGGGACGGTCGACCCGGGCGAAGTCGAGTCGGCGCTTTCCGGCGGCACGGTGTCGGCCATCGACACGCTCGGCCGTGGTGGTTGGGACGGATCTCCGGCTCCGCTGATCGATGAATCTGACGTCGGAATCGTCCTGCCGCCCGACACGATTCCCTCGATCGACGCCCCCCAATTCGTGGATATCGCCACAGCAGACACGTACCTGGAGGACGTCGAGCCCGTTGTCTATTTGCAGATCGGAGATGACGTCAGGGCCTATCCCGTGCAGATCCTCATCTGGCACGAGATCGTCAACGATGTCGTCGGTGGCGAGCCGGTCGCCGTCACCTACTGTCCTCTGTGCAACTCGGCAGTTACCTATCGGCGGGTGATCGGAGATGAAATCGTCACCTTTGGTACATCGGGAGCTCTCTACAACTCGGCTCTGGTGATGTATGACCGCACGACGGAGTCGCTGTGGACCCATTACGACGGGCGGGCGGTGATCGGCGCCTTGACCGGTGTTGAACTCGACCCGATCTCGGCGCCGTTATTGGCGTGGGCGGATTTCAAGGACCAGTTCCCGGACGGGATCGTGCTGGATCGAGACCGTACCGGCGCCCGGCGCGATTATGGGACCAATCCTTATGGCGGCTACGACGACGTCGGGTCCTCGCCGTTCCTGTTCAGGGGTGATGCCGACACCCGGGCCGAGCTCTTGCGGCGAGTGGTCGGCGTGGTCATTGGTGAAGACGCCAAGGCCTGGACCCTCGACGGTTTGATGGACGGCGTGGCCAGCGTGACGAGCGGAGAGCTGGCCGGTCAGGATCTCGTCATTCTTTGGAAAGCCGGACAAGCGTCGGCGCTCGACAGTTCGGCGATCAGCGGAGGCTTTGATGTTGGCTCGGTCGGCGTGTTTGATCCCCATGTCGACGGGAGAACGCTGACGTTCGAAGCAACCGGGCCGGGTTTTTTTGACATCGAGACGGGTACGCAATGGTCCATCACCGGCCGGGCGCTCGACGGCGAGTTGGCGGGGGCCCAGTTGACACCGGTGCCCCACCTCGACACGTTCTGGTTTTCCTGGTCGTCCTATCGGGGCCAAACCGATCTCATTGACGGCTGATTCGGGTTATCGTTACCGATGAGTTCGCCGGGCGACCGCCGGGAGCAATCCTGGAGGAAAGTCCGGACTCCACAGGGCAAGGGTGCTGGGTAATACCCAGGCGGCGCGAGCCGATGGAAAGTGCAACAGAAAGCAAACCGCCAACGCCGCAAGGCACGGTAAGGGTGAAACGGTGGTGTAAGAGACCACCAGCGCGTCGGGTGACCGGCGCGGCTGGTAAACCCCGCCCGGAGCAAGGCCATGCAGAGATGATGACGGCCCGTCGATCCTCTTCGGAGGTGAAAGTCTCGGGTAGGCCGCACGAGGTTGTCCGGTAACGGCAATCCCAGATAGATGGTCGCTGCCTGCTTGAAGTCGAGTTTGCTCGAACAAGCAGGAGACAGAATCCGGCTTATAGGCGAACTCAAACTTGTGGGATCCCGTCCAATGGGCGGGATCCCGCCTGGTTAACGGCACCTAGTTGGAGCGACTGGCCACATAGGCGCCAACTGCTCCGAGTCCGGCAGCGAGGACCAGAAACCATGCCTGGCGAATCGGCGAGGCCGGACTCCCGCTGGCCAGTGATGCCAGCGTGACGCCGAAGCCGAAAATCAGCGCTGCCAGGACGCCGTGGAACATCTTGCGCATGGAAAGCCGACCGCCGACGTAGCCCGCTCCGATCAAGCCGACCAGCACCCCGAACACCACCGCACCCGTAAGGGCATCTCTCCCCATCACAGCGGCAACGGCCCAGATCAGGGTGGCCACCAGTGAGGCGATGACCGTCGCAGCACCGAAACCGAGCAGGAGGGCATGCCACTGCAACGTTCGGTACATCAGGGTCCTTCCCAACGGAAGAGAATGTCGATCGACGGTCGGCGAACTTGTGGATCCGTGGCCGTCGGTTTTGACCGATTGTTCCTTAGCTCGGGTCGTCCATGTGCTCTTCGAGCCCGGCGATCCAGCCGGTCGGAAGTTTCCAGTGTCGGGCGCCCAGCACGATCTGGCCCATGTACTTCTTCGACGGATGTGCTACCCGATCGGTGAGATCGGCATGGATGTGGGTGACGACGCTATGGCGTTTGCCTTCACGATCGACTGCTTTGAAGTCATAGGTAACGGTCCTTAGTTCCAGGACTTCGGCGCTGCTGATGGCATCAAGATCTTCGTCGGTGACCGCAAACATCGCCCCCCAGACGGTGTTACCCGGTTCGGGTCGCACCGACGGCAGGGCACCTGAACCGGCCTCGAGCTCGTAGGGGAAAATGAGTCGGGTCTCGGGCAAGTGAGCGATGAATTGGAACTCGGCTCCAGGTGCGACGTCCCTGAGACGGTATGGCGACATGAGCGCCGTATATGAGAAGTACAGGGTCGTATCAGACACCGCGGCGAGTTCCTTTCTGCGCTGTTCGTGATTTTGCCTACTCATGGTAGTGCCATGGCCGGTGAACACCGAAACTCCGTACGATCGACAGGCCGAAATTTGTTTGGAACCTTTCGGGGGTGTGCTTCGTCCTATCAGGACACAAGGAGGAGGTGACGCCCGTCATGATTGTTCAAACCCGCAACTGGGTCATTGATGAGCCCTGGGTTGACCTGGCTGCATGCCGCAATTTTGACCCTATGTTGTTCTTCCCACCGCCCGGCGGTGACGAGCGTACACCCCTCGCCATTTGCGAGAACTGCTGCGTAGTGGAGGCTTGCCTCGACTACGCAGTGAGGGCCAATGAGCGGTGGGGCGTATGGGGCGGCACCACCCAGCGATATCGGCGGAACCTGTCTCGGCGGCTCCGGCGTCGCGCCGCCTGAACCCCCGCTCCGCTCGAAGCTGGGGCCCCAATACCCGTTTTCGGGCGCAGGAACCCCGGGTTCACCCAGGGGTCCTGCGCCCGGACGGAGTTCGAGCGGCAGGTTGACTACGATGCGCGCCACAGTCGATTACATCGGAGACGCGTTGTATGCAGTGGTCTGACACACTCAAACCTCTTTCCCAAGGTGGGGATCTGACGCGAGATCAGACCTATCAGGCCATGACCGAAATCATGGCTGGTCGCGCCACCCCGGCTCAGATCGCCGCGTTTATCGTCGCGATCCGGATCAAAGGTGAGACGACGGAAGAACTGACCGGTCTGGTCGAGGCGATGCGCGAGGCATCGGTCCGGGTTACGGTCGATCGCCCGGTCCTCGACATCGTCGGGACGGGTGGCGATGGGTTCGGAACCTTCAACATCTCAACGACGGCTGCGTTTATCGCCGCCGGGGCCGGATGCACCGTGGCCAAACACGGCAACCGGTCCGCTTCTTCGAAATGCGGGTCCGCCGACGTCCTGGAAGCGCTCGGTGTGGTGATCGACCTCGATCCGGCCGCTACGGTGCAGCTTATCGAGGAACACGGGTTCGGGTTCTTCTACGCAAGAACATATCACCCGGCGATGCGCCATGCCGGGCCGGTCCGGTCGGAACTGGGGATTCCAACGGTCTTCAATTTTCTTGGGCCGCTCACGAACCCGGCCACCGCAGAGCATCTGGCGCTGGGTGTGGCGGACGGCACCATGGCCGAGCGCATGATCGGAGTGCTCGCCAATCTCGGAGCCGCCCGGGCGTTCGCGTTTCATGGAGACGATGGACTTGACGAGCTTTCGACTACCGGACCGTCGACCATCTACGAACTCAGGAACGGGACCATCGAACGGTCGACTTTTGACCCTGCTGATCATGGGCTGGCTCCGGCCAAGCTCGATGATCTGGTGGGAGGTGACGTCGCGGACAACGTCGTAATCCTCCGACGGGTGTTGGCAGGCGAGCCGGGTCCACAACGTGACATCGCGGTGCTCAATGCGGCGGCGGGGATCGCCGCGGCCGGCCGGGCAGAGTCGATAGCCGAGGCCATACCGACCGCCGAGGCATCCATAGACTCAGGAGCGGCAGCCCAGGTGTTGGAAAGAGTCGTCCGGGCCAGCCAGGACGTGGGCGGCTAAATTGCACATTTCCGCGGACGACCTCATCGCGATTCTCAAAGGGGAAGGTTTGCGGATCACCGAAGCCCGCCGGGCGATATGCGAGGTGATCGCTGCTGACCACGATGACCATCTGAGTTCGACCGAGGTCCATGAACGGGCTGAAGTAGTTGCCAAGCAGGCGATCGACCCCTCAACCGTCTACCGGACCCTGGAAGTGTTCGAGCGCCTTGAGTTGGTTCACCATGTCCATCTCGGACATGGTCCCGGTGTCTTTCATTTGACTGCGTCCGATCAACACCACCACCTGACATGCGATAGGTGTGGTTCCACCATCGATGTTCCCGCTGCGGCCCTCGAACCGTTCTTTGCAGAGTTGCATGACTCCTTCGGGTTTACGGTCAACCCATCACACTTCGCGCTCGGTGGACTCTGTCGGGAATGTGAACATTCCGAGAACTCAGGTTGAGGTTGTGTGCGAATTGTTCCAGACTGGCCAGATGAAACGATCCGTCAGTCTGCTTCTCGGCGTAGTTTTGGTCGCCACCGCGTGCGGGGGAGCCGCAACCGACGTATCGAGTGAGGTTGAACCAGCCTCCACGGTGAACACGACCCTGGCCGCCAACCCACCTTCCCCGGTCGGATCATCCGATACCACCGGGCCCGCCGCCTACGAACCCGACGCAGCTCCATCCGGTGTCGATGGACCGGCCGCCCCCGATTTTTCGCTTGTACTGAACGACGGGTCGACGTTCACGCTGTCGGAGGGATCGAAACCCGTGTACATGGTGTTCTGGGCCGAGTGGTGAAGCACCTGTCAACGGGAGTTACCCGTTATCGATGACGTCTCAGCCGATTATGCCGACGACGTGACGTTCCTCGCCGTCGCGTGGAAAGGTTCCATGGAAGACACGGCCTCGCGAGCTGCCCAGCTGCTGACGTCTGGCAACGTGCTCTGGGGACTCGACGCCGAAGAGGCAGTCTTCTCGGCTTATGGGGTTCCCTATCAACCCGTCTCCGTACTGATTACCCATGACGGAATTGTCAAGACGTCGTGGGCTGGAGCGGTTGGGGAAGCAGAGCTGCGAGCCGAGCTTGACGCGCTGGTTGCCACCGCCGGTTAACCAATTCACGTTCGTCGCGTTATCGCCGTATAGTTATTGCAAGCAGCTTGCAAGAGGCGGTACATGCACATCCCCGACGGGTTCTTCAACGGCGCAACCTCTTTCGGTGCCGGAGTTGTCGCGGCCGGAGGGCTGAGTGGAGCGCTGCGTCAGTCGACTGCTCGACTCAAGGATCGTCAGATACCGTTGGCCGGTCTCGTGGCGGCGTTCGTGTTCGTTCTCCAGATGATCAACTTTCCGGTCATTCCGGGCATGAGCGGTCACCTGCTTGGCGGAGCCCTGGCAGCCATCCTCATGGGACCCTCGGTCGGGGTGGTCGTCGTCTCCGTGGTTATCGTCCTGCAGGCCCTCCTCTTCGCCGACGGTGGGGTTTCGGCGCTTGGTTTGAACCTGATCAATATGGCCGTCGTGACCACCCTGTCTGGCTGGTTCGTGTTCCGATTGGTCCGGGCGCCGCTGCCGCCCACCCGCCGCGCCGTACTGGGCGCTGCTTTCTTGGCGGCGATGATCTCAGTGGTGGCCTCGGCGGTGGTCTTCGTTCTGGAATACGCCATCGGGGGCGTCGGTGGAGTCAGCCTTACCAATGTGCTGGCTCTCATGGCCGGCAGTCATCTTCTCATTGGGATCGGCGAGGGCTTCATAACGATCGCAGTTGTCGGGGCGGTCCTTCAAGCGCGACCCGATCTGGTATTCGGGGCGAAAGACTTGGCGTACGATGGGACTGAGAGGCTGTCGATGAGGCGTTTCTGGACTCTCGCCGGTGTAGCTGCCGTCATCCTGCTCGGTCTCACAACGTTCGCATCCGCCAACCCTGACGGGCTCATGTGGGTGGCCGAACAAACGGGAATTGGCCTGGACGCCCGGTCGAGCGCCACGGCGAGTTCGCCGCTCTCTGACTACGGAACGGCCGGCCTGTCTGGAGTGGTCGGGACGATCGTCGCGGGAGGGATCGGGATCGTTGTCACGTTTCTCCTCGGATGGGGTGTTTTGAAAGTGTTTCGTCGGCGGTCAAGCGTATGAGCGGAGGCCATACCCACGCCCTTCACGTTCATGGGCATTCAGTCGTCCATAAGCTGCCGGGTCACTTGAAAGTCGCCGGTCTCGTGCTGTTCGTAGCCGCGGTGGTCGCCACCCCTGCCCGGGCGATATGGGCGTTTGGCTTGTACGCCGCCGGGCTGGCCGTCGTCGCCGGTCTGGCCGGCATCCCGGTCCGTTTTATAGGTAAACGGATGCTGATCGAGGTTCCGTTTCTGCTCTTCGCGCTTCTCCTGCCTTTCGTCGGTGAAGCGCCATACGTCTCGCTGGCCGGGATGCGAATATCCGAAGCCGGGCTGCTGGCAGCCTGGACGATTCTGGCCAAGGCATCGTGTGGGGTGGTGGCATCGATCTTGTTGGCGGCCACGACGGAGATTCCCGAGATCCTGGCCGGAATGAACCGGCTGCGGGTACCAACGGCGATCGTGGCGATCGCCGGGTTCATGGTTCGATACCTGGAAGTCATCAGTGACGAGATGGGTCGGATGCGGGTCGCCATGGCGGCCCGCGGTTACGAGCCGAAGATGTTCTGGCAGATCAAAGCTCTGGCAACCTCGGCCGGAGCCCTCTTCATTCGATCCTATGAGCGTGGTGAGCGGGTGTACCTGGCCATGGTGGCGCGCGGGTTTCAGGGGACGATGCCGACAACGGATGATTCGCCTGCGGCGGCTGTCGACATCATGAGGGCGTTGGCGATCCCGGCGATGGCCGGCATCGTGGCCGTGTTGGCGCTGGTCGGTGGACGATGAGCACTTCGATCGCCGTCCGGGGCCTATCTTTTTCCTATCCGGGGGGACACCGGGCCCTCGACGGGGTTGACCTGACCATCGAAGCAGGGGAGCGAGTGGCCATCTTTGGTCCGAACGGGGCCGGCAAGACCACCCTGGTGTTGCATCTGAACGGAATTCATATGCCCCCCGAGGGCGTCGTCACGGTGGGT
>Ga0224506_10003060_pt1 | contig 11182 bp, 6 predicted proteins | sample SF_Jan12_sed_USG_2_FD_169108 | JGI IMG/M metagenome (GOLD analysis project Ga0224506, IMG submission 169108) | Sediment microbial communities from San Francisco Bay, California, United States - SF_Jan12_sed_USGS_8_1 | ecosystem: Environmental > Aquatic > Marine > Sediment | place: USA...
ATACAGGAGCTTTGTTAGATCATATTGATACAATGTTTTTTTACTTAGATCAATTCTTTTAAAATCAACTAATTGAATGTCAAATAGTGATTGGTATTTTGTTTTTGGAAAAATATTCGAGATAAAAACATAATTACCCTCTTTTAACTCTTCTAGAATTGAACCAAAGGTGTAGAGATTGTGAATTTCAATTGATGGATCCACTATTATCTGATCTCGGATATATCCTGCTTCTTTCAGCGCAATGATAAATAATACATACAGAAGACGTGTGTGGTCATTAGGAAAAGTGGAAATATCAAGGAATTTCTTACCAGAATCAAAAAAATCGTTTAATTCAGAAGAATCATGATTAAGAAAATCTAAAGAAAATAAATTATTGTATTTTTCCAATGTAGATTTCAAAAATTGACTAGATATTAATTCCCATAACTTTGAATCTTCCTTAAATAGGTCTTGTATTTTCAATCCATCTGAATATAAATGATAGTCATTATGATTAAATAATTGATCCAGTGCTCTTGATAAATTGTAATCCTCGTTCTTTCCAGGTATCACATACTTAACCAAGCGTAATAGATGATAAGGTATTGCTCTATCTATAAACGAAATTCGAAGCAAATCAAGTTCAACTGCTTTTGCATCAAACACACTAAATTTACTCATGAAATCAGTCTTTTCTGCAGATATATAGATAACATTATCAAATAATTCCGTTTCTATTAACTTTGAAACAGAGATGCTACTTGCATTAATATACATTAATTGTGGTTTTACAACTTTAATTGGTTCTCCAATGGCATCAATTCCTAGTAATGCATGTTCATGGTTAAGGTCATATGAAGGAAGAGTGTAATTCCAAGAATCATATTTAAATTTGTAAAAATGATTTAATATTTGATATAGTACTGAAAATTCATGGATCCATAATTCAAATCCAAAATTATGGAATAATGAGTTCATATTGTAATTTTTTATATCAATATAGATCTTATTTTGATCTTGTGCAAGAACGGATTTCAATAAATTTGGATCTTTGAACTCAAATAATAAATCTCCGTGTTTACTCAATAATTGATCAAATATAGAGTTGGATAAGTAACTTATCTTCTCTTTCTTAAAATTGAATAAAGACATTACTCCGTTACGATTGTTTTTTTGTGTCTCAATTGGTATAATCTCTAATATAATACATGCAAATTTATGGTAAGAAGAATCAGTTGGTTTATGAATAATATGAAGAGACACGTCATTTTTAGATTTAATGTCATAAATTAATGGTAATAATTTTTCTTTAATGATCTTATGATAATTATTAAGTTGTATTTCACCAGTCTCAGTCATTTTGATTGAATAAGGTGTTGATAATGATGGATGCTTTAAATTTAAATCAACGACACCTAATCTAACTTCAACGAGATTAGACTGAAGATTAATAATTACCATTAATTCATTAATAATATCAATTATTTATAAGTAAATCAAATAAACTAGATTTATATTTGACCAATTTTGGGGTAGTTCTCAAAAAATTTATCTAAATTAGAACAAAGGGTAGCGATGTTATAGAATTTTTTCAGTTCCAAATCTGCGTGGAAAGAAGAAGCTCTAAAATCTAGCAAAATCAATGCTCCTTTGTCTTGAACTGATCTAATACTTCTACCAAATGCTTGTTTAACTGCCCGAATTACTGGAATTCGTTGTTTAAATTGAAATGCCATAGAGTCATTTGCTGTAGATGATAATTTATTAATAATAAACTGATCTGTATCTGAAGGTGGCTTATATGGAATGCCACAAAATATGACCGTGGAGAGTAACGATTGTCCTTTCTTTACAAATTCCACACCTTCTGAAATTTTACCACTAGAAACAGCAATAATAATCATAGATTCTAAAGAATATCTAATTTTACTGTTAATTAAAGACAAGTCCATATCTTTTGACTCCTCAAGTATTTGATGTGGATTAAAAAATCCATGGATTAAGGGCATCAATTGATTTTTAAAGTCATATGAAGGACAAATAACAAGTGTATGTCTTGGAGATGATTTTGCTATTTCAAAAATTAATTTACCAAATAAGGCAAACATTTTCAATCCCCTTCTATTTTGTTTCGAAGTAATTCCATCTTGAGTTAAATAACATCTGAACTGATTAATTCTAGATTCAGATTGGGTAATTAATTTACTTGCATTGGGTGAGTTATATAATTTCATATATGCTTCAATTGGATAAAAAGTTCCAGACATGTAAATTACATTATGACCATTTAAGTGTTCTAAATAATCAGGAGTTGCTTCTATACTGATATATCTATCCTGCTGGGATATAATTGTCCCAAAATCTCTATTTCTAATAAAATCAGATAATTTCTGCACTGAAGGATGACTAAGATCATTTAATGTTAGGAAGAATCGATTTCTATCAACAGAATCCAATTTAGTTAAAGCAGTAAGACAGGCATCCCATTCTTCTCTCGCTGCAATGAGTGAAGGTTCAATATTTCCTTGTCCCTTAATCTTTAGCAACTTTTGAATTAGGATATTTGGACCAATTAATTTTCTAACAAATAGTAAATCATCATGAGTTAGTTCAAATCTTTTCTCTGATATCAGATTATGTGCTTCATCTATTAAAATTAAAGTATCCTCAATCTTTGAACCCATTTTCTTTAAAAGCGATTCTTGTAGATTACCTCTTAAAAATGGATAGGTCGCTATTACTATTGATACATATGGCAACATATTTCTCTGTGAATAATAACCACAATCGTGGAAGCCTTTGTAGTATTCAATTAAATCATCTATTCTAGGCGATTTATCATTAGACGAACCTGAAATTTTGTATGATAGCATTTTCAGTTTATATCTTGAGTTATTTTTGATTTGCATTCGATTTGGATTATCTGGATGTAATAAACACGAATTACAAGCCAAATCAATCGAGTGATTCGGTTTTAATTGAGCTAAATGAACCTTGGTACATGTCTTACGCTTACCAAGTAAAGGAAGTATTTTTGGAGTAGAAATATCTAATTTATTATAAGGATAGATTCTTCCCCATTCTCTGAGGAATGCTTCCATCTGTGATACTGTCCTGGTAAAAATTAAAATTTTTTGATGATCGCGTTTTTTGGCCAGTAATGCGGTAAGAGTTGCTATTGTCTTTCCAGAACCAGTTGCAGCTTCAATGAATAATTTTTCCTTCACTTTTAATGCAAGTATTGAATTTATTATACTAAGCTGTTGTTTATTCCAATTATCATAGGGAAATAAGTTTTTTGCATAGAGAAAAATCTCATCAAATGATCTACTATCCTCATCATCTATTAATTGAGTATTCATATATCTAGTTCTCCAAATTTTTGATTAATTACGATATTTTCCAAATCTGAATAAATTTGTGATTTTAATTCAAGTAGTGAGTATGAGCTTTGTTTATTGAGTTCTTTGTACTTGTTTTTCCATGGATAATGTATTTTTCTAAATTTACCATTTGAATAATGCAGATAAAAATTATTATCTTGAAATTTAGAAATTAAAAGCTCTTTTTCATCTTGTGTTTTTCCAGTTTTATTTATTTTCACCAAATCTAGTAGCCAGTCAATTGTTAACTCTGAAATACGATCTATGGAATTTTCTTGTTTAATTTGTTCAAATAATGTATTTCGGGAATCAACATTTTTTAAATAAAAATACGTTTGTTTGGGTAATTTTTTGATTGAATCGAGATCCTTACTTAACCTTCCTCCCAATAATAAATACTGGTAGATGCCTTCTTTGTTTAATAATTTATCAATAGAGGTAGTTTTATCTTTAAGATGATTGAAATATGTAATTAACTCCTTTATTTGTTGTTTTGATTTTAATCCAATTCCTTTAATAGATAATTGTTCTATATCTGTTTTAATCAACTTATTTACTGTATCAATATTGTGCAGAAAGAGAAGTTGAATAATATTGTTTGGTAAATTAAGATAGCTTAAATTTAATTTCTTAATTAGTTTAATTCTATCTCCAATATCAATTGTATTGCTATAGTAATCATTTATTACAAGAGGAGGTTTATCACCAAAATTCTTTCTTTTTATATTCTTCTTTTTCAAAGTATTGACTTCTTCATTTTTAGAAGACTTAACTTCTGGCTGCCCTATCTTATTCTCATTTAATAGTTCAATTTGTTCTAACAAGGATAATGATTTTGGTTTTTCATTCTGAATGATACTAGTTTTATTTATTATTTTAGGAAGCTTTGGATTTGATTCAAAGTTTGTAGGCTTCAAATTCTGAACTCGTGGTATATCTGATGTTGTTTGTGTATTTTGACTATTATCATGTTTTATTTCTTTAATTTGATTAATTACATCTTGGATTGTATTTATAAATTCCGCATAAAATACAGTATTAAACGTCTCTGTATTATCAATCATAGGTAATCCATCTTTATCATGTAAATGGATCAAGGCTGCCATTAATGGATGAATTTTAGAATTTGATTTAATCATACATGATGATAAGAAGAAAATCCAAGCATAATATGCTGCAGTCTTTGATCGAGCTCCATGATTAGATAATTCATCGATCCATAAAGTATCATCAATTTCAGATTTTTTCATTGGAAAATCCAAACAGTAGTTTTTGAAGACAACAGCAAATTTTTTCATGAATAAGGTTCCATCATTAGTAAAATTAAAAGATGGATTTGGATCATTTATTGCTGATGAATTTTTATTGATGTATCCCAAATCTATTAATTGTGAAATTGCATCTTCTGAAATACTTGTCATTCTTTTCATATCCTTAAAACTCTTCATCCCCGAATTAATTGAGAACAAAACCTCAAATTGTTTTATCATATTTTTTATTTTTTGTAAATAATCATCATAGTAGATTAATTCACCTGATTCGAGATTACGAATGTAGGAGGCAACATTTAGCAGATTAAATACCTTCTTTGCCCTTCCTTCTAGATCATAATTCTTCTGTCTTGCCAAGGGAGAGGGTATCTTTCCATAATTAGAAATAGATTTTGTCTGTCGAATATTTTCATCCTTTTTTGTCGAAGTAGCCGCAATAGTCGGAATTGGTATGGCTGATATTTTCTTTTTCATTGTGGTATCCAGATCAGTAGGCTTTGTTGTTGGGACATTTGGCAAGGGTAATATATCTACTTCATCTTGGTTGCTGGTTGATTTTAGAGATTTAATAGTGGATGTTTGATTATTATTCTCAATTTGTTGATTTAATGTATTAAGAATTTCTTGAATTTCTTCCTCAGTCACTTCATCTTTGAATTCATCCTTTATTAAGGATATTTCCTGTAATTGTTGATTAGAATTCTTATTGATTGAAATAGATGATAACTTTGTTTTTAATGCTGTAAAAATGTTTTTGATTTTTGGTCGAATATATTTCGAATGATAGTGTAATTTATTCATCATCGCTGTCAGGATAATATTTAGTTTTAACAATAATTTAGTAGCAATTTGTTTTACTACCTTCAAATGGTAGATAATTGAATTTTGTAAAGACGATATTAATTTCTTTAATTTGCTATTATTTCTATTGATGGTTTGATCCAGGTCTTCTTCATGAATAGCATTAGTATCATCTGTGAAGGTTACTGGATTTTCTAAAGATATTTGTATATCTTCAGTATCATTGCTTGATAAATCCGCGGATTGGTGCTCAGGTTGATTTCTATTAATTTTAATTGGTTTATTTTTTGGTAGACTACAGGGATATACTTTATTTGAAGTAACAAGTAAAGGTTGATGAAGAAAATTTTTGTATGAGTGATTTACTTCAAGATACATTTTTGATTGTCTATCTAATGATAGGAATAGGCAGTAATCATCTTGAATCTTATAAGTATCATCAATATGTAGGAGAAATTTCGGTTTTGCGATAAATTGATTAAATATCTTTGTTATATCCGATCGTAGCAAATAATTACTAATTTTGGTATTATCGATAATAATTAAATCTAAATCATTGGCCTGGTTATAATATTCATATGCAAGAAAACATAATGTCGCCACAATATCAATAGTAGATGAATTTATCGCAATTTTATTAGGTAATTCACTTTTGGGATTGCTAAATATTTTATTGTGTTTAAATAAATTAAGTGCACTAGAAACCTTAACTTTGTTATTATCATCAATTGACATATAAAAGTTATTTCCAGTTGTATATTGTAGTTTTTTCATGAGGGTTTGAAAATTAATTGTAGTTAAATATTCCTTATCTATAGAGTGATGTAACTCCTTGAAGATTTCAATAAATATTTTAGAAAAATCATTTACTTGAGTAACCTTATCAATGAGTTGTAATGCTGGTATGTACTCTGTTGATGATACTGCATATCCAAGCATCTCTAGGATGTCTATGCCAATATCATCAATATCTAACTTAGTAAATCCTTCTTCAGGGGTATTTGGACCGATGTAAATTACCTTTTTTTCCGGAATTCCTCTGAGAAATTGAGTTGTATATGAATTAAATGAGGACTCTTCTCCATATATGAGTAATCTATTTAAGCCTTCATCCATCGATCCCATATACAGTGGATACACTGCATTTTTCTCATTAATTACAGTACAAATTAAAAATTCAGGTTCTCTATGGTTGAAATGTCTAATATCTCCCATCTTATACGATTGTGATTGGGGAATTACTGACTGTATTAACTTTTCACTGAATTGCATTTGTGGATGTGATGCAGTTATGTTGAATTTTAACTTAATTTCACCATCTTCACCAATAACAAACTCTGTGAACTCATCCAAGTATTCAACTGAAGAATATTGTGCTATTATTGTATCCTTTGGTCGCATCTCCCCAATTATTTCCTGGATCTGCTTATTCATATTCATGTTTAGATTCAGTAATTTGGATCTAGGTTTTTTCTTATCCACAAAAACAATCATGTATTCGCGTTCAATAGGTCTACTTGGATTATGTATAATATGTACCTCAATTGAATGATTTATGAGATTATTAATTATCCTTCTTATGGTAAGTTCCTCATTCTTTTTCATGTAAATTACATCTAGATTTGAATGTACAAATGAGATTTTATCTCTGTATTTTAATTCATTTCCTCTGTACATCTTGCGATATTCAAAGAGCTTGGGATTTCCAGTTTGAATTAAATTATCCAGTATTTTTGTAGTTCTAACCGTTTTTGTAAGACATGAAATATACACATATTGGTAACAAATTTTATCAGGTTCCAATGTAATAAGACAGTATCCACTATCACTGGCAACAACTTTATCAAAATGTAATAGTGGATACATGATATCTAACCGTAGAGACTTTTTTGATTCATTTGGATTTTATCATCCCTCGATATAAAATTTTTATCTTTTTTAGGTGATGCAATTTTAGCTCCAGTTGATGTAATGGACATATAGCCACTATTGAAAATATTTTCAGTTTGCTCAATGATTTCATCAATTCTATCAGGATCTCCAATACCCATAGGTCCTATAATGAAAAATCCTGTATTATTTCCTAAAAATCCACAATCTACAATCTTTGCACGTTGTAATTTAATACCTAAATCCTTCATCTTATCCCACCTTGTTTTATCCATCTTTAATTCTTCTCTTTCGCTTTTGGTGGCATTATCCAAACGAATTCTAATATCCGATGCATGACCTAAAACAGCACCACCTTGAGGACCAACTGCAGGAGAACCTTTAGCAGCTCCAATTTCAGCTCGAACATGATTAGTATAAATGACAATAAGATTATGTATATCTGCAAGTGATTTCAATAGATCCACTACCTTCTTTAAATGCCTTTGACGTGCAGGAAGGTTATTAAGATTTTCTCCTCCTATAACATATTGTGATTTCAGTGGATCCATAATAGAGTCCAAAACTATTAATCCAATATTTTTTTCTTTAATTTGATCTGCACCTTCGCTAATAGCTGCTTCTACGTCATCAAATGTCGATACTCTGGAATACAAGAAATTATCCTTTAGAAATTTGGGATCAACTCCCCAGTATTTAACCAAGCTCTCAAATCTCTTTCCCTCAAACGCACCTTCTGAGTCAATATAAAATACACCACGTCCCCAACCTCCTTTGTCTTTAGCTCTCATCATAATAGATGCTGCTGTATAGCAAATTTGAGTCTTTCCTTTTGAAGGTTCTCCATATAACTCAATTAACGTGCGACTTCTCCATCCTACAGAGCTATCTGCATATGTCATCATTTTATCAAGTGAAGCACTACCTGTAGGGAGATATACATGTTCCCCTTCTCTGGTTTTTATCCCATCATAATCTAATACAACTTTCCCTTTTCGTTTAACTAGTTGGGCATGATTATAGATTTTAACTGCTACACTTTTGGATATTCCTTCTATATCCTCTAAATCACTTTTAAACATCACGAACAATGTAGAAGTTGTAGTGATATTTACCTTTTTTAATGCATTTACATAACGAGTATAAGATTTAGACCCTCCGAATGCATCTTTCATAAATGTATCAAAATCTGGATTTGAAACATATTTTTTACCATCAACCTCAAAAAATTCTATTTCTTCGGTTACTATTGTCTCGGCTTCAGCCATGTAAGATTAATATTTCGAATTATATATAAGTACAAAATATGGTTAATAATTTTATTTTTATAGGAGAATTTTGAAATGAACCATATATGATTCAATGATCTCAAATCAATGATTTTTCTTATACATGGGTGAATATAATCACGACCTTCTGAATCATCTTTAATATCAATTTAATCATCTTAAAGTAGATTTTCCAAATAAAATTAAATAATTAAATTTGAATCAAAGAAAGTATAATCATTATATTTTTATAATTTGGGATTTGAAAACATGCAGGTGAATACCAAATTTGATGATTCAATAAATAGGTTATCAAAAAAGATACTCATTATTGATGATGATGTTCAAATTAGAAATATTTTAGAAAAATTACTGTCAATTATCGGATTTGAGATATTCACTGCATGTGATGGATATCATGCAATAGAAAAGTTAAATAAAATTAATGTAGACTTAATTATCACCGATTATAATATGCCTGGTATTACTGGTATAGATACCATCAAATCAATAAAACAAATTAATCCAAACATACCAATTATTATGATTAGTGGTCATACTTTTGATAATCCAAATAAATTAAATGACTATGTAGATGTATTTTTCAATAAACCTGTAAACTTTGAAAAATTAAAAGGGTGTATTGAAAAACTCCTTAACAATAATACACCTCAGATAAATGCAAAAAAATAGGCAAAGTAGGTTTAGTAAAAATTAAACAAATCAGATTAATCCAAATTAAATGTTTATATCAACAAGGAAATTAAATTAATGAGGATCTGAATGACAATCATTTCGTATAGTATGAACTATCTGCAATTAACTCTGCATTATTTTATCCAAGTATCTCATTCAATTCTTGTAAAATTTGATCTTCTAATTTATCAAGACTAACATTCTGAATGCAATCTTTCTTAATTAATTTTCTTAGTTTTAACATGTGTGTTTTTATATCCTGCTGAGTTATTAGTACCCAAATAATAATATTCCCATTTTCTAGTTCTGAATAAAGGATATACTGGTCATTATATGAAATTGCATTGATACTTCTATGAGATACATATCTAAAAGCATCTGAACAAAAATTAGTCAAGGAAATAATAATTGCATTTACTAATTGACTATCCAATGCATTTTTAGTTGTTTTATCAAAATAATGTGTATATAGGTTAATACCTTCTCTATTGGATATCATAAAAAGAATTGGTCTTTCAATAACATCATTTACATACTCTCTAATTGATTGATTGGTATGAAATTCCTCTTTTTTACCAATGACACTCATAAGCACTAATTCTCCATTTTCAGAAATTCCGCAGGAGTTGATTCTGCATGATCAGAGCCAAAGAAATCAGTCACCTTATAACACAAGTATCCATGAACTGAAGCAAGCATAATATAGAAATGATCTATTCTTTCATCGTTACTACCGTTGCTGGATTCATTCAATCCCTTTACATCGATATCTGTAGTAAAATTTAATTGAGATGTATTGTCCTGATAAATTGTAAACTCAATAGTATTCATATTTCGATTAAGATGATATAACCCTACATTTTCAATAGAATCTAACATAACAAAGATGTAATAAGCTCTATACCTTTTCTTATTAGAATCTAACAAGTATGAATAGAATTTCGAGGTACCTGTAGGAATAATCCTAGCTAACGTCTGTAATTGACGTTTCTTTTGCAAATCAATATCCTGTTGAATATTGAATGTTTCAAATAGTTCTGAAAACATATTATCAACTGATTATAACAAATTCTATATAAGTAAGATGAATATTTTAACTTGATATGAATACATTTCAAAGTGGTGTAGATCTATATTAAAGGATGAATTATTAGATGTACGAGAATTCATCTGAAAGATAAATTATTAATATATAATTATAACTTAACGATTTAATTGAAGGTCATCCAGGTCAAATATTTTGGTAATACTTGGAAATTCCGAACTATCAACAATTGATATACATCTTGTGGTTGGTATGGTTGAGGTGTTTTTTAATTGAACCATGGGTTTAGATTCAACATGTTCTAACTGAACTCGTACATGAGGTGCATAGCCAAGGGTTAATCCTCCAAGAGCAACTGTTTCATCTTCATCTTCAAAACCACTTCTTGTATGATTAGTATAGATTATGATTATATTCATTAATCTTGCCAGTAGCTTTAGTTTATCCAGTATCTGTTTTAATTTTTGTTGTCTCCTTACTAAATTAGATAGGTCTTGATTGGTCACAAAAAATTGTCTTTGTAGAAGTGATATCAGTGAATCAATAACAATCATACCTATGTTCAATTTATCCTTATTAGCAAATAATTCATTTATTAAAATTTCCAAATCATCTATAAAATCTAATTCAGAAATGTATAAGTTATTTGGTTCTTTAATCAGCCCACGCATAAAATTTGGATTAAAGAAATTTTCAGAGATTACATAAACGACTTTTTTACCTTGTTCTATCATGCAATTTGATAAGTATAAGGAAAGTGATGATTTTCCTGTTGATCCCTCTCCAAATAGTTCAATAAGCATACTTGAACGAATTTCTGCGATACTTGTAAAATTATTAAAT
>Ga0224506_10003061_pt1 | contig 11181 bp, 11 predicted proteins | sample SF_Jan12_sed_USG_2_FD_169108 | JGI IMG/M metagenome (GOLD analysis project Ga0224506, IMG submission 169108) | Sediment microbial communities from San Francisco Bay, California, United States - SF_Jan12_sed_USGS_8_1 | ecosystem: Environmental > Aquatic > Marine > Sediment | place: USA...
GGGCTTGTTTCTTATGAATTATGAATCGTGGTTTGTAAGTTGAATGAGAATCCTTAACTTGCTTAATGGAAGAGGGGAATAACCAAATACCCAATTCCAGTGGAGCCAGTCTCCGTTATTCACAATATATTGGCCGATTTTAGGAGAGAAGGCCAAAGGCTAAAAATTTTTGAAAAGCACTCAACTGGCTAATTTAACGAAGTAATCTTCAACCACGTCTGTTTGCTCATTGATGAGAAACCACAATTCGTCGATGTCTGTCCTTCCTACTTCGTAAACCCCAAAAAGAAAGTACCACCCATACATCTTACTCCATGCCGAATAGTAATAATATATTCGGTGGTGTTCATTCAGAGCATGATTTCCGGAAAAAAGTTCAAAGAAAGTATCAGAATCGATTTTATGATATTTACCTCGTACCACTTTCCCTTTATGCCAAATGGTTGGAGATTGTATGGTAATAATTTCGTCTTTTGCCGCTATTGCTATTGGCGCACCTAAGGAGGACAAGATATTGTCTTTGGTACTTTTCCCTCGTTGAATATTTGCAATTTGTTCGGTATCAAAAAACTGGCCTGAATGAAGAGGAATGGCAGGCGCACAGCCTAAAATATTTACTGTGAAGAGGCTCCCTAAAATATACAAGGATCCTTTCACTTTATTCTTTAGTTCCATTCCTCAGTAATCTCCCGTTCGACTTGTTCTTTCCTCTTTCCTGAAAGAAAAATCAGTAACAATGCCACTGGTTTCATTAATAAGGACCCACAGGTGTGTTACAAAAGCATTTTTCTCCCCTCGTTCTATCCAGTAAAAATAAGTTGGCAATGTTTGAACTTTGGTAGATGTGTAATAATAAATCATTTCTTTTTCTGTAAATTTTTCCACATGAGAAAACGGTTTAAACTTTTCTATAGCCTGAACCATGAACCAATAATCTTTCGTGCTAAAAATATCCACATTCTGCAAATCCTCTTTTTTCAGTATTGCCCTAGGAGGTCCCAAGAGAGACAAAATATCATTTTTTGTACTTATTCCACGTTGAATTTGTTCAAACTCATTTTCCCATAAAGCCTTTTCGCTTATTTCTGCAGTGACACAGCTACTGGCTGTAAGCATTACTGTGAACATAATCCATGGCCCAATAGCATAATTAGTGGGGAAGGGTTTCATTAAAGACGAAGATGTGGCTTACTTCCTACTCTTGGTCCCTAAATATGTAGTCTTCCACAATCGCTGTTTGTTCATTAATGAGAAACCATAACTTGTCGACGTGAATATCAGTACTTTCCTTTCCGAAAAACAAAAATATCCCACCTATTCCCGATGCTTCAGTGCTGAAATAATAATAAATGATATGCTGGTTAGTAAGAGTATGTTTAGTCGAAAAGAGCTCAAAAAATGTTTCAGATTGAATTTCCTCCCACCCCATCTTCCCCTGGATAGCACTAGGCACTTTTAAGACTTTCCCTCTTCTCGCTATTCCCAGCGGTGGGCCAAACATTTCCAAAACCTCTTGTTTTGTAGTGCGTCCCGGTTGAATTTTTTCCAAATCCTTATCACTTAAAGACTCCCCGACCTTAAAATCATGTCCCATGACAAAGCACCCTGATATCAAAAGAACCAGCAACACATAAAAAGGTGAGAGAATTATTTGTTGCAAGGTCCATTTCATTTTTTTGATATTAAACATCATTAAATTCACTTGAAAATTTGATTCAAAAATCATCGTATGGGGGAGAAATGGGTTCCTCAGGTTCATCAAGAAGTAATTTTAATATCTCCTTAGCTCCTCGTTCCGATACAGCCTCAACATGTGAGTGTTCACTAAAACCTCCTAAGATTTCATCTGGCATATTGGCCTTTAGAACAATTTCACCAGTTCTGGTATCCACCAAGGTAAGCATCAGTCTAGCATGGAGGGATAATCCATACTTCATCGTAAGATTTCCTGCTAGTAATCCCTCGGCATTAAGAAGCTTTCCTAGTTCCTGTGTGGCGACAAAGGCCTCCATGTCCTCTGCTATCTGAACTCCATTGAGGGTGAGGGTGAGTTCAACCAAGGCCGGATTTAATATTTTAATTTGCTCTTGTTTACGTAACTGAAAAGCTAGCCACTCTGCGGAGACTCTTGTAAAAGCTGGGTTGCCTGTAAAGGGGAGGATTGCGATTTGCTTCCAACCATGGGGAGTAAACCCCTCCTTGCTTTCAACGTGGATCTCCTGTTCTTCTTCAAGCTGACTGAGGCTTTGACACCCATAAACGAGGAAAAGAAGGAGAAAGATTACAGAAAAAGTTAGTTGCTTCTCCATTTTCCTTAATTCTTCGAGCTTCTCATTGAATATGACAAAAAACTGAAGGAACACATGGCGCGTTTCATTCCAAGAAACCCCCATTTCACTTAAACCATTGTGCCATTATGTTTGAATAATTGAAATATGCCGTTTCAGAACAAGTCTGGCAGATAAAGGGGATTGTTAAGACGATGTTTTGGGCTCACCCTCGTACTGAAAGGAGGGATAATGTCCGGCATTTCATCTTTTAAGCCATTCCCGAGTAAGGTCATGAAAATCTGGAGATAATCACCTCAGCGGGTTTCCACAAAAGACCCCAAACCTATTGATCCCAAGACTGGTCTTAAGGCATGAAGCCGAAACGAATGTCTGCATGTTGTCTATTTCGCGGGAGTAGTTGCGACAGAACGTTCATTCGCCATTCATAGACTCTACAACGCTCACAAAGTCAGAATTACCCTTTGTAGTGTTTCTCAATAGATTGTCGGGCGCGATGTTCAGCCTCAATGATGTGAGCGGAAGACAGGTTCTTTTCAACATCACCTCTCATCTTCCTCGCATCCTCTCGTACCTCCCTTGCATAAACCTTCCCCTGACGAGACAGCAATATTGAACCACATATGCGCACGTGCGTAGCCTTGGGTCTCGCCGGCTCCCTTGGCGTACATCACACCAAAATCGTCCTGGGCAGAGGCCAATCCTTGTTCACCAAGTTGTCTAAACTCAAGGAGAGCGGTGGCATAGTCCCCTTCTTGATACGACCTGACTCCCTTTTCAGATTCAGCATGCTCGCTCATGTGGGGTCTCGCAATCAGATGGGCGAACAGAGTCGGCTATCGTTGTCACAAATACTGGACAGGAGATGATAGTAGCGCTCCTCACGGTATTGGCAGCGGAATCACAGAAGGGGAAATTGGAGTGAAAGGAGACGGGTCATCACGAAAGCCTCACGATAACATGTATCGTCTTGTATGACCTGATCCCAAGTCCAAGAGGGTTTTATTCAAATACGTCATCGGGATCAAGTTTGTGACGATACTGTAGTTGAAGGCCTTTCAAGAAATTCCGCAAAATTTGGTCTTGGCATTTGCGAAAATGTTTGTGGTCAGGTCTGCGAAAAAAGGCACTCAACTCAGACTTGCTCACACGCAAACCGGCCAGGGCCAATATCGACACGATTCCCTCGGCTTGTAAGTTGAATGCGATTTTCAGCTTCATGAAAATGATATTATTATTGAGCCGTTGTTCGGGTTCCACCCGGGTGCCCTCTTTTTTGCCACGCTTCTCCTGAATCAAACCATTGAGAAAGGTCGCGAAGATGACGTCAGGACATTTTTCGAAATCGGCCTCATCATCCTTTTTCAACCACACACTCACCTCGGCTCGCGTCACGTCCTGATTGGCCTGAGCAAAGATATCCATCATGTTGGAATCACTCAAATCCAAGATGTAGCGGATTCGGCGCAGACAATCGTTATTCGTCATGTCGGTATTCCTGTGACGTCATGATGCGCATGGCCACTCTGTGTCGGAAGGTGGACTCGAATTTTTTGTCCAGCGAATTCTATAGTATCACCGACCATAACTTTCTTGCGCTGTTACGATCCATGCTGTCGACCTTCTTTGTTAAGAAAAATGGAGAGATTGGGTGTGCGTCTGATGCACATGCGGCCTGAACCAGCCCTGCACCTGTTGTAATGGATGTCCTAATGAGGGGTCAAGATGTGGCAGGGCAAGACCTGCCCCCAAATCCCAAATCTGACCCCAAATCGTAATACAAATCAACTCGGAATGCCCCCTGTGGAGATCAGCTCTTTGAGCTGATGATTGGTGGCCGTAATGACCTTGGCGCGAAGCGGGATTTGGCTATGAGTTATACGAATCAATGAAGACTAAGAATCCAAACTTACAAGCATTCGCGGCATCATACCCGACAAGACTGCCAATGGCGCCGAAGGTTAAGACATTGAAAGAACTTGGTCTCGAATCTCCATATGTGTTTAATATCACAGTGGCACCAAAGTCAATGGATGAAACATGTCATAAAGCCATGGCTGTCATCTTGCAATGGTGCACAGGTTAAAGTGGGTGCAGATGAAATCTTCAAGGCATCTGGGTTAAAAGTGCCAAGAGAATCGGCTGAACAATTTTACAGTAAGTCGGTTGCGCCAGTTAGAACATTACAACAACAGTATCGCAAACAAATAGAGGAATCGAAATGACATTGGAACAAATATTAGTGGCAACAGTAGTATGGGCCGCGTTGTGTGCTGTGGTGTTCACCCACTCCAGCTGGGGTAAGATTCGTGACTGCTTTGGTCTGTGGTTTACTAAAGAGTACTGGACGAACTACAACATTGTAGAGTTTGCGAGTTGGGCTGCGAAGGCAGTCATCATCATCCCTGGCCTTATCTTTGGTATCCAGCTTTGGTGGTTGTACTTCTTTACTCTTGGAACATCGGTGGCGCTCATCTGGGCGAGTAACAAGAAGTTGCTCCCTACTCTCGTTGGGTTTAACGTGATTTGGGTTTGGATCTCTTGTATGGTTCTATCTCAACATCTTATAAAATGATATCCCTTTCGCCGGGAAAAGCGTGGCCTGGAATAGAGGTAGGTTGCCATGCTGTGCCCAGTTGCGTCTGCACAGCGGAAGAACATGGGGAGAAGGGGGAATAGTCACCAGGAAATGGTGTTTGTTATTTCTGCTAAGGCGGTTAGGGCTGGGGGGTTGAGGGTGTCGCCGGAAGGGAGGGGTAGCTTGAGGTAGGATTCTCCAGTGTCTTTGTCTTATTCAAGTCTAGGGCCGATACAATTTAAAGCCATTGCTTGATCTTATATTGCTTCTTCGTCCTGACATGCAACCGATTCAAACCCTGGACCCCAATCGCTTCTTGAATACAGGATATCCGGAAAGACATGAACCCAAAGCACTCATCCACCTTTCCCAACGATTCATTTGTCCCACGCCAACACACTTTCCCCCGTCAGACGGGTCGGCTAGCCGCTGCACCCGAAACACATGGCCTGCGCCGCAAATTTCTGCTGATAAAAGAATATGAAATATCAAGCAATGACCCCAAATGTTAATACCTATACTCCTTATTCTCACGACCGACGACCGTTCTTTTCCCATTAATGTTGAAAACAAAAAGACTATTGGATGTTGTTTGCAGGGGAGGATACAGCCTGCATTCTCCCGAATATTGTTCACCCTGACAAATTTGGCGTCAATGGATTTGGTTCATTTTGGCGGGATAAAATTTTCCGAGTGCTTAGCCAAAGATCGACAATTTCCAAAAATGTCAAAATAATCACCAGGCTGACAAGGATGCAGGACAAATTTCATTCTTGTGGTAAAAAAACGTTAATAGGAAATATTCATTCCGCTTTGGCTTTAAATATATGGGCATAAACCCGTTTTCTGTCCTTTTTAAAAAAGAAAACTTTTTGGGATGTAGGGCTCACCATGATGAAGAAATACCTAGGCCCTCGATTTTAGATTCTAATTAGAATATGCTTCTAAAAAGCCTGATGATTTTCCACGGACTTTTCCCCAATATCATAAAAATACATGAGTAACAAATCAAAAATTGAATGGACAGATGCAACCTGGAACCCTGTACGCGGATGTTCCAAGGTAAGCCCAGGTTGCTTAAACTGTTATGCGGAAACATTTGCCGAGCGATTCCGTGGGGTTCCAGGGCACCCGTATGAGTTCGGATTCGACCTCAGGCTTGTTTATGAGAAATTGACTCAACCTATACATTGGCGCACCTCAAAGATGATATTTGTCAATTCAATGAGTGATCTATTTCATGAGAAAGTTCCTGATGACTTTATTAAAGAAGTAGTCAAAATAATGGTTGAAGCCAATTGGCATACCTATCAAGTGCTTACAAAACGATCTGAGCGTATGAGTCACCTTCTGAATAATCAATTACGCTTCGCAGCCGACCAGCCTCATATATGGTGGGGAGTGAGTGTGGAAAATATGAAAAATGGCATGCCACGTATCAACGATCTTCGCAAAGCACCAGTAAATGTTAGGTTTTTATCGATTGAACCTTTATTAGAGCCACTGGTTCGACTCAATCTTCGTGGAATCGGATGGGTCATAGTCGGTGGGGAAAGTGGTGCAGGGGCTAGAATTATTAAAAAAGACTGGGTGCGTTCCATAAGGGATCAATGCAAGAGAGCCAAAATTCCATTTTTTTTTAAACAATGGGGTGGAGTTAGAAAGCGAGAAACGGGACGTACGCTGGATGGGAAGACTCATAACGAATTCCCTCCACGAGTTATTGTATCTAGGTCTTCTCAAACCAATATTTTCCCCATGCGTAAGGAGTTACAGTTCGCCTAGGCCTCATGCCCATCAAAGATCTCCATAAGAAACCATTTGATGAAGGCACATTGACAAAGCTTCAAATTTTTGAGCTTTATGCCCGTGAATGGTTACCCGTCTTTCTTTCTAAAAGTTCCCCTTCCCTTTCTAAAATCCATCTCTATGATTTCTTTGTAGGTCCGGGAATTGACTCCAAGAATATTCTTGGAAGCCCACTTCGAATTCTCCAACATTTAAGAAATTTCCAACGCTTAGATGGATTTGAAAAAGCAAAAATCCACATCCATTTTTTTGATAATGCGCCTAAGAAAATTGAACAATTGAAACTAAACGTGAAGACCCACGGATTTCATGTTTCAAATATAGAGTACGACATCCAGCCACTGGGATTTGAAGAGGCCTTCCAGATGGCCAAAAAGGAGCTCGCTGATCCTCATGCAGCCAAGTTGGTGTTTATTGATCAAAACGGGGTTGGCAATGTAACGCCAGAAGTTTTTCGCGAGTTGGTCAATTCACCAATTTGCGATTTCCTTTTTTTTATTTCATCGTCTACCCTCTATCGGTTTCACGAGGTTTCTTCTATTAAACAAAAAATCAAAAGACCAAATGATTATTACCATGTTCACCGTTCAGTTCTTGATTTTTATCGTAGTCTAGTCCCCGCGGGGAAACAATATTTTCTTGCTCCGTTTTCAATCAAAAAAGGAGCTAATATATATGGCCTAATCTTTGGTTCTGCCCATCTACTTGGCATAGATAAATTTTTACAAGTTGCCTGGAAAAACGATCAAATAAGTGGGCAAGCTGATTTCGACATTGATCATGACAACCTAATCCCTGGGCAACCAACACTTCCGTTTCGCGAGATGCTTCCTCGCAAAGTGGGAATTTTTGAGGCTGAGTTGGAGGGTATACTTCGAAGAGGTCAAATTACTAATGAACTGCAGATCATTGAGCTCTGCGTCCAACATGGCGTTAAGCGACAACATGCAGAAAATGTTTTAAAAGATCTTAAAAAGGCCGGTATTATTGATTTAAACTTTCGGGTTCCTGATATAAAAAGGATTAAATCACCTCGTCCGATTATAATGAAATGGGAATAGTTAGAAGGTAATTTCAAATCCAGAAACAGGGTTTCCCCGATCAAGGCATAGGCGAGGTCGACTTAAATCGTTGATTTAAATGATGGGTCGTACAGGGGGTCGAACCTGTGGCCCGCTGATGAAGAGAAGTGAGCCGGGATGAACCTTCGTCCTTTTCGATGAATGTGTTTCGACCCTCAACATCCTTATCGGCCTTTCCCCTTTTCTTCAATCGTGTCCATAATCGGCTTGGCTAGATAGAGCTTTCCCCATGTGCGCCCCGTGATTTCTTCTAGCATTCCTTTTTTCTGAAGCAGTAGCACGGCTTGTCTCGCGGTGGGATTGGAGACCTTCAACACTCGTTCGGCTTTGGCCACGGACATATATGGATTGAGAAAGAGTTCATCAAGCAAAGCCAGTGCTTTCGATTTTTCTTGGAGACGAGTGCGAAACTTTTCTCGAAGACTCATTAAGTGATCAGCCTGCCCCACGGCTTCCAGTGCAATTTCGGTAACCCCAGTTAGGAAGAACTGCAGCCAACTCTTCCAGTCCCCGTGCGTCCTGACTCGTCGAAGAAGATCATAGTAGTCTTGACGATGTGCCTCGATGTACGCGGATAAGTAGAGTAGGGGCTGTGCTAGTCGACCTCGCTCAATGAGAAAGAGCGTAATCAAGAGTCTTCCCAGTCGACCGTTCCCATCAAGAAATGGGTGAATGGCTTCAAACTGCTCATGCATGATGGCGCATTGGATGAGATCGGGGAATGTCTTACGTTCGTGGAGAAATTGTTCCCAGTCTCCTAACAGATCGTCCAAATACTCTGGTGGCGGAGGGACATAGGGAGCCGTTTCTATCGTACTTCCCGACGGACCAATCCAATTCTGGCTGCGACGAAATTCTCCGGGCGTTGCGCGGTCGCCCCGTACTCCCTTCATCAGTCGTCCATGGATCTCCCGAACCAGCCTGAGCGAAAGAGGCAACTTACGTAACCGTGCAAGACCACACTCCATTGCCATGACATAATTCCGTACTTCTTGAACGTCTTGATCTCCGGCAACCTGTTTCGGCTCTTCCATCTCATCGATTAACAGGTCAGACAGACTGGCTCTCGTTCCTTCGATACGGGAGGACAAGACCGCTTCGCGTCGCACATACGGGGCAATCAAGAGATGCGGATTGGGAAGATGCCGGCCTAATCCTGAGAGTTCACTGAGAGCAGCATCAGCCCGAGATAGCGACAAAACCAACTCATTATCGTATGTGAGTGTGGGCGGCAGCTTGGCTGGAATGAATGCGGTATAACCCGTGGGTGTTCGTAGGGCTTTGCCCGCCTTCAGAGATCGGTAGTCTTTTGGGTTCATGATATAAGGGCGTTGAATATAAGACGATTTTCAAAGCGGAAACATCTTTGAAAGAAATATTCAATATTATTTCAAAGTTTTTCGAGCTTTGCAAGAACTCTTTGAAAGTGGGAACGCTTTTAAAGAGAGGGCGAAACGTTACAGGGGCAGAACACAAGGTGCCCCAGATCGGTCTACCCCATATCTACACGGCGAATTGGAAGAGGCCACAGATATTTGTACACAATAGACTCTTGTGGGCCTCTGTTGCACGTACCAGTTATGACTCTGGCTTCTCGTCTTGAACGGGACGAAAGAGTAACATCACATCACCTGCTTCCAGACGCTGGCCATCTTGAAATTCCCATGGCGATAGAATCGAACCCTGCCGATAGACTCGGAGTAAGACATCTGGTTGTAAATCCTTGGCCGTTTTCCCCACGTCGACCCCTTCGACCGCTCGCTCAACAATATTGACCTGTCCACCAGCCGTCAGGAAATCTTCTAAATAATCGGCTAAGTATTGTTGATCCACCGCTGCTGCTAACATATAGCCTCCATAGGTCGCCGGAGAAATAATGGTTTGGGCTCCCCCTTGGCGAAAGAGTTTCACATTTTCTTCTTCCTTGGCACTGACGATCACGCGACAACGCGAATTGAGATTGCGGACCGTTAAGAGAATGAGTGCATTGGTATCATCACGGCCCGAGGCAATAATAACCGCCTTCGCCTGACTCAAGAATGCCGCATGTTGCAACAAGCCCTCTTGGGTGGCGTCGCCTTTGAGTGCCACGATGCCTAATTCCACCGCCGTTCGCACTCGATCATCGCGGGGATCAATGACGACGATATGTTCAGGGTTGGTGCCTTTTGCCAATAATTCTTTGACGGCAGAATAGCCCGTGTGCCCAAAGCCACAAACCACGACATGCTGATCCAGATTCGATTGGAGTTTTGCCATACGAAATACCTCAGTAAATTTTCTCAGTGCCAATTGATAGGCGGTGCCTAAAAAAATTATCCAGATGAAAATTCTGACGGGTGTTACCACCAGGGCATCGATCATTCTCGCCCTGGGGGTCACGGGCACAATATCACCATAGCCCACGGTCGTAACGGTCACCATGGTGAAATACACCACATCCACAAAAGACATGTGTCCATCACTGTGGTCCTTCAACCCCTCACGATCCAACCACAGCAGCCCAATCAACAATCCGAACAATAACAGGACAATCCCCAGTCGAATCAGCAAGGTTCGACCAGGATCCAGGTCCGAGGGCGTATGCACCACTCGCCTCAAGAAGAGAGAGGACTTGGGAGTCGATTTGGTTTTAAACGGAAAGGCCATAACCAGCTTTTCGCCCCAACGGGTTTCTCCTATCCTGTCAACGGCCAGAAAAACACCAGCAACGGAAGAGACACCGCAATAATTAACAGATCTAGCGGCAATCCCATTCTCCAGTAATCGCCAAAGCGATACCCGCCAGGTCCCATCACTAATAAATTATTTTGATGGCCAATCGGCGTTAGAAACGCACATGAGGCCCCAATGGCCACGGCCATGAGAAATGGGTCGGCATGGACTCCAAGGTTTTGAGCGACTGCGACGCTAAATGGAGCCATCACCACAGCGGTGGCGGCATTATTCATGACATCCGTTAACAGCATTGTCAGAATCATGATCACACCCAACAAGATAATAGGAGCATGCCCACTCAGGACGTTGACGAGATATTGGGCCAACACCGTGGTGGCTCCACTCTGCTCTAGGGCTTGGCCGATCGGAATCAGCGACCCCAGCAATACCAAGACCGGCCAATCAATCGTGTGATAGACCTCTCGTGCAGGCACCACCGCGAGAATCACCATCGCCAATGCTGCGCCCATTAAGGCAATCGGTAACGACACGAATCCGGTCAGGGCAATCCCCAGGGCCAGTCCAAATAACCCCACTGCCAACCAGGTTTCCCCTGATTTTCCTAATTGAATCCCGCGCTCGGCCAAGGGCAGGCATCCCAATGAACCAATGACATCCAGCACCTGTTCCTTATCCCCTTGCAAGAGCAGCACATCTCCCGCCTTGAATCGAAATTCCTTTAACCGCCCACGATAGGGTGTTCCTT
>Ga0224506_10003062_pt1 | contig 11179 bp, 16 predicted proteins | sample SF_Jan12_sed_USG_2_FD_169108 | JGI IMG/M metagenome (GOLD analysis project Ga0224506, IMG submission 169108) | Sediment microbial communities from San Francisco Bay, California, United States - SF_Jan12_sed_USGS_8_1 | ecosystem: Environmental > Aquatic > Marine > Sediment | place: USA...
TTGGACTAAAAACATATTCAGAATCCAGTTTCTCCTAAGCCAACACCTTAAAAAAATTATTTTTTTTTAGAAACGATCGGATTAATTTCCGATCGTTTTTTTTTCTTTTCTTTTTGGAAAAATTCAATAGAAAGTATCAATTCAGTAGAATATAATAATACATAAATCACAAAAGATTTTATAAAAAAACAAACACAAGAGGTTAACACAGAAACATGGCTAAAACGTATATAGAAAAAATGCGAGAAGCTGCGCAAGCGAAAGCTGCTGCTGCTGCCGCTGACAGACAAGGCGATTCACACGAACTCATCCCAGAGATTGGTTCGGTAAAAGTTCGCTTGATTCCGCCGAAAAACCCAGAAGATCCCTTCTATTATTCACATTCGTATCACTTTCTTGAGCATATCGGTCCGAACGGAAAAGGCAAATATGTATTTTCGAGAAAACAGTACACTGTTGACGGAAAGATCGTGAAGTGTCCGATTGATGAAACCGCTTCTGAGTTTTATAAATCAAAAGACGAAGCCTTCGAAAAGATCGCGGGAAAAATCAAAAGGAAAAGACATTATTTTATTCCGGCTATTCTGGTTGATGAACCAGATCCTGAGAAAAAATTTGTTATCCTTAAAGATACTTCTAACGACGCGAAGTTACTTTCGAAGATCTGCAGCATAATGGGTATTCCATACATGCGAGATGTTGAAGATAACTGGTGGGATAAAACATCACAAGAGTTTGACGAAGACGCTGAGTATTTTGATTTGCTTGATCCAAAACAAGGGTACGATCTCAAAATCGTTAAAAAGAAAAACGGCACTAACACGTGGGATGTAACTTATGATGCATCTTTTGCTGTTAAGCCTGCCCGTGCATTAACGGACGAAGAACTTCAGTTGATAAAAGACCACGAAGCGGATCTTGATCTTCCGGCGCTTAAACGCTATGAAGAAAATTATTCGGTTGTGGAAAGTGAACTGAATGAGTACCTTGGAAAAGTTGGATTTGGCGCAACTCCTTCAGCTACGCCATCAGCTCCAAAAGGACTTCCTCCGAAAAAGCAATCAACGCCTGAAGCAAGCGATGATAATCTTGAGGATGAAGACGAAGAAGATGAACTTAGCGAACAAGACATCTTGAACGCTTTAGATTCATAAGCATCTAAAAAGAATTTGGATGGGTCGACCACCGTGGTCGACCCGTCCGCCTTTTGGAGATATAAAAAAATGAACAACGAAAATAACTTAAAACAGATAGCTAACACAACGGTCTTTATTGACACAGAAACCGGAGGAGTTGAAGATCACTATTCTTGTCTCTCCCTGGCGCTTATTAAAGTTTCAGAAGATTTTTCTAAAGTTGAAGACAAAATCGAAATTTTTATTAAACATCAAGAGTATATTATTTCTTATGAATCTTGCAAAGTAAATCATTTCAATATAATAGATCACATCGAGAATTCAATTCAGTTTCCTGAATATCAAAGCTTAGTGAAACCCGACGCGGCTGTTTCGATAATAAGTGATTTTATTAAAAGAAATTTTCCAGGCGTTAAACCGTCTCTTTCTGGATGGAATGGTAATTTCGACTACAGAGCTTTAAAAAATCTATTTTTACTTCAAGATCATTTTTACTTTAAAGATGTTTTTGATTTTAAGGTTCTGGATGTTTGCTCTGTAACGATGGGTTGCTTCGCAGCCGGAGTTTTAAGAACTGAAAGAATTCCGCGGAGTTTATCTGAAGCTGCCGAAGAATTTGGAGTAAAGATCAAACAAACAGAAAGACTGCATACGCCGTTATATGATACGGAGATTGCTATAAAAGTTTTCAAAAAATTAATTACCCTTATAGGAGCACAAAATGGCTAAAGCAAAAATAAAAAAACAAACTAATATAGATAACGATGGATCTTCTTTCGATGTAAATGCAGCGACGGATCTCTTGGGGGCGGAGTTAGATAAATTACTCAAGAAGACTATCAAAGGAGTCGAAATTGAATCTCTTGACGATGTTGAATATTCAAGGGGATTTTTAAGTACGGGCAATTACAGATTTGATTGGGCTATCTCCGGAAGCATGATTGCGGGCGGAATTCCAATAAGTAAAATTTCGATGATCTATGGAGACCCAGGAAGTGGTAAATCACTTCTTAAGTATGTTTTTGGTTCACAGATAATTCGAATGGGCGGTCTTGTTTATGATGTCGAAACGGAAGACGCCGCGAATAAAGACTTCGTGAAGAAAATCGCTAACGATGGTTTTGGTCATGTTGTGAAAAGAATGCGTCAAGTTGAAGGTATTGAAACAATCGAAGACTTACGAACGTTTCTTGTAAATATGGCGGATTTGAAAATCGCAAAGAAAGATGATACTCCCATATTTGTTTCTGTTGACTCACTGTCGCAACTTTCTTCTATAAAGGAGATGGAGGATGCAAGTGAAAATAAAAATGTACGAGACATGACAAAGCAACAGGCGATGCGCTCGGTCTTCAGAACAATATCGAGAAAGCTTAGGGTTGCAAATATAACTCTGTTTTTGATTGCACATACTTCAGCGAAGATCGGTGGGTTCGGTAATCCCGTAACGAAAGCCGCTCACGGAGCTGGTGCTGGGTTCGCAGCGTCACTGGAATTGTGGTTAACAAGTAACAGAGAAATTACTGCATCGGGTAAACATAAAGTACCAATCGGTGCTAAAATGAAATTCAAAGTAATGAAAAACAGAGCCGTCTATAAAGGAAGAACAGCTGAAGTAAACTTTCTCTTTAACGGAAGTATTCAGAAGTACAGTGGGTTGCTTGAGCTGCTAAACGAATACGGTGTACTTGCTTTATCTTCAAAAGAAATCAACGCGAAAACTAAAATGTTTTATAACGCTGATGGCGAGTTCATTAAAAAGAAAATCAAAGAAAAAGAAATTGAAGCTTATGAACTTGAAGGCTTCACTATCATAAATGAAAAAGAAGCAGCCGAAGGCGAAGAAGCGCCGCAAGATGGAAAGAAAAAGAAAGGTTCGATTTATGCAGTGAAGGGCGAAGAAGTTCCTGTTGTAAAATTAAAAGAATGGCTTCAGTCGAAAGGCGGCGAAGAAGTTATAATTAAACAATGGGAAGATAAACTTAATGCGATTTTCGAAAATATAGATCCCAAGAAAGACGATGTCGCGTTTTTCGAAGAGGATGAAAATACGTTTGAAGATGTTTCAACCGAAACCCTCGAAGAGCTAAACGAAGTAACTTAAATGTGAAAGTTACAATAAGTAGAAGTATAATAAAGTCAGGCGACAAGATCGAAGAAAGTTTTTCGGTATCTCCGAAGCATCCGATCTTGTCGCGTGATAATCGAGAAGTACATACTTTTATAAGTTTACTTATTTTACATATGACAATCTCGCCGGACTATAAACTAATAAATATATCCGGCGATTTTTTTGAGAAAAAATTTACATACGAGTTCGAAGCAAACAAAAAAATCCCCGAGTTGTTTTCGAGTTTTAGTTTTGAATACTTCCCCACGATGGGACAGAAAAAATGTACGAAGTGTATTCATTACAAACGATTCGGTGCTCAGCGATTCTGTATGTTCAAAAGCATAAAACTAAAAGGAAATTTTTATTTTAAATGTAACGATTGGACAGAAAAATCAGTACTGATTGGTGACATAAAGGATATAATAAAATAATGATAAATGTTGTAGTTTCAAATACTCACTCGAAGATTTTTTATCAAGATTCTTCGAAAGAAGAAGCGGAATTTTTCAAAGCTTTATTGATTGAAAAATTCACTGCTCATGATACTTCACTTGATAGAACTTTTTTAGTTCAACGCGGACTTGAATCTCCATACAGATGTCTTTATAATACCGAACTTGATATAATCCAAACAGGTCTTGTGCCGTTTACGAAAATTTATGCAAAACAAAATAACATACCTGTAAGAATTTTTGATAAAAGAAAATATCCGGCGTTTGATTTAGATTATATAAACGAACTAAAAGAAAAAAATACATATCGCATTGGTACGTTCGATTTAAGAGACTATCAAGCCGAAGCGATTTTAAGTGCGTATAAATATAAAGCAGGCATCATAGAATCTGGAACAGGATCGGGTAAGACGCTAATCCTCGCTGGTCTTTTAAGGCTTGCAAAGAATTGCAAAGTAATTTGTGTTTTCGATAGGATTGGTTTAATTTACCAGACGAAAGAAGCTTTAGAAAATCAATTTGGTTTCAATAAAAATGAGATTGGAGTAGTCGGTGATGGTATAAACGAGTTCGACAGAAGAATGGTTTTGTTGTCGATGATGAGTTACCAGAATATGTTCACTGAGTTTCCTGATGTTGGTTTTGTTATAATGGATGAAGTTCATACAACCGGACGAACGGAAGTCGCCGAGAAAATTTTATTTTCATGTCAGAACGCTCCAATGAGAATTGGTTTATCTGCAACAGCTTCCGTGCTTGAAAATCCTTATCAGCAGTTGAAGCTGTATGCAAACGTAGGGCCAATAATTATGAGACGCGACATGCGAACTCAAATGGATGACGGCGTTCTCGCCGAAACAACAGTAAAACTATATACAATTAAAAACGAACCAGAAGTTCCGATAATGAATTCTTGGAGCGATATCTATGAAAAAAGAGAATGCTTTAAAGAAGATTTAGTACATTATGAAAAAGATACAAAGCATAAGTGGATTATTGAAACAACAACCAAGAAAGTTTGTTTTCTTGAAAAGCAAACTGCAGAAGGCAAGAAGACTACAAAGAGAATCGAAAGCGAAAGGCTTGATGAGTTTGTTGAGCAGGGTTGGACGCTCGTAAAAACTAAACTTATTTATATCGTTAAGAGATTAATTGATTATGGTGATGAATCTTTGTTGACTGTTCGAAACGAAACAAGAAATAAAGCGATAGTTCAACTTGCTAAAAAACTCGACCGGGTCTTGATATTATTTTCAAAAATTACTCACGGCGAAATTTTGCAAAAGATGCTGCCCGATGCGATTCTTATCCATGGTTCGCATGATATGAAAGACAGAAAAGCAGCAAAACAAAAGCTCGCTGACGACCCGAAGTGTATCATAATTGCTTCTTCGATATTTGATATTGGCGAAGATATACCTGCAGTGAAAAATTTGATTCTTGCGTCGGTGAATGTAGGAAAAGTTCGGGTGATTCAAAAAGGCGGTCGTGCTGTTCGAGTTGATAAAAAAACAAATAAAACCACAGCGACTATTCATGATATATACTCTATGGCGAATAAAATTGCTTTAAGACAGAGCGAAAAACGAGAAAAAATTTATAAAGAAAACATGAAATTGAAAATAGAAAAAGTGGAGATTGAGGTAACATGAAAAGAGAAAAATATGATAAATTAATGCAAATTCTCGCAGACAAACCGCCACTACCTGACGAGTTTATTATAGAGATTGAAAAACACTCATTTGCGACCGGTTCAAATGTTTTCGTTGTTGAAGATGGAAAACCTTTTCCTATTGAATTTACAGATTTGGATATCGTGGTTCATCCCGATTGTAAATTCAACTGGGAAGACGCAGTCAATAAATTCCAGTGTGCGATGGTCGCGGATAATACTGAAACTGAATATTTTTTATCTTTAGACGAATTCCAGTCTTGTTATGGGATAATGGATGGCCGGCTTATAAACTTTTTGTTTATGCACAGCGTTGAAGATTTTAATACCTGGAAGTATGCAACGGAAAAAGTAATTGCGATGCGCATGACGCACGATTCCGACGTAAAAACAAAACTGCTGGATAAAGATTATCGCGTTGGGCTTTTTACTCATTTCAAAGATGAGCACGAATATCTTCAAAAAGCTCTGTGGCGTCTTGATAGAGATTTAAGAAATAAACAAAACAGACACGTCCTTTAAGATATAATATGAGCATAGCAGGTTTACCTATATTTATTAAAAACTTAGAAACATTAATGGAAAGTAAAGCTTTCAAACAAAGCTCGGATATCGAGCAGTTGATTCTCGGACGAAAGCTTTTAAGGAGTAAGTTTGGTATTGGGTTTTATTGTAAAACCCAAGAATTAAAAAAAAAGAAGGAGGTGAATGATGGAAGGAAAGATTGTAAGAGATAAGATTATTGAAATAATCAAAAGCAGCGGAGAAACTCCAATTTACAGAAGAGTTTCTATTGGTGAGTCAATTGATTATCTTTGTGAGAAAGTAATCGAAGAACTCGAAGAGTTCAAAAAAGTTAAAGATAATGAAGATAGAACTTTGGCCGCCGAAGAATTGGGTGATGTACTCGAAGTTATATTCTCGATTGGCTTGCGTTTGAATATCACCCCAGATATTCTTGCAGAGTTTGCTGCTTCGAAAAGAGCAGACAAAGGAAGCTTTGATGAGAATTGGGTTTTAATCGGGAAAGAACCGAAAAGCGAAAAGGAGGTTACGTAGTGGAAAAACAAACAGAAGCAACAAGACTTCGTAGGTTGAGAAGTAAAATCAAAGGAATGCGAAGCGTACGGGAAAACAAAAAGCTGATGGCTGATGGTTTACCAAAGGGAAGCGTTTTTACTTCTCATTATATTGTATCAAGAGCGCTTTTGAGAAACACATTCAAGCTCTTAAGAAAAGAAGAGCTCAAGAAGGTGATGGGAACATTGAAAGCGGCGCATATTCCCCGAAAAGAACGACGGAAGATCGCGAAAGGAGTTGAAATTAAAAAAGCTCACCGGAAACCAATTTTCCCGTGGGGCGAGTTTGTTGAGAAAATGCACAAAGCGGGCACAGTAAACGAGAAAATTTCAACAACTAAAAAATAAGTGTTTCCCTATTCAAAAAGAAAATTGATATTGATTGAAGAAAGATTGATGCCCGTGGGTGCTAATTTTTACTGTCTTTTTTGATGAGTTTGATGTTTATACGGTTATTTATTTTCGAGCAGATGATATCATAACCATGATCTAAAATTCCTTTAAGGCCGTAACCTTTACCATCCTCGGGTTTCGTTTTTGCAATTTCAACTTGCCTTTTAAGTTCATTAAAATCGCCGGACGCCTGATAGATATTGATCTGCGTTTTGGTTATATTGATTATTCCACTTTTTCCATAATCAAGAGTATTCTGTACGATCTCGCGAAGAACAAATCTAAAATCTCTTGATTCCTCTTTAAATGCATTCAGCGCCATTTTCGCTGTTGTTTTGTCATTAATTCTTAAAACCATCTTTTTCCACTTGGTAGTCGATATTTTTATAGTCCTCTGGAGATCTATAAATTACTCCGATGTCGCTGAAATGCTTTTCTTTTATTAGTAGTTGTATTTGTATGTTTTGTGATTTACTGACTTCGATAATTAAACCAAGAACTCTGGATATAATAGCGTCTGCTTGTAAGAAATTGAATACTATAAAATCATTATTTTTATTATCATCTTCCGAAAGTCGCTTGATGTAGTTTCGCGGACCATCAATATCTATTTTGCTTGAATCTTCGCATAATAAAAAATCGCCAGAATAAATAATTTCGTTTTTCTTTATCGTGATGGAAGGCTCTACTGGTTTTTTTGTGAGCGAATTGATAATACCTTTAAATTTGAAACTTTTGTATTCGAATCCAATTAAAAGAAGGACAGCAACAAAGAGAAATAAAATCAAAATCAATACTGGTTCTTTTCCAATAAAGTAATCAAATAATGCCTTTAAGAAACCATCCATAAATTAACAGTTCCTCAAGAAAATAAGAAAGGCAACTTGCGTAAAAAGTAGAAAAATTAAAATTACTTCTCGTCCGTTGAAAAAATTTGTAACATGTTTAATCATTATCCTAAATACATTTCCTCATCTTCTTCTGGAGATACAGTTTGATTTTTAACACTGAATGAATACCAGCCGACAGCTGCGGTTGCAAGACTAGAAAGAATAGCAAGGTCAGCTGTTGTAATAAATTGCCAGCCCATAAATTTCAAAATAAAGCCGACAAGAGAAACACTACAAAATAAAGTAGCCCATACTTTTCTACTCGATGGAATATACTTTTGTTCTATTTTTTTGTAAAAAAATTCTCTTATAAATTTGACTATATGTCTTGCAATATTTTGAATCATATTAAAAATATTTTTACATATAAATATAAAAAAACACTCGTTTTATTTCAAAAAAAAATAAAACGAGTGGTAAAAGGTGAGGAGTTTAGATTTGTGTATACGAATTTTCAAAAACTATTTTGTTTGTTTTTGAAACTCGCTTTTAAGATAACAGATAGAAACTTTAGCTTGCGAAAAACAAAAATATGCCGGCATATTGTTCGCCACGCATATTTTTGTTTCCGCTTGTATTAATTTCAAATGCTCTGATGTACATCTGTACTGCTCAAGCTTAAATTCCTCAAGACCTACTTTACAAGATCCAAATAGAACCAATAAAAATATAAAAATTAATCTTTTCATATTAATTTCTTAGTTTAGCTGCATCAAGTCCCTCGGGTGAAGGCTTGGGATTCTTTTGTGTTGTTTTTTCTACGGCGTTGGAATTTACAGTCTCTTGTGGTAAGTCTTTTGTTTTTTCGAGAAAATCCCAAACGGGCCCAACAACTAAAGATGAATACAATTTGCCGACTAAAGTTTTAATCAAGCTTATCGTTTCAATCTCGAGCGTCAGTCGATCTTTTGCTGATTCAATTTCAACGGCGAGCTTATATCGTCTTGCTTTTTCTTTTCCTTCGAGATTTGTCTCGTCAGGAAAAGTTGCGAGAAGTGCATCCATCATTGCGCCTCTGTATGTCAAATAAGAAGGCGCTTCGGGGTTTTCGCCTTCGCCACCGCTACCCATTTTAATAAATCTTCCAAACGCTGTAATGTTTTCGTCTAAATCTTTTGCTGAATAAATCATTATTTATCTAACCTCTTTTCTTTTTGTTGTTTTATTATATCTATCTGGGTAGATCTTTTTTTGTTCGAAGCGAAGTTATTTATTTTTTTTCAAGATCAATTCAATCGAGCCATCTTTTTCGCATTGAATCGAAAATGATATCTTTTTATCTTTATTCGCTAAGGCGGATAAAACAATACAAGAGCTTTTTTGAGATTCTTTGAGGGTTCGAATTTCTTCTTGCATTGCTTTGACTTCAATGGGCAATTCTTTGAAGAACGCCCATTGATAAGTCAACCATCCGATCCCAGAAAACACTGACAATGCAAAGCCTAAGGGCAAAATAATTTTTGTTTTAGTGCTTAGGTTTATCATATATCTTATACTTCGTCAGTGGCGCCGGCAAGTTCATTTGTTTCAACTTCGGCTAAAACAAAATTGCCGTTGTTATCATAAACAAAACGACCATCAGCATCGTATGTTCTTTCCATCTTTGGCGCTGGAATTTTTAACTTCGCGTATGCAAGACCAAAAAGATTTCCCGGGCCGCTCAAAGCCGCTTCGAATGCATCAAAGTCGGCACCCTGCCATGTGACATTCAACACCGACTCTGTAAAATAAGCACTTGGATCTTGATCCCGTTTTGCTTTATTCAAATACAGAGCAATTTTAATTTCAACCCTTCTTAGCTCAGTGTCAATTGTTCCTCTTAGGATTCGCCAGTATTCACCGGTAGCTCCAGTCTTTAAGGTTTTTTGTTTTATTAATCCCATTATTTATCCTCTTATATTATTTTAAATTCAATTGAAACAATTATTCCGGCTAGTGAAATCGGAAAACCAGTTCCCTGTATATCAAGGACAGCTCCATTCTCTACCGTCTCGATAACAGCAACACCATCAAGAAATTTTCTTCCGGCTCCGGTCGATGGATATCTGTACGAAATGCTAACGATTGGTGTAGTCACCGGAATTCCGTGCGTTGCGGCGGCGATAGTGAAATTACCTGATGCATCAGAGCTAACAGATATATCCTTTCGCGTTGTTGAGTATTTGGTAATTCCATCAATTTCAAGTCTTGTGCCGGCAAATGGATTGCTATTAAGTGTTATTTCTTTTTCGACTGCATGAAACTGAAGAGTGTTTGTACCAATCTCCACCTTAAAATAGCTACTTGCATTTGAAATTTTTAACACTTTAGCCGTTGTGAGGTCCGTAAGCGAGAGATATGGACTTTCGCTCGTTATAAGCATTCGGATTGATGTTGATCCTCCAGCCAGCGAGAATGAATTAGGTCCATAAGTGTAATTGATAATTGAATTTCCAACAGCTATTTGCGTTTGCGAGTTTGCGTCATTTAGCTGGATGACAGACGCATTAATAGTTGTAGTTAGTAGTGTTCCGCCTGTTTTTTCGATAAAAACAGCAGGATTTATTGTGGCGTCGGTTAAAACAATTCCGTCTTTTTTAAGATAAGAATCTCCAACTTTGAATGCTTTTGTTTCATTCAGAGTGAAGTCAAGAGCAGCCGTACAGATAATCCCAGCACTTCCGATGTATATTGCCTCATTGGGTGCCGCGGGGCTTATGCGCAAAGGACTCCCTATGTTATTATAAAAACACAGGACATTGTTGGTATCAAGTTTTATTCCGAAATTATTCCACGTAGAAGAGATATATTTACTTATCTCGAACTTCGAATCAATAGCAGAACTTTGTTTCAGTTGAATGTATTCAGCGTTTACGGTTGCTGTTATTCCAGAAGCATTTTTTAAGGTTAAAGATTTACTGTTCGTCTGGCGTCTAATATCTCCAGTTGAAACATCGAACCAACCTACACAAGTAACAGTACCATTCCCGATTGTAAATGTACCGTTTGCTGCGCCTGCGTGTATCTGCAAAGCTTTTGGTTTTAAATAATGACCCAGCGTTAAAGTATTAGCGGAATAATCAGCCTCAATATAAAATCCGCCGCTGTAACTTATAACAGCACGATTCAGGTGAAAACGATTTGAAGATTCAAACGTACTTGCTTTCATTAAATTCGCTGAAAGATAAGGCGCTTGAACGGAAACGTATTGGTCGCTTTTTAATATAAGACCGCCTTCGAAAAGTATTTGATTGTTGTACTGTAAATAAACCGCAACAGAGGGACCTTTGATTAGATCATACGCCACTCCAGTATCATCCCAAGTGCGAAGAACAAACTGAGAGTTATAATCGTAATAAGCTGACACATGCCCAGCGTCCGTTCCCATGGGCGGTCCTAAGTACCATTTTCTGTTTGGATAGAGGGATGGATTAGAGCTGTTTATTAGAATTGGTTTGTTTGGAA
>Ga0224506_10003063_pt1 | contig 11177 bp, 13 predicted proteins | sample SF_Jan12_sed_USG_2_FD_169108 | JGI IMG/M metagenome (GOLD analysis project Ga0224506, IMG submission 169108) | Sediment microbial communities from San Francisco Bay, California, United States - SF_Jan12_sed_USGS_8_1 | ecosystem: Environmental > Aquatic > Marine > Sediment | place: USA...
CTATGAAGTCTCGAAACAGTTCTGGGAGTTGCATGTCAAGACGTTTCGCTAGTCTGGGCAAACAAGTTATTTTATCGGATGTTAAGACGCCGTAGTTTTCTCTCTCTTCATCAAGATAGCGGGCCAGTCTCATTTCCTAAACCTTCTTTGCTTTGGAACAAGTTCAAACTATCAATGTTGGATAGTTTCACAATTCTACGAATTACAGACGGGACAAAATATAGTTTTTCAAGAAAAAAGATATTTTAGAGGGCGCGCTTCTTTGATTTTTTTGATCGAGCCTATGACAAACACGTAATAACATGTTTCATAACTGATACAAGAACTGCAGTGTAAAAACTTAGGTTAGTTTTAGAAGGGAAGGGGTTAAAAGGGAAACCGTAGTTGTCTCCAAAAATGAAAATATGAAAGAGTGGGGTTTGGGAAGCGAGGCCCTCGAAAATGATTGCGAGAAAAAATAAAACTTTAATGCACACACACAATTTGGCGTGGCACACACACTACTCGGTGGCTAGTGGGGCTGGGTATGCAGGTGGTAATTGACCAGCTAAGCATTCAGGTTGAAGAAAAGGCAATTAGTTAGGAAAATGCCTTTGGGGTAGAGGGACAATTCTGAATTGATGGGATACTGTTTTTAAAGAACAAATATCTGAAGTTGCCTTTTCAAGCTCGCGCGCTTACTATATTTATTTGTTTTTTGTATTAGTTTTATTCTAGCCATTAGAAGGTAAGAATTATGAACAAGCAGATAGCTGAAGAATATTACACGTTACGAAAGTCAGAAATCCTTGCACTATTTGATGACCATGCTCAGGCATGGAAACCATTCATAGTCAGTCGATATGGGGATGACTTTGCAGATACTATTCTGAAAGAAGCCCGTGAACAACACGAGGTGTTGATCCCTGAAATCCCTTACATCGGTGGTGATGAGAACCCTATGACCCGCCATCTCATTCGGTCAACCACAAGTCTCGTCTTATATAAAGCTTTGAGAGCGCGAGGTAAGACAGCGGAAGAAACTGGAAAGATTATATACGATGCAGTCGTGGAACGTGTTAGCCGTCTAAAGCCTTGGCCTTTGAAAATGACTCCAAATGATGTTAAGAGGATGAAGGAGCAAGCCAGAAGATCTCAAGAGCGCCGTTACCCTGGAGATTGGGTGCGTGAGTATGTTGAAGGCGATGGTGTGGAATTCGATTATGGCTACGATTTTTTCGAATGCGGCACTCAGAAGTTCTATCACGCTCAGGGTGCAGATGAGTTCCTGCCCTATTTCTGTTTCCTTGACTTTCCCATCAACAAGGCATACGGTAGCGGATTATGGGGATTCACCAGGACCATTACTCTCGCCGAAGGCTATGAGAAGTGTAACTTTCGATTTAAGAAAGGTGGAAAGACTGATCAAGACTGGCCTCCACCGTTCCTTAAGAAAAAATAGTAGACCCATCGAATGGACAAAAGCACAGTCGCAAATATTGAAACTTCAAAAACCAGAGATTCTTCCTTTAGGCACAGGAGCCTTGGAAGGTTATTGCTGCAAACCTCCATCGCTCGGTTGATGCAGCGAAAAAGAAATGTAAGATGCTTGGCTTAGAAGTAGTCGGCGCTAAGGGCCATAAGACGACTACTTCTATGAAGTTCCCGAAGGAGCGTAATCAGCCCACCTAGCATATCCGCAGCCAAAGCCACGTTGATAATTGTGTGTGTGGGATTAAATTTTAATTCTCTCTCTCTCTCTCTCTCGGTCTCGTGAAACCTACGGTTTCCCAAACCCTTCCCTTACAATTTTAATTCTCTCTCTGGAAAATCACCTCCTCTGTGTGCTCGCTACAGCATCGAACCCCAAAACAAATAAAAGTTTGACTTTCTATGGTATCATCCAAGGTGAAACTGTTATGTCGGATTGGTGGTCTTTAGGAGATAAGTGCTCTTGTGGACAGAGGGTTTCTAAATATGATCAATACTGTCCGTACTGTGGGTCTTACAACACTCAATATGAAGACCCAGATGAAGTTAAGATAGAGTATTGTAGTCAATGTGGAGAAAGACTAGAAGGCTCTATCATATGCTGGAAATGTTTCAAGAAAGGCTTAAGAAAGAGCTAAGAAGCCCTATTCTACACTTGGTTTAAAACAATTTCTTCCAGTCTTACGAGTGTTTTCAAAAATTCGTTGATCGTCACTTCTTTTTGGCTTAAGTATTCTATTATTGTTAGGTCTTCGGGGTTCATTTTTATTCTGGTGTGTGCAAACCGTGGTTGCGCGCTCTTTTCCTAACATTCAATTGAAAAGACTGAAACCGCGATAAGCCAAATCTGTAACGTCTAACCACTCATTGGAATGTAAGCTATCTTTTCTCGTGTATGCATCGTTATGCGTTATTATGCACAGCTATGCATAGTTATGCACCGAAATTCAACATTCTAGTATGTATGTTTTACACTCTACAAAAAACCAAAACAACAAAATAAGAAACAAAAATGGAAAAAAGAAAGACAGAAAAAAAAGAACTCACCCATCAAGAACGAGAAGACATGGCTTTATCATTGTTAGCCGTATTACCTAGGTACCTAGGTAAGGCTAAGACCATGAAACACACCACTAAATTCCCAGTTTTTCTGTATCTTGAAAGACTCTTCGTTAGTGCCTAGAAAAAAGCCGAAATCTCTGAGTATAATTTTCATTTTATTCATCCTCTTCATTATTCGTTAAGACTTTAAGTTGTTCCAACGGTTTCTTTTCTTTTTCTTTGAAAGCTTGTTTATGTCGTTTCTTCCATCTTGTTAATGCTTTTTCATCTCCATATTCAAACACATCTATTTGATATTGAACTATTTCTTTCGCCAAAGACTTCAGATAATTTTCTATTCCTTCTTTTGCACCAGGGATAAAGCGTGAAAGAAGCTGAATTAACATATCAAAATGAAACGTTTTCAGCTCAGCAATTACTTTTTCTTTATCCCAAACTGTTTTATAAACACGTTTTCCATTTCTTCTTATTCTTCTTATAACTTCCTCTTGTTCCATATCTCTTAGGTGTTGTGCTAGAGTTCCTTTGCTGAGTTGTGTTTTCTCAAGCAGTTCAGTAAAACTTAGAGGATTTTCGAGCAATGTCATGTAAATTTTTGATCTGTTCCCCATTTTTTCCAGTTCCGGCAATTTCCCTTTTATCGGCATTATATTTTTCCTCAATACTAATTTTAAAGCATGTTAACTATTTAACTGTTTTGATGTTCATACTAAGTTCATAGCGTACGCACAAAGCATTGAAGTTCAAAGCATAAAAAAGGTCAAACCAATAGACTTAAATAAGGCGAATATGACTATATTGCCAAAGGCAAAAGAATCATGAACAAGAAAATTGAATCCCCTTCCTCTGAAGAGGAAGAAACCGAAGAGGAAGAGACAATAGAGAGTGAACCCATTGAAGAGACTATTTCAAGAAAAAAGAAAACTCCACTTGTTTCTTCAGGTAGAAGAAGAGAACGTAGATCAGAAAGACAGTCAATTCAGCGGATACCAACACCAGAAGCTGAAGACCTAGAAAAACCACCAAACAGAAAAAAACGTGTTGTATTCAACTTAACACCAATTCAACATGAAAACTTGAAAAAAGAAGCCTACGAAAAAGATTGCACAATGGGAAGCATAATCAGAGAATGTGTTGACAACCATTTTGAAAACTTAGAAACAGTGAAATCAAATCCAGACAACACGGAAACCATTAAGAAAATTGAAGCTTGCATGAAAGAAGCAACGGGCTTTTTCGGAGACTTCGATTTAGAAGAGTTTTTAACATATACAGAAGCAAACGAACTTACAGGAGACATTTGGACACCGGAACTACTGGAGACTTATTTAGTTCCGAAGTTGAGACAGTCAAGCGAAAGTGACCTACCTGAAGATACAAACAGAGTTTTCGAAGCCTTACAACTTGACGAAAAAAACAGATCGTTTCTCGCTGAAAAACTCGGTTTAAAACTTGACGAGAAAGCCGAAGTTAAAGAAAAAGGCTTTTTTAAAGACTTGATCTAATAGTGGTTAGTGTACCGGTTTTCTCTCCCAAACTTTTTTCGTCGTGTATGACATGAACTTTTGGAAAAAAGAATATTCCTTAGCTCTTGTTTTGCTTGTTGCTGTAGTGTGCTTCATAGCAGGCATGGTTTTAGATGAACAATTCAGAAAGGTGATTTGAAAAAGTAATTTTTCTCTTCATCGGTGTGGAAGCACCTGAGAGGATATGTTGCTATGAAATATATTCACAACGAGACTTATAAACCTTTTCAAAACAATAAAAAATCTTTTACGAACGTAAAGACAATCACGTTAAACCTAACAAGCTACACTAACGATCTTCCAGGGAATTTTGAAGCTCTCTTGTTAATGTATATGGAAACTCATAACATTGCCCGCATTACTCTTGATTATAAAAACGAAATTGCTGAATACTTAGAGAGAACGCCTAAGCAAATGTGGGTTAGTTTATGGTTAACTGATAATCTAACAACTTCTCAATTCAAAAAAGAAATGCAATATAACATTCAAGAAACCTCAGAAGATCTAGAGTCTTTTCTACGGAATGTTCAAGAATGGTTTAATGAGGGGCGGTTTTTAAGTGGTTGAAAGAAAAGATGAATATGAATGATTAAGCAAATAGAGGCCATAAAGAATCCTAAACCACTAATCGAAAATAAAGGATGTCAAGAGAAAAAACGCTTTAAATCAGAAAACAACCTCAAAAAACAGTTACTTTTCAGAAGTAAAGATATACATATACATAATTGTAAGTCTTTACTTCAGAAAATAAACCTTAAAAAACGCTTGTTTTCGCCAAATAAGGAAGCTCTAAGGCGAGACATGGGAAAAAAGTGGTAAGAATTTCATGGGAAAAAGTGCAAAAACATCATTAAAAATCCCCAATTTTTATGGAGAAAACTTGACAGATGCCATGAACTTACTGTTAAACCTTTCATGCCATTCAGCAAATCTTGAACCCATGAACATAGCTAAGAAAAGAGAATACCGAAAAGACAGAAGCCAAATCAACGTGTTTGTTCAAGCTCCTTTCGGAGAGTTCAAATCTACAATATTCAATTTTGTTTCACAACATTATCCCTCTATAGTTTTAACAGACATTTCATTCCCTAAGTTAGTGGGTAGTTTTGACGTTAAGAGTAGAACCGTTATTCCTTCAGCATGTTGGGAATACCGCAATAAAACCATTATTTTAGACGAGTTTTACTTCAGAGAAGGAATCATAAATGCACTGTTAGGTTTGATGGAAGGCGGAGAATACAGCAGAGCTATGGCACGAAACTTACTGAAAACCACAAACAGAAAAGACGGCGACTTATGTTTTAAATGTTCAAAAACTGGATGGATTAAAGTGAAAACACGGTGCAACTGGATCATAGGAACAATGCATGATATTGTTTACAATCCATATGTTACTTATGACGCATTGGTTAGTCGTTGCATACCTATCTACTATAAATTGTTTCCAACTCAATTCAAAGAAATTTTAGAAGGAAATCGCGAATTGTTCACTCCGTTAGAGTTTCCAGAACCTTTAATGCAGATAGAATGGAATGATGTTGAATATGTCTGGGATGTTATTGCTAATTCTGACCTAGCCAAATACTCTTACAAAAACAACTTGATTCCACGAACAATAGGAGATTGTCTTAGATGTTTCAACATTATAGGCAAACACAACGTTGATTTATACGAGTTCATCATCTCCATGAAAAGCTATCTCCCAGACGTTAGATGGATTAACCAGCAACTTGAAACCAAAAAGAAACAGAAAATAGACATAGAGAAATTGAAAAAGAAAGCCTTCAGCAAAATATGAGTTTAGTTTAACAGTGTAATTCTAGGCTTCCACGTTTCTCTTTCATTCCTCAGATATTTCGCCAGAAGATATGCCTCTTCGTTAATCAAAGTCTCTATCTCCTGTCTCTTGCCAACTCTGATTCTAGGAATTTCAACTTTCGTCTGGAAATACCTGTACAGATTTTTCATGAAATCTCTAGTCTGAAGATTATTCAAATATTCTCTTTTTCCTTTTCTTTTCCGAGACAAACTTTCATGCTTCACTGAGAAGTCTCTTCTCTTCAATTCTGTACAATGCTGGATTATGAAGTCGTCTATGAGATAGCGGTATAACTCTTGAAAATCACAGACCAGTGAAGGCTTTCCAAATTGGATAGAATGTAAGAATCCGAGGTATGGCTCAAGTTTGGCTCTTATCAATGCTATGTGTATTTTCCATGCTAGAAACTGATAGGCTAAATTGAAAACGTTGTTTAATCCGTCAAACGCCTTGAACGTTTTTCTTGATCGTGGTCTCAACCATTCCGGAAACAACTGAAATATCTGGTTAAAATAATGTCTAGCATATTTCCCCTCAACAGCTAACAGCCTTCTTCTTAACGACCTTAAGTTGTCTGATTCAATGTTTTCGACAACTTTAACAACGTTTTCGTTAACGTTTAAACCGTGTTTTCTGAGTATTCTGTTTTGGCCTCTTATTTTTCCTAGTACGATCTGTTTTGCTATGTGTAAGCCTTTACTGTTCTTGTATGCTTCATATTGAGATAACCTGGTTTTGGCATGACTGTCATATTCTACACTTTTCAGCATGGCCACTGGCCTGCCTCTCCGAGTCAGAATGAGAGTGTCTATCTCCCAGAATCCTAAAGACGCTAATGCACCAATTGAAACTGTGTTTCCAGTCTTTAAGACTACTTCTCCTATTTTTTCTTCAAATAATGGGTACTTCTGTTCTTTTCCATGTTTGTCTCTAACTATGAAACAGCCTTTCTGCATCCCCAGATATGAGCCATATTTATCTAAAATGATCTTCTCTACTTTTGCTTTTCTCACCTTGCTGTTCTCCATTAACGATTATGAATTTTGTCTTTAATAAGAGTTTCGTTGTTTATTTAGTGTTTAATTTAGTGGTTTTTTCAATTTTAGAACAGAATCTAAAAACCAATATTTGAAAGGGAAGCAGAACACAGACTGTTTGGAGAACAGCAAAATGAGTTAAAAACTCATTTCTTCCATGTCCTGCTTCCCAATTGTTGCAAATTGCAAGAACAGTTAAAAAACTTTGCTGATGTGCCTTTTTGAATTTTCTGATTTCTGTTGTATAATTGAATCTTGCCAAATTGTCTTTGTCGAATATGCGTTTTGTGGAAATGTGTTTTGGCGTATTTGCAGAATTTACAGTTTTTTGAACTTTGGATAAAACTAATGTTTTGTTTTTTCTGATTTTTCAGTTTTTTAATTTGTTGTTTTTGGTTAAAATAGCAAATTACACCCAAATCATGGGCTAAACAGCCATAGAAACGTTTATTAAGGAGATTAGCTCTAGAACCTAGCGGAGAACAGCAAAATGATGGGAATAAAGGAAAAATACAAGAATGTAGCACTAGGTTTAACAACAGAGATGACGAAGGCTGATCTGAAAAGCACTTTCTTGCTTCTGGCAGAGGCAGGGCTGTTATCAGAAAGAGGGTTCTTAACAAGAGAAGAAAGCGACGAGCTTGTGAGAGTTTTCATTCAGAAAATCGTTTCACACGTAACGTCGCCATACTGTGACATTGATAACGAAAGTGGCGAAACTTACTATCTCTTCCGCATTGGGCATGGTAATGAACCGTTCGCTGTAATTGATGAACAGAACAAAACATACTATACCTTTCGCCCTGTTCCGTACAACTGAGGTTGACCAAAATGGGTTTTTATCCTAAATACCCCTTTTTTTCTGAAATTTCAATCGTAAGCTCCTTAAGTTTCAAACTTTCTTAGTATGTGGTTTTTATTCATGGTTATTATGAGGTTTTAGAAGAGAACAAAGCAACGTTAGAAAAGTGATAGTTAAGAAAAATGGTTAAACATAGAATTTATAAGAGGCATTCTACCTGGGCTTTTTGAACCAAATATGGTTCACGTTAAATATGATGTAAATCTTCCTTACAGTGGAAAATACAGCCGTAAGAGAAAAGAGATTTCAATAAACCCAAGATTCAAAACTATTTCACGAATTAATACCTGGTTTCATGAATCTCTTCACCACATTAGAAACATTGTTCAAGCACCCACAGTTTTAGACAAAATCTTAGATTATGTAGCTTATGGACACAAATATTATTCATCTTTCCAGAAGTATCGAAAGTGTAGAAGATCAGAGATTATGTTTCGGATAGGAGATGTAGAGTTTGACAAGTTAGAATTGGAATTGTCTGAGATAAGGGATGGACAAGTTTTTTTTATGCCGAAAAAACAGTTGTCTGAGAAAGAGTTTGAGAAGACCAGAAAAAAGTTTTTTTCAATATGGCTTTTACGTAAAGAGGCTATACGTCTTCAAAGAGACAGAATAAGGAGAATGAAACAAAAATCTAGTTATGCCGTATAGGGAATTTGCGGAATTTTGGGATATTCTTTGAAAAAGGCAGGTTTAAAAAGTAAACCACTAAACAACAGTCTAGTTTTGTTGTTTTTGTAATATATGTAATATGATGTAGTGTTATGCATCGTTAAGCAGTATTATGTAGTGTTATACATTAAAGTTAGAAGATGTAAACTGTCATTTAACAAGAGAAAGAAAACTGTCTTGTAAAGCCTTAAAAGATCATGTATTTAGTATGATGGAAAAAAGAGAGAAAAGACCATATAGAAACAAGACTATAAACTTGTTTTATTCTTTACTCTTTTTTGACTATTTATAGAATACCGAAATAATAATAGTAATGTTCGGTAATGTTGTTTTGGTTCTGTTGATTATTCTTTATGATTTGTTCTGGTAGTCTATATTTTTTTACGGTTTGTTTTGTAATTTTGTTTGTCTTGTAAAATACAGAAAAAATACCATAAATTAATGGTATTTTTCAGTAATTCAGTAGTCTGTTCTGTTTGTTAAGATAACGTACAAGAGTAAAAGTTTCCATACTGTTTTTATGGTTTATTTTGTTTTTCTGAAACATCATACAGTAAATGTTTTTTTCCATGTTCTTTTCAGTATTCTGTTCTCTTAATAAAATACGGAAAAAAAAAACTCAAAGAAAACTTACCCCTCATTAAACAAAATACGAGGGGTAAAAAATAGACAAAAAGTTCTCGCCATTTGGGCCATCAAAATAGTTCTCGCCATGACCGCGCGCGCGAACTGATGAACGAAGCGTTGAAAACTAACCTTCCCCAAGTTCCTCATTCCCTTTGTTGGAAGACATACGATTCAACAAGAATATGCGCGCGCAGTTGATTAACTGTCATATGACGGTGCAACACTTATGTGTCTCTTTCCTACTATTCATCATGGCTATCAAGAATGAAACGGATAATTGTAGAGACCATCGTCTGTAGCAATAAAAGTGTTGCGATTGTTCGGGATGAATATGCGTTCTGACGAACCGCTAAAGGGTCATAGAGATGATCCTGCGTTCACGTCTGATCAACCTGTGACTTCTGTCAAAGAGGTAATGCATGTGCCGCTAAATGATTTTGAAGTTGAAGGAGAGGTAATTAGATGAAATATGATTGGCTCGATCTGACCCAGAAGGAAACAGTTCTAATAGCAATACTTGTGTGTGTTCTCTCACTTCCCATTAGTCTTTGGGAGCGAAGAATAGAATTCATCGAACCCAAAACCTCATACAATGATTCATATGTTGCTGTAATTTACACAGGCCTACTTTTCGAAACGATTAAGATCACAGAAAACGTGACTTTTGAAGAAGGACTCGCATGGTATGGGTCGCTTGAGCGCTCCAAATACATGGACCCAAATACAAGGACCGGCATGGGCCCACACCATCAACTCCCGTTTTCCACTCGGGTAAGTCGGGAATACCTATGGAATGGAATCATATTGAACACCCTGCTTCTAACAATGTTCTCAATCATGTCAGTAAAACTTACTACGCGATTTGGGTTTCGGGATTAAAGAGCGCATGGAGGTCTGGGCATCTTTGTCTCGTTTTCCATATCGATACACTATTCTAGGAAATGGTTTATCCCTCTTAGGCGACTCAGTTCACGCGCTCGCGGGGCCCGAGAAGGTAGGCCATACAGGCCACCTCCACCATTCGTGGCCCGGAGGCCAGTTTAGGAGAACAAAGGGTAGCGATGACAAGATGAGTATCAGACAGTAGACCGCGAACGTGGCGATGATTTCCCTTCTTTTTTCCGAGAGAGAGAGAGAGGAGAGAGGAGAGAGAATTAAATTTTAATTCCTTCCTTCCTGAATCTTGCACCTTCACGTTTCATGCGCGCGCTACCACGAAAGCCATAAATTGATGCTATGCTTTGGAGATACTGGTGATTTACTTGGCACTTGAAGTTGTACCACATGTGGAGCTGGAGAAATATTTAGGCAAATGGTATGAGATAGCGCACCTTCCCGCCAAATTCCAAGAAGGCTGTAACGAAACCACTGCTACTTACACATTATTAAAAGATGGCAGCATATCCGTGCTCAACCAAAGCACAAAAAATGGCAAGATGAAACAAGCAAAAGGCAAAGCAAAAGTAGTTGACAAGAACTCTAACGCAAAACTCAAAGTAACGTTCTTCTGGCCATTCTACGGTGATTATTGGATTATAAAATTGGGGAACGACTATGATTATTCCGTTGTAGGTACACCAAACCGCAAGTATCTTTGGATATTGAGCAGAACCCCACAAATGGATGACAAGCTATACTCACAATTAGTAGAATACGCAAAGTCAAAAGGTTTCGATGTAAGCAAGCTCATCAAAACTCTTCAAAAGGCATAAAGCGCACACCTAGAAATTATACTTCCAGAAACGCTAGCTACTTTCCTAACCATAAACATAGGTTGAAGATTAAAAAGAACTCCATTCGAGAGGAGACAAGCGCGCGCTATAACATTGTTCCATGACTAGGCTTTTCTACGTCAGTTAGACTATCCTAACCACTCAACTTTGTTGACTTGAATGTTACGTTGCGGCGCGCGCGCTTGAGGGCAAGGGACGATATGCAGTCTCAGGGTAGGGGTGATAATTTCCAACCTGCTTTTCCACTACAAGCCATTCTTCAACCTGACTACGCAGTCTACAGGCTACCACCCTTCTTCAGCGTGCTTCCTGCCTTTTCACTGCACCTTCATGTTTCAGCTGGATTAAAAGTTGGTTGGTTGGATTAAA
>Ga0224506_10003064_pt1 | contig 11177 bp, 7 predicted proteins | sample SF_Jan12_sed_USG_2_FD_169108 | JGI IMG/M metagenome (GOLD analysis project Ga0224506, IMG submission 169108) | Sediment microbial communities from San Francisco Bay, California, United States - SF_Jan12_sed_USGS_8_1 | ecosystem: Environmental > Aquatic > Marine > Sediment | place: USA...
CAGGGATCGAATCTACGACCCGCTGATTAAGATAAGGGGCTAGGTTCAGAGGTGTACTGCTGACCACTTTTGGGGGCTTTGTCGGCAGGGTCGTGACCCACCTGCGCAACTCTTCAATTTTTACCAAGAGAGCCAACGATCTGGTTTTAGGCGGGCTAGGGTTTTTTTGCTAATGCGAGGCTGATGAGTTGGTCGGGGTCGGTGTGCCATTTGACCATTTCAAAACCGGCTGTGCGGAGCAGGTCTTCTCCTAAGGCATGGTCATATTTGGTCCTGAGTTCGGTGCGAATTTCTTCGCCTTTTTTCAGTGGTACCGAAAGGTCCAGATCGGGGATGTCGAGGGTTTGATCCTGCGTCGAGCGTAACCACATTTCAATACGATGGGCATCCGGATTATACCGCGCCACATGGTCGAAATTGTCTAAATCGCATTGCGCGCCGACTTGACAGAGCCTGCTAATGGGGGGGGCGTTATTCGTAATTGAAGACTCAATGCCCACTGTGGTTCTAGCAACGCGAAGTTGACCAAACATGCTCTATGGAATATTGGGCCCTGGTTTACTCTCTACCCGCACCTGGTTGGTTCGTTCATAATAGTCTTTCCGTAAGTCATCTACCGCCACTTCGACCTCCGGGGCTTCAACTCCCATATGCAGCAAGGCTTCGCGCGCAATTTCTGCGCTCGTCTCCAGGGTCTCGGAAGCGGTGAAATGAGCGCCAAGTGCTTTAAGCGCCTGGCACTTCACCATGTCATGTCCGCGCGCAAAAATAGGAATAGCTGGATAGGCGGCATGAAGAGAGGAGACCACTTGCTCAGTGAGCTCAGGATCATTAAGAGCCACAATCACCAGGGGAGCATCTGCAGCCCCGGCCGCTCTGAACACTTCGACACGTTTGAGATCTCCGAAATACACCGGTTTCCCTTCGGCCCGTTCGCGATCCACGAGGGCAGCATTACTATCGATGGCTACATACGGCACCTTCATGAAATCCATGATAACCCCGATCTTACGGCCCATCCGTCCAAAACCAATAAGCAGGACGGGCTTGGCATCGGGTTCCGTTCTGCTAATTTCAATCTCGGGAATGGTCGACCTTCCTTCCCGAATAGAAGAGGAAATCCGAAACGCCGCTTTCTCCAGGGCTGGCGTGGCCAGCATACTCAGAAGGACAATAATCAGAAGATGCTGAAATAACGTTTCATCTAACAACCCCATGCCTTTTGCTAAAGCGAACAGGACTAAGGCAAATTCTCCACTTTGCGCCAGGAGCAAGGCTACCGACATCGATGTCCTGTTCTGTAGGCCAAGCACGCGCGACAACGGCCAAAGTGTAAGGAACTTCCCACCAATTAACGCCACCACAAGCCCGACAAGGACAAGAGGGTTCGCAAAAAAGAGGGAGAGATTGATCGACATACCCATGGACATAAAAAACAACCCGAGCAACAACCCGCGAAAGGGCTGGATCTCGGCGATAATCTGGTGTCGATAGGATGAGTCGGCAATCAACAGACCCGCCGTAAAGGCCCCCATCGCCATGGAGAGACCGATACTTTCCATGACTTTCGCTGAACCCAAGACCAGCAGCAACGCCGATGCGGTAAAGATTTCTGGAGAACTAAACCTGGCCAATCGATTCAGGGTGGGATTCAAAATATAGCGGGCCGCCGTAATAATGAGAACGAGGATGAGAAGGGCCTCGGCGAATGCTAACAACACATCTTCCGCGATGGTTAACTCCGGTGTGGCTATCAACGACACAAAGGCCAGAAGCGGAACAACCGCCAGGTCTTGTAACAGCAAGACAGCCACAGCAGGCCTGCCATATTCTGACGAAAGCATCTTTTTTTCGGTTAACAGTTGAAGGACAAACGCCGTTGAAGAGAGGGCCAACGCCGATCCGATTAACAGCGAAACTGCCCACGAAGATTGAAGGGTTTCATGGACAATGATCGTGATCACCCCCCCGGTGATGATAACCTGAAGCGAGCCCAGGCCTAAGACCAATCCCTTCATCTTCCAAAGACGAGCGGGATTCATTTCAATGCCAATTACAAACAACAGAAGCACAACACCTAGCTCCGCAAGATGGGTAATCTCATCATAATTTTCGATGAAGCCCAGCCCCGATGGTCCTAACACAAGCCCCGCCACCAAAAACCCTGGGATAGCCCCAAGACCTAAGGATTGAAACAACGGGACCGCAATCACGGCCGCAGCTAACAGCACAATCGTGTCAGTCAAATATTCCGTATTCACAGGGAGATTCTCATCTATTGGTCATCTCCCAGACAAGAGAATTTTTTCCCCGTGCTCAAGTACAGGAAGTGGGTTCCGCACGCAAAGATGGTTGTGGCCTTACTGAACGAACCTTTTTGAGCCTTCCCAAGATTTCCAATCTTCCATGGACCGGCTGAGAGCGGAACAACTCGCAGAGTTTATACGGCGCAAAGGCGAAGGGCTTCAATGAAGCCCGCCAATTCCTCAAGAGGTCCCTCCTTTAGTTCAGACGGCAGGTGTGGTCAATCGTAGGAAAATTTGAACAGGAGGAGAAAAGTGGCGGCGCTCATAATTTCGATAAAAAACACTGACGAAGGCGCATTGAGTACGAAGTACGAATCAAGTCTGTTGTTGGAGTATTTGGCTCTCGATGCGTTGTAGTTTGCGGTGGAACGATTTCTCACTGTCTCGTTTCCTGCGATTGTGGGTTGGTCTTTCCCCAGGATACGGCACACTGAGTGAATGAAAATTGGACTTGCTTCGTTTTCGTAGACACGCAGCCTTTCACGGTGGGGCTTGCTCGGATCGGCTGAGACTCACCTGCGAAACGCTTCTATTTTTTTGTAACCCGATCCAACGATAGGGTTGTAGCCAGGCTAGGGTTTCCTGGCTAATGCGAGGCTGATGAGTTGGTCGGGGTCGGTATACCATTTCACCAACTCAAATCCGGAGGTGTTGAGTAAGTCTTCGGCCATGGGGCGATCATATTTGGTGCTGAGTTCGGTGCGAATTTCTTCGTCTTGTTTGAGTGCGATGGAAAGATCAAGATCTGGAATGCTCAGGGTTTGATCCTGGGTCGATCGCAGCCACATTTCAATACGATGATCTTCTGGATTGTAGCGTGCCACATGGTCGAAATTGGCTGAATCGCATTGGGCGCCAAGTTGGTTTCGAAGGACCCGGAGAATATTTTTATTGAATTTGGCGGTGATGCCTTGTTGATCGTTGTAGGCGGCTTCTAACCGGCTGGGGTTGGTAATGAGTTGAACGCCTAACAAGAAAAAATCGCCGGAGGCCATTTCGGTGTTCACTGCGGTGAGGAAGTTTTCTGCTGCGATGGTTGGAAGATTACCGATCGTGCCTCCCAGAATCACCACTAAGCGTTTCCCGCCTTCGGGAATGTGCTCGAGATGGACGAGGAAATCTCCGGCGACCCCATGGATCTGCAGCCCTGGATATTCCTGGACGAGTTCTTCCGAGACCCGGCGAACAATGGTTTCATCCACATCGAATGGCACAAAATACCGCAATTGTTCGGCGCGGGCCATGGCGTCCAACAACACGCGGGTTTTGGTAGCGGCCCCCGACCCTAATTCCACGAGTTCCTCGGCGCCACTGAGGGCCACGATTTCGTCGGCCCAGGTAACCAGCAATTGGTGCTCGGTTCGCGTTTGGTAATATTCGGGCAACTCACAAATTTGCTCAAAGAGCGTGGAGCCGCGTTCATCGTAAAATAGTTTGGACGGAAGGGTTCTCGGATTGGCCAGAAGTCCGGTCTTCACGATATTCCCGAGGGTGTCGGGATTTTCTCTGGTGATCGGCACGTCAATGGTTATCGATGCTTCCGTTTTTGAATTCATGCACTCCTCCCTGCTGCGAGAACGGATAAATAGCGTTGAATCATTCGATCAATCGCCGCGTCGCGTGAAATGTGCTAGGTACTTTCAGTATAAAGGCATTCAACGTGAGTGGGAAAAAGTACAAAAAAGGCTGGAAAATCAGCGGTATACAACATCGGATATCTATTTTTACTATACCGGCCATCTTTCATTGATGCAACCAAGGGCGTTGAGGCATTCGAGCAGATGGAATGAACGCAACCCGTGGAGGGCATCAATCGTTGGTTTATATTATTGCGAGGCTTCCAAGCCTCGTGGTTGCACGAGTCGTTCAATCCAACTCAGCAGGGCGTCCACCGCAAGTGCCAGGATGGTGGCCGGTAACGCCCCGGATAAAATCAAATTCACATCTGCCAGCTGAAGCCCTGCGACAATAGGAACGCCCAGTCCTCCAGATCCGATGAAGGCCGCCAAGGTTGCCGTTCCCAGCGTCCAGATGGCTGACGTGCGAATGCCGGCCATGATGGTCGGTGCGGCCAAAGGCAGCCGAACTGATCGGAGAATTTGCCATTCGGTCATGCCGAGTGCCCGTCCGGTTTCTACCACGTTGGGCGCGGCATCGCGTAATCCCGAAAACGTGTTTCGAAGAATAGGAAACAGGGAATAGATCCATAGCGCCATGATGGCCGGCAACGTGCCCACACCGAATAATGGAATCATGAAGGCTAAGAGTGCGATTGAAGGGATGGTTTGAGACATGCCGATGATCCGTATCATCGTTTCCGCTCCTTTCCGCCATCGTTCTAACATCAGTCCGAGGGGAACTGCCAAGGCAATGCCGAGCAGAAGTCCAAGCCCGGCTAATCCCAAGTGTTCTCCTGTTCGAATGGCCAAGGTTCCACGCATGTTCCACATGTAGACAAACAGAGATTGGGAGTTCTGTTGTTGGCTTGGGGTTGGAGAAGGCTTGAAATCCGTTAACAAGTGGAGGTCCTGCAACATCTCGCGGGCGACCCGGGTGACAGGCTCTCCTTGTTCTTGAACCTTGAGATTCCATTTTCGCATACGTTCGGGCGTGAGCGCATTGGTCAAGAGGCTAAGCACTGAGGCGAGTTCAGGATATCGTTTGAGCGTTTCTCCCCGGACGAGCGCCGTTGCATCATAGGGTGGGAAAAAATGCCGGTCATCTTCTAGGATGAGAAAATCGTACACAAAGAGGCGACCATCGGTGGTGTACACGTCCAAAAGATCCACGTCACCGTTTGCGGTGGCTTGGTATTTCAAGGTTTCTTGCATCCCCACGACTTCTTTAAATTTCAAGCCGTACTTCCCTTGCAAGCCAGGGAGTCCATCTTGGCGCTCGATGAATTCATACCCGAATCCGGCTCTGAGCGAAGGCGCGATTTCAACTAAATCGGAAATGGTTCGAACGCCCAGAGTCTCGGCTCGGTCACGACGAAGTGCCAGGGCATAGGAATTATCAAACCCCAGCGGGGCGAGCCACCACAAATCCCATTTTTTCAAAAATTGCGCTCTGACCTGATTCAGCACCGCGCTGGGCTCGTTCATGGGCACCTCACCCAATATCGTGACGAGGCCCGTTCCCGTATATTCAGGATACAGATCGATGCCACCTGTCCTTAAGGCTTCGAAACATACCTGGGTGCCAGCCAATCCCAGGCGGCGAGCCACCTTCAGATGTGTTCGGGATTCAATGAGCTGTGCGAACAATTCTGCCAACAGGCGGTTTTCCATGAAATTTTTAGAACCAACCGTAATGGTATTTTCTGCTGCTACAGGGGGAGTGAGGAGACCGCCAACAGGTAGTGAGAGGACCAGCAGAAAGAACGTGAAAAGTTTTTGAAGGGGAAAATTCCACGGGGGCATGGAAATCCAACTTCTTTGCCAGAAATTACGCGGACTCATGAGATTCGATTAATGATTGGACGTAAGGGGTTGCTGGATTTTTCAACAGTTCCTGGGGTGTGCCCACCTGCTGGATTCGTCCTTCTTTGAGTATCGTGATCCGGTCGGCCAGTTTAAAGGCTTCTGAGATATCATGGGTCACCAAGACCATGGTTTTGTGAAGCTGCGTTTTAAGGGAGAGAAATTGCTCTTGCAGATCGTGTCGAGTGAGGGGATCTAAGGCGCCAAAGGGTTCATCGAGCAAGACGATAGGCGGATCAGCTGCCAAAGCCCGGCTAACCGCTATGCGTTGGCGCTGTCCGCCGGATAGTTCGATAGGGTACCGATCCGCTATCTGTTCTGGCTCCAAATTTACAAGCGGCAATAGGGTGTTCAGCCGCTCAAGTTGTTGATCGGCCGTCCATCCTAATAATTGAGGTACCAAACAGACGTTATGTCGGATGGTCCAGTGCGGGAAAAGTCCTCCATCCTGAGGGACGTAGCCAAGTCGCCGGCGAAGGGTAATGGGGTCCTGGTTCTTTGCGGGTTTGCCTTGAATCAGTATGGTGCCTGACGAAGGCTCAATAAGCCGATTGAGCAATCGCAAAAGTGTGGTTTTCCCAGATCCGCTTTCACCAATGAGGGCCATGGTATCGCCCTGTTTGACTCCCCAATTGATATCCTGAAGCGCATAGGTGCCGCCTGGGAATCGTTTACTGATTTGCCGGGCTTCAAGCTCCCACGTGTGTGCCACAGGGATTCCAGATTCGGTCGTGAAGTGCATGCCTTAAATCACCAGGCTTTTTGATGAGCACGCCTGGTGTGTTGTCACAATGAGATGTGGGCAGGATAGCAAGGAAGGCTCATCGTGGCTACCTCAGAACGCCTTCAGGCCAACGTCAATATGCTGCTGCTGAAAGATGGTATCGCTCTGTTGGTAATGCGATCTCTGTGAACTTTTCGAATGAGTTCAAGTTCGGTATAGTGGGGCCAGCCCCATATGGGGTTTTTTCATTGATGCCTAGAATTTATATTTTTCTTTGTTCCCCCTTCATTCGTGAGGTCCAGCATGGCGACACTATGTTCTACTCTTCAGCAAGAATTAGAGGAAGCCCGAAGACGGACGGATAGTCTCTTTGCCTTGATACGCCCTGAGGCTATGTATGCTCGCCCGATTCCCGAACGGCATCGTGTGATTTTTTATGTCGGGCATCTCGAAGCCTTTGACTGGAATCAATTGTGTCGATGGACGTTGGGCAAGCCGTCCTTTCATGCATCCTTTGATGACCTGTTTGAGGCGGGTATTGATCCGGCGGTGGGAACGGCTTCCACTGATACACCTTCTGATTGGCCAACCATCCGTGAAGTAAAGGACTACAATGCACGAGTCAGGCAAGAAGTCGATCAGGTCTTAGAGCATGTACCAGAGGAGATGGTTCATGTGGCGATTGAACACCGTCTCATGCATGTCGAAACCACTGCGTATTTATTGCACCAATTAGGTTCTAGTCAAAAGCAGACGCCTTGTACTCTACCGCTTTCCTTGCATGGAGTGATGCCTTCTGAAGAAATGGTCGGGATCCCGGAAGGGTCGGCCCGCTTAGGTCGTTGTCGTGAGGAGGGTTTTGGTTGGGACAATGAATTTGAGGCGCATGAGATTGTCGTTCCTGCCTTTGCGATGAATCGCTATAAAACCACGAATGGCCAATATTTGGAATTTGTGAATGAGGGAGGCACTCCTCCTGCATTCTGGAAACGCCAAGGCGATCAGTGGATGTTAGAGACGATGTTCCAACGAGTTCCCTTACCACTCTCGTGGCCGGTGTATGTGACCCACCAACAAGCTCAGGCCTATGCCGATTGGAAGGGATTAGCGCTTCCCACGGAAGCCCAGTTTCATCGTGCCGCGTACGGAACGCCGTCTGGTCTTGAGCTGGAATTTCCATGGGGCGATGAGCCTGTCCAGGCAGCCTATGGGAACGTTGATTTTCAAGCCTGGGATCCAAGGCCGGTGACAGCCGATTCACAAGGGTCCAGTGCGTTCGGCGTGGCTCAACTCGTCGGCAATGGCTGGGAATGGACATCGACCCCCTTTCATCCGTTCGAAGGGTTTGATCCCTTATCAACCTATCCTGGATATTCTGCGCGATTTTTCGATCAAGACCATTATGTGGTGAAAGGCGGCGGGCCGTTAACGGCAGGTCGGTTGCTGCGACGATCGTTTCGCAATTGGTTTCGACAAGGCTATCCTTACGCCCACACCAGTTTTCGTTGCGTCCAAGCCTAAGAGGGAAGGTTTTACAACGCCTCGTCTTCTTTGCTCATCTGAAGATCGCTTCAATTGCACTTCGAAAATTTCTCGAAATCCCTCGTCATCTCATGAGTGATTGTTATGGTTTTTACGATCCCCGGCGCTGGTGGACAGATCTAGCCGGTGTCTGGCAAGACACTCGACTCATTGTCGTCATTGCCCAAATTGCTGCCATTTACGCAGCGATTCTGATTCCATTTAAAGCCGGGATTCCGATCATTCCTGGATTTGTGGAATTGCGACCGGCCAATGCGATTCCCATTGTCGCCTCCTTGTTGTTTGGCCCTGCGGCTGCCTGGGGTGCTGGCATCGGCAATATTATCGGAGATTGTTTCGGGACGTTGGGCCCGGCCAGTGTGTTTGGTTTTGTTGGCAATTTTCTCTTTGGTTATTTTCCCTATTTGATGTGGGGAAATTTGGGCTGGCTGTCATCGGGGAAGCCCCCCATGGTGAAGTCTTGGCGACAAGGCGTGGAATATGGACTGGTCTGTGTGGTGGCTTCAGGAGTCTGCGCGGGTACTATTGGATGGGGCGTGGAACTATTAGGCTTGCTTCCATTTATCGTGCTCGCGCCTGCGATTTTTTTCAATAATATTGTGATGGGGCTTTTTCTGGGGCCACCTCTCCTAGGATTTCTCTATCCTCGTGTTCAACGGTGGCACCTCGGATATGAAGACATACGCTCTTCCCTTATCCCTCTAGAGAGCGGGGGGAATTTTCACCAGACTCCTACTCTAGGCCATGATTCACTGAAACATGGTGCGGAGTCACAGACCAATGTGCCTCTCCTTGCCTTTCGAGAATTTTCCTTTTCTTATGCGACGCATACAGCACCAGCACTTCGGGATATCACGTTTTCTATTGCCCCTGGTGAATTCGTCATGTTGTTAGGCCGTAGTGGATCTGGCAAATCGACCCTCTGCTATGCCTGTAACGGCCTCATTCCACATATGATTCGTGGCGCATGTTCCGGTGCGATACACGTCTGCGGTGAAGATACGCGGATCTCGCCTGTTTGGAAACGTGCGCAGCATGTAGGATTGGTCTTCCAGGATTTTGAAACCCAACTGATCGGTACGACGGTCGGCGCCGAATTGCGCCATCCTTTGGAATATCGTGAGACCTCTCTCCCGTTCCATGAGATGAACCGACGGATGGCTCAGGCTCTGAGTTCCGTGGGTCTAGATGTCGATCTTGATCGTGATCCGATGCAGATGTCTGGAGGCCAACGTCAACGGCTTGTGATGGCTTCAGTGTTGGTGCAAGAGCCGAGCCTGCTGATATTGGATGAGCCCAGTTCCGATCTAGATCCTGTCAGCCGCACGCAATTGCGACAAACATTGAAGCAATTACGGGATGATGGATTGAGCCTGTTGATGACAGAACAAGATCATGACGATCTTCAGTTGGCTGATCGTGTTCTTGTGCTCGATGAGGGCACTATCATCTGTGAAGGTCAGCCGACGATGTTGCTGCGTGATCCGGACCTGATGCGTCAGCGAGGCATTAGACCTCTCGCCTTGACGGAATGCTTTGAGCACCTTGGGTGCGATCCGCTCCCGCTTACACTCGATGAAGCCTGGACGTGCTCCGAAAAATTACATCTGATCATCGATCCACCAGCCGAAGTGCTTGATGATTCGGTGCGTCTCGGTCATCGCGCACTTTTTCCAATTGCTGAGGCAGGTCCGATTATTCAGATCAACGGTGTGAGCTTCCAGTATGAGGAACAACCCGTTCTTCAGGATATCAATTGTGCCATTTTCCCTGGAGAGTTTTTGGCCTTGTTAGGTGCCAATGGGTCAGGGAAAAGCACCTTAGCGCGGTTGTTGAACGGACTTCTTGCCCCAACGCAAGGGAGGATTTTGGTTGAGAGCTTAGACACCAGCATGACTTCCATGAACGAATTGGCGAAACGGGTTGGCTTGGTTTTTCAAAACCCCGATCATCAAATTTTTGCGGATTCGGTGTGGGATGAAGTGGCCTTTGGCGCCAAAAATCTGGGGTATTCCCAAGAAGAGATTACCGATCGGGTTCGAGAATCGCTACTGGCTGTCGGACTCCCTGTTGAACAGAGCGGTCACTTAGATCCGTTTTCTTTGCGAAAAGGGGAGCGACAACGGGTGGCGGTTGCCTCAATCCTTGCCACGCGACCAGCCATCTTGATTTTTGATGAACCGACCACAGGTTTGGATGCGTCTGAAACTGATCGAATGATGGCCATGATCCGCGAGTTACACCGACAAGGCCATACGATTGTGATGATCACGCATTCTATGAGATTGGTGGCCGAGCATGCTCAGCGATGCCTCTTGATGGAAGGGGGAAGGATTGTCGCCGATGGGTCGCCACGAGAGATTTTCCATGATTCGACTCTTGTTCGTAGGGCATCGTTGGAAATTCCTTCCGTTTCCCGATTTAGTCAACGATGGGGGCATACCTTATTAACGGTCAATGAAGTGAAGGCTTCGCTGAAGGCAGAGGTCTGATGACGGTTACTCTCTATCTCAATCACAAAACGTGGGTGCACCGGTTAGATGGGCGCACGAAGATTCTCATGGTATTTGGTTTTTTTATACTGGCTTTGTGTTTTTCCCATCCAGCCTATTTACTGGGTGTCTTAGCCATGGTGTTTGGGGGATTAGCCGCAGCTCAGGCCGGAGTAAACGTGAAGAAAATAGGAATGCTCGCGGCGCTGCTGGTGTGCTACAGCGTGATATTGTGGCCATTTTTTGTCGAGGGGAAGACTCCCATTCCAGTATTCCACGTTCTTGGAGTGACTTGGGAGGGATGCCTGTTTGGCCTTGGGATGGGGGTTCGGTTGCTCATCATGGTGTGGGGAGGTGTGTTATTGCTTTCAACGACAACCATTGAAGAGTTAACTCAAGCTTCTGAACAACTTGGCATACCTTCGCGAGTGGCCTTCGCATTTGCTTTAGCCTTTCGATGGGTGGGGATTCTGCTGGGGGCCGGAGTCGGGGTGATTCAAGCGCAACGTTCACGTGGGCTTGATATCTCTTCTGGATCGATTATTGAACGTGTTCGCAAATATGTGCCCTTAGTCGTACCGCTAATTGGGCATGCACTTCGTCAAACCAATCTATTAGCTATGGCCTTAGA
>Ga0224506_10003065_pt1 | contig 11175 bp, 8 predicted proteins | sample SF_Jan12_sed_USG_2_FD_169108 | JGI IMG/M metagenome (GOLD analysis project Ga0224506, IMG submission 169108) | Sediment microbial communities from San Francisco Bay, California, United States - SF_Jan12_sed_USGS_8_1 | ecosystem: Environmental > Aquatic > Marine > Sediment | place: USA...
CTAATACAACATCTACATCATACCCTTTTAGTACTTCTACCGTAATGCTTGCTGAATTTTCTGAGGAGGTAGAAGTAAATCGATCAACTCCAATGAGGCCACGAATATTGTCCTCTATTTTAAGTACAATTCCTTCTTCCATTTCTTGAGGAGAAGCACCAGGATAGGCTACACTAATTGAGATAATTCGCGATTCGTTAAGTGGGAAAAAGGAAGATTTTAGAGAAAGAATACCTGTAATTCCTAAAACAACAAAACCTAATATTACTACGTTAACCGCAGCAGGATATTTAATAAAATAAGTTATTATTTTTTTCATGTTAGCTTATTTTCCATTTGAAATGGTTACTTCCATACCTGCATATGATCCAGAAATAGGTTTAGAAACTAGGTTCATCCCATCTTGTAGGCCTTTAATAACAACCGAACCATGGTTTTTGTGTAGAATCGTTACAGGTACAAGGTCTAATTTATTGTCTTTAACAATAAAAAGATTTGCTCCATCAATTAATAAACTACTTGAAACTTCGTAAGCGTCTTTTATTGGATTGCCATTCATTTTTGCTTCCATATACATGCCTTCTTTTAAATCGGCACCTATTAGTCGGATATATACTTTTACGGTTTGAGTGGCAGTTTCAACTTTTCCATTTATTCGTACAATTGTTCCTTTCCAAGTTTTATCCGATCCATTGGAATTGTCTTGTACAACCACTTGTTTACCAATAGATAGAGCTATAAGGTCTGATTTGCTAACTGAAACTTCCATTTCATATACACTAGGATCAATATACTCTCCTAGTTTTTGGCCAGGCCGAATAACCGTACCAGGTGTAACTAAAGCATCGGTAAGTACTCCATTAAAAGGAGCATGAATGGTGTATTTAGCAAATACAATTTCCATGTTTTTAGTAGAATAATATGTGGTATAAATGTTTTTACCAGTAATAAAGAACTTCTCTTTATCAGAAGAGGTTGGAGGTAACTCACCAATAGGTTTGTTAGTGCTAAAGTTTCTAAGGTATTCGTCCCATTTGGTAAAAGCTTCGGGGTAATCAAGTTTAAGGTCGGGTAATACACTTGTTATCAGGTTTTGGAGCACACTTTTTTGGGCTTGTAAATTAGCGTAGAAATCATTATTTCTAATCTTTACAAGCACATCTCCTTTTTTAAACCTAGCTCCCGGTTTAAATATTGTTGAAGTAGCTTCCATTACACCCTGAACTTCGGCATAAACCTCCACTTTATTTTGAGCAACCAGCCTTCCGCTCTCTGTAATATTAATTGAGATGTCTTGATTTTTAACTTTTTCTACAATAACAGTTTGTAGTACTTTTCCTTCTTTAGGTTTTTTGTTTTTATTAGAACTGTTTTTTAATTGAATGTAACCAAAAACAGCTCCAGCTATAATAAGTATTCCAACAATAACGGTTATATTTTTTCTCATATTTTTTGATGATTCAAGGATGCCATAAGCTCCTTTGTTTGAATGTTTTTGCCTATTTTCTTTAATACTTGAATAGTGGTTTTTAGTTCACTATCAGAAATTTCTAATTGAATGGTATCTATTATCTCAAGAATTAAGGGTAAAGCTTCATTTAATATGTTTTTACCAAACGAAGTTATGTACACATGATTAATTCTTCGATCATTTTCAAAAACTTCTCTTTTTACTAATCCTTTTTTTTCCATGGTGCTTAAAAGCCTAGCAAGAGAAGCCTTATCACGATTGGTGAGGAAAGCTAAATTATGTTGAGGTTGGCCATCGTTTTCAGCTAATTTTCTAAGAAGAATTAATTGAACTTTGGTTAGCTCAATGCCTTTTAAACTTAAACAATCTGCAATATAATAGTCAATATTCTTCGAAGCTTTTCCAAGCCAAGGAATAACTGTTTTATCTATTTCAGAAAGGTTACCCATTTATTTGAAATTAAAAGACCGCAAAATTACATGCTGTTGATGATAAATGTTGCATGTGCAACAAAATTGAAGTAAAACTTTTATTACAAGAAAAAATAGTTAATTAAGTGGTCTTTAGAAGGGATAATAGGAAGGCAATACCCAATAAAGGATATAAATGAAGAAGCCACCTAAATTTAAGGTAGCTTCTTATAGTAAATTATAAATTGATTACTTTATTCATATTTAAGAGCATCCATTGGATTAGATCGTGCTGCTTTTTGGGCTTGAAAGCTAACGGTTACCCATGCAATTACAAAGCTTACTACACCTCCCATAATAAACACCCAAACACTTAATGAAATACGGTAGGCAAAATTATCCAACCAGCCTGACATCATGTAATAGACAGGGAATATAGCTAACACAAAGGCAATTAAAATCAGCTTATTAAATTCTCTGGTTAATAGACTATTTAACTGCCACACCGAAGCTCCTAATGTTTTGCGAATACCTATTTCCTTTGTGCGTTGTTCGGCAGCAAAAGCTGTGAGTCCAAATAATCCTAAAGAAGCAATAAATATAGCTAAACCCGTTAAAACAGTAAATAATTGTTTGAGTCTCTGTTCAGCTCTAAACATTGCATCATAATCATCCGCCATAAAAGTATATTCAAATGGTTGATCAGGAATTAATGTATTCCATTCCTGTTCTGCTTTATTAATTACCTCTTGATAATTTGTTCCATTGAACCGAATGGCAAGAGAACTACTATTATCTTGTAGTTCAATCATTAAAGGACGAATTTGATCTTTTACGGACTCGAAATTGAAATTTTTCACAACACCAATAACTTTATGCTCGGTAACTGAACCATCGTCTTCTGGTTCTAAAATGGTCTGTTCTAATGGGCTCTCCCATCCCATCTCTGCAACAGCAGCCTCATTAATCACAACTGCTAATGAATCGCTTTTGAATTCCTTTGAAAAATAACGTCCTTCAATTAATTCTAATCCTAAAGTTTTTGATAAATCATGATCAGCACGAAGAATTGCTAGTAAGTGATCTTTGGAGTCATTTTTGGATCTAAAAACTGAATTGTTATTTACCCCAGGAAAACGGCTATCCATATAACTTGTAGCCTCTACACTAGCATATGCATCTAACAAATTTTTATAACTATCTCTATTATCTTCTAATCTAAACGTACTCATTACGTACATCACTTGTTCTTTATCCATTCCGATTTTTTTGTTTTGTGCATATTCCAACTGCTCATAAACAATGGCTGTTGAAATAATAAGAACTATAGAAATCCAAAATTGAAATGTTACAAGAGTACCTCTTATCGATTTATTTTTCGATCCAGCATTTAATTTACCTTTCAAAACATCAATTACTTCAAAAGAGGTGAGATAAAAAGCGGGATAACTCCCTGCAACCAACCCAACTATTAGTGTAGTTGAAATCATTATAGCTATCATTCTTGGATCAAAAAGACCATCAATAGCGAGTAACTTGCCAGTTAATAAATTAAATGAAGGTAATAGTAAATAAACAAAGAACAATGCAATGATTGCAGAAACAATACTAAAAACCATTGATTCCGTTAAAAACTGACCAATCAATTGAAATTTAGTACCCCCCATGGTTTTTCTCAAGCCTACCTCCTTTGCTCTATTGGCAGATTTGGCTGTTGACAAGTTCATAAAATTAATACTTGCAATAATCAATATAAAAACTCCAATAGCGAGTAGAATATAAACATAGTTCATATCTCCTTTTCTCACCAAAATTAAATTCTCTTCATAATCTGATCGAAGATGAATATCATTAAGAGATTGACTTGTATAACGAAATTCACCACCATTGGCTCTTAATTCATTAAGATCTCCTCCCATAAATTCTTTGAAAGCAGGAGAAATATATTTTTGTACCAGTTCCTCAATTTGTTCATCTACATCAGCCATTGATGCACCTTCTTTAAGTAAATAGTAGGTCTGTACATTATTATTTAACCATATAGCTTCTTTAAGACTCGCAAATGAATTACGGGACATTAAAGCTGTAAAATCAATATGGGAATTCTGAGGTATATTTTTCATAACACCCGTTACCTTAAAGCTTATTGAATCACCATTAATTACCATTAACTTATTCATTGCTTCATCAATATTCCCAAAATACTTAACAGCTAAATCTTCAGTAAGAACTACAGAATATGGTTCTTTCATAGCCGTATTGGGGTCTCCATGTATTAGTGGGAACGAGAAAATTTGTAAAAAACTACTATCCGCTATTAAGGCGCCACGTTCGATGTACTTTTTGTTTTCATAGAGAAAAGAAGTGCTTCCCCACCCTTGAATAGTAGAAGCATTCTCAACAGGACTAACTTCTGTTTTCAATGCTCCTGATAATTTCGCAGTTGTAGTAGCTCCTTTTAGTTTTTGATCGCCAAGTTGTGCGTCAAGAACTACCCTGTAAATCCGGTCTCCATTTTCATGAAATTTATCAAAGCTCAATTCATCGATAATGTAAAGCGCCACAAATAAACTACAAGCAATACCAACTGATAATCCAAGTATGTTGATAATTGAAAAAAATTTATGCTTTCTAATATTTCGAAGTGCTGTAACTATATAATTCTTTATCATGATATTTAAATTATACGTGAAATACTTCTTTTATTTTTTCAGTTACTAGCTGTCCATCGAACAGATTAATTATTCTATGTGCATAATTAGCATCGTAGGGTGAGTGCGTTACCATTATAATGGTGGTTCCATCGGCATTTAATTCGGATAATAATTTCATTACTTCTTCCCCATTAGTGGAGTCCAAATTGCCTGTAGGCTCATCGGCTAAAATTAAATCTGGTTCTGAAACAATAGCCCTAGCTATAGCTACTCTTTGCTGTTGTCCACCAGAAAGCTGCATGGGAAAATGATTTTTACGGTGCATAATACCCATTCGTTCTAAGGCTTTTTCAACTCTAATTTTTCTTTCGGAAGTACTTACTTTTTGGTATAAAAGTGGAAGTTCAACATTGTCATAAACAGATAGCTCATCTATAAGATTGAAACTTTGAAAGATAAAACCAATAGATCCTTTTCTAAACAAGGCGCGTTGGTTTTCATTAAAATTAGAAACATCGGTGTCTTTAAACATAAAGTCTCCAGAGGATGGACGATCGAGCATTCCTAAAATGCTTAATAAGGTTGATTTTCCACATCCAGATGGACCCATTATGGCTACAAATTCACCATTTTTAATATCTATTGAAATATTGTCTAAAGCAGTAGTTTCAATTTCATCAGTGGTGTAAACCCGAGTGAGATTTTTTGTTTTAATAATCATAGAAGTGTTGTTTGTTGTGAGTTGAAATGTTTTTAATTCAATAATAAAATGTCGATATTATTAAAGTTTTTATAAGATGAAGTGATAATTTTTTCTCCAGGTTTAAGCCCTTCTTTTAATTCATAATTCATCTTATTTTTTCTTCCAATTTTTATGTATCTTTTTTCAGCTTGTGTTTCATCAGCATTTAATACATATACCCATTGGCCTCCTGTATCATTATAAAATCCACCAAGAGGGATAAGCAATGATTCACTAGATTCTCCTAATTCAATGTTCATTCGAAGGGATAACCCTCGTTTAATGTCTTTAGGTTGTTCGCCAACAAACTCCATATCTACTGTAAACACACCATTGCTTACTGAAGGGTAGATGTAGGTTATAATTAATCTATAGTCTTTGCCAGCTAATTTGGTGTTGGCGATTAACCCTTGATGAATTCTTGCTAAATAAATTTCATCAATGGGCACTCTAACTTTAACGGACCCTATTACGTCTACTTGACCTAATCGCTCGCCTGGAGAGATTGATTGGCCTTCAAATAATTGTGGAGTTGAAAGTTGGCCATCCATTGGAGATCGAATCACTAGATTATCTAAGATTTGTCCAACACGCTTCAGGCTCTTTATCATTCTTACTTCCGATTCGTTTAGCTGAGCAATTTGGCTTTTCATATTCATAGAGTCTTTTTTATAACTTGTATAAGTTATTTCTAATCTCTTTTTAAAGTATTTATAGTCAGCCTCTGTAGTTTCAAACTCTTGTTTAGAGATATAATTATTTGAAAATAGTTGCTTCTCTCGCTCGTATCTTGGGGCTAATTTTTCGAGCTCCTTTGTTATTAAAGCAAGGTTTTGCTGGTGGTTTAAGTTGTTTTGCTCTAAAGATAGACGTGTTTCTCGTACTCTATTGATACTTTCATTTAAACTGGCTTCCTGACTAAGCACACTTAACTCTCTGTTTAAGTTTGTTAATTCTACAATTAAATCACCCTTCTTTAATATACTTCCACTTTCAGCATATACTTTTTTAATGGCTCCGCCTTCAATGGCATCTAAATAAAAAGTTTCGCTTGGTGTTACGGTACCTGTTTCTGGAATGTTTTCTTGAAAAACACCTTTTGTTACTGTACTAATTGAAACTTTATTTCTATCAACCTTGAGCTTGGATCTGCGTTCGGCAAATACGAATTGATATAGAATTGCCGCTAGGATGATTGAAGCCCCTCCATAAGATGCTATGCGAGATAGTGGCCATTTTTTCTTTTCAATTTTTTTATCCATCAAAAATAGTGTTGTGTTTTAAGCATATAAATACGACAAGTGTGCCAAAGACGATAATGTAAGATTAGAAGTAGTATAGCCTGATTTTATATTAAAACCGTTTGTGCATTGTTGAACAAAATCGACCGCTAGCGGACGGTTGGAGTAATTAAAAAGAATTATATTTTGTACTTAAAGCCATTTTTTTAACTGATTATAAGTATTTTAATGTTTGGCAACTTGTTTGCTATGCTAGTAGTATTAAATAGCTATAAATCCTAGGTAATGCCACAAGAACAAGTACATTCTGGTAAAATTCTTATTGTAGATGACAATACTGATTTATTAAAAGCAGCTAAAATATTTTTGAAGCGATATTTTAATCAAGTAGAGACAGAAACGAATCCAGAGAAACTGCCAACACTTATTCAAAATGAGCAGTATGATGTTATTTTACTGGATATGAATTTTACCAAAGATGTAAGTAGTGGTGTAGAAGGGTATTTTTGGCTTGATAAAATTTTAGGTTTAGACCCATCTGCTGTTGTGGTTTTAATAACGGCATATGGTGATGTGCAAACAGCTGTAAAAGCCATTAAAGCAGGAGCTACAGACTTTGTTCTTAAGCCTTGGGACAATGAAAAGCTATTAGCAACAATTTATTCTTCATTAAAGTTAAGTGAAAGCAGGCTAGAAGTACAAGGCCTAAAACAACGCCAAACTGCCATAAATAAAAGTGCTCAAACCTATCCCGAAATACTAGGTGAAAGTGAGGTTATGCAAGCAGTATTTGACACCATAAATCGAGTTGCTACAACAGATGCTAATATCCTTATTTTAGGAGAAAACGGAACGGGGAAAGAGTTGGTAGCAAAAGCATTGCATAACAGATCTTCAAGAAATGAGGAAGTGTTTATGTCAATCGATATGGGATCGGTTAGTGAATCATTATTTGAAAGTGAATTATTTGGTCATAAAAAAGGGGCTTTTACAGATGCCAAAGAAAATAGGATTGGCAAATTTGAATTAGCCAATAAGGGAACACTATTTCTAGATGAAATAGGAAACTTGCCTTTAACAATGCAAGCTAAACTACTAACTGTTTTACAGAACAGAACACTTGTGCCTGTAGGAGATAACAAGAGAGTTAGCTTGGATGTTCGGTTAATTAGTGCAACCAATATGGACATAATGTCAATGGTAGTAAGTGCTTCTTTTCGTCAAGATTTACTCTATCGAATTAATACTATAGAAATTTATTTGCCGCCTCTTAGAGAAAGGAAAGGAGATGTTTCTTTATTAGCACAACATTTTTTAACTATTTACGCCAAAAAATATAATAAAGTGGCGCACAAGCTTAGTTCTGCATCAGTAAGCAGGTTAGAGAAACATACATGGCCAGGTAACATTCGAGAATTACAACATGCCATTGAAAGAGCTGTAATTATGAGTAATAAAGCCATTATTCAACCCGAAGATTTTAATTTTAATATAAATTCTTCTTCTAAAGGGAAAGATTCAACAGTTGTTTTAGATCAATTTAATATAGATGATGTTGAACGTATTCTTATTAAGAAAGTACTAGCAAAGAATAATGGAAACATTACGCATGCAGCGAGTGAAATAGGCTTAACCAGATCTTCTTTTTATCGTAGACTAGAAAAGTATGGGCTTTAAGAGTTTCTCCTCAAAACTTACTTTACGCATTATTTTACTCATACTTAATGTAGGCTCTGCATTTTCATTGCTATGGGTGGGTAAGTGGCCTGTTTCTTTAGCTTTAGGTATTATAACAATTGTTCAAAGTATTGAGTTGCATTATTTTGTAAACAATACAAATCGAAAACTTGCTTTATTTCTAGATTCGGTTAAATATTCAGATTTTGCAACTACTTTTTCTGTTGACAATAAACTTGGGAATTCATTTAAGAATTTAAATAAATCATTCAATTTGGTTTTAGAGGCTTTTAAGAACACTCGTATCTCAACCGAAGAAAACCTACAGTATTTACACCGCATTGTTGAACATGTAGATACAGGGTTAATTTCGTTCGATGAAGAAGGTAAGGTAGAAGTAATAAATGGTATTGCATCCAATTTATTAGGTGTTAGGAGAATTCGTGAGATGAGGGAGTTAAAAAAAGAAAATATTGACTTATATAATGCAATTTGGGATATACCTGTAGGTAAAAGAAATTTGTTTCAAATAAATGAAAATATTCATTTATCTATAAGAGCTACTCAATTTACAAAAAGAGGAAAATTTATAAAACTGATAGCTCTACATAATATTCAAAACGAATTAAACTCTAAGGAACTAGAATCATGGCAAAACTTATTGCGAGTGCTGCGACATGAAATCATGAACTCAATGACTCCAATTTCTTCTTTGGCGAGCACACTAGGTATAATATTGAAAGAAGATTTAGTTAAGAGAGAGGATGCCTATGAATTGTCAGTAGATGTGTTTGATGATATACAAGATAGCTTGGGTACTATTGAAAGTCGAAGCAGAGGGTTAATAACATTTTTAAAAGGATACCAAAAGTACACTAGCTTACCATTACCTAAATTAGGTGTAATTTCAGTACAAAAGCTGGTTGCAAATGTTGAACAATTAATGCGAATAGAATTAGGTGGTAGAGGAATTGATTTAAGTTGTGATTATGGAACAAAAGATTTTGAATTACTTGTTGATGAGCAACAAATTGAACAAGTGCTTATTAATCTAATAAAAAATGCGATAGAAGCATTTACTAATCAAAAAGATAAAAAAGTAAAACTTAGAGTCTACCAACAATTTCAATACAAAATAATTGAAGTGGAAGATAATGGGCTAGGAATTATACCAGAAGCATTAGATAAAGTGTTTATTCCATTTTATACTACTAAAAAAACAGGTTCAGGAATTGGCCTAAGCTTGTCAAAGCAATTAGTTCAAATGAATGGAGGTAACCTTACTGTTGTGTCAATTCCAACTAAACAAACCATTTTTAAACTTGTTTTTTAAGCTGGCATTATTAATTAACCCACATTTTCAATCGTTTTAAGAAGGTTTTTACTACACTAAAAGTTAAACTGTAAAAAATAATTACTCGGCATGCCGAATATTTTTTGTAATTTACTCGGCATGCCGAGTAATATTTTGTAGATTTGATAGATAGTAAAAAAAATGAAACCAGAAGAAACAGTAGACTTTCATATTCGATCAGCTTGGTACGGCATTTATCGCATGTATAACCAAGAGGCTTCCACGCATGGTTTTACCACTTCGCTAGGTTTTGTATTGCTTAATTTACATGTAGAGATAGGTACTCCTGCCACTAAAATAGCTCCTCTTATGGGTATGGAGGCTCGTAGCCTTTCGCGTATGCTTAAGAGTATGGAACAGCAGGGGCTTATTCGAAAAGAAAAAGATGAAAATGATAAAAGGTCAGTTCTTATTTACTTAACAGATAAAGGGAAAGAAAAAAGAGAAATCTCTAGGGTAAAAGTTAGAACTTTTAACGAAGAGTTGTATGGGTTGTTATCTGATAATGAGCTTCAAACATTTTTTAATGTTATGCGTAAAATAAATAATCGCATTGAAGCTAGAACTGAATTTAATAAACAAACATTAGAATAAATAATTAAGTTAACCAATAGGATATAATATAAAATATGAAGCGTTCTATTAAAAAAGTGGCAGTACTAGGTTCTGGTATTATGGGATCCCGAATTGCCAGTCATTTTGCCAATATTGGAGTAGAGGCACTCCTACTTGATATTGTGCCGCGAGAACTAACGGATCAAGAAAAAGCCAAAGGGCTTACTATGGAACATCCATCAGTTAGAAACCGAATTGTGGACAGTGCTTTTCAATCTACATTAAAATCAAAACCTGCATCCTTGTATTCTGCTGATTTTGCTAAGAGAATAACGCTTGGCAACTTCGATGATAATATGAAGGATATTGCAGGTTGCGATTGGGTTATTGAAGTAGTAGTAGAAAACTTGGATATCAAGAAAAAGGTGTTTGATCAAGTTGAAAAGTATCGGACACCAGGTACACTTATTTCTTCCAATACATCTGGTATCCCTATCCATTTAATGTTAGATGGCCGTAGCGATGACTTTAAAAAATATTTTAGTGGCACCCACTTCTTTAACCCTCCTCGCTACTTGGAATTATTGGAGATTATTCCAACTCCAAGTTCAGACCCAGAAATGATTGATTTCTTGATGAATTATGGAGATAAATTCTTAGGTAAGAGAACGGTACTTTGTAAAGATACTCCCGCTTTTATTGCCAATCGAGTAGGCATTTTTGGTATCATGAAAATGGTAGATACCATGAAGAAAATGGGTATGAATGTGGACGAGATTGATAAACTTACGGGCCCCGTTATTGGTAGGCCTAAATCGGCAACATTCCGTACTTCTGATGTAGTTGGGTTAGATACTTTAATAAAAGTATCTAATAACCTGTATGAAGGTTTAGTAAATGATGAAGCTAGAGATATTTTTAAACTTCCTGAAATCATTACTAAATTAGAAGAAAAACAATGGTTGGGCGATAAAACAAAACAAGGCTTTTATAAAAAAACTAAAGATGAAAAAGGCAAAACAGTTATTTTGACTTTAGATCTTGAAACGATGGAATACAAGCCTAAGCAAC
>Ga0224506_10003066_pt1 | contig 11173 bp, 8 predicted proteins | sample SF_Jan12_sed_USG_2_FD_169108 | JGI IMG/M metagenome (GOLD analysis project Ga0224506, IMG submission 169108) | Sediment microbial communities from San Francisco Bay, California, United States - SF_Jan12_sed_USGS_8_1 | ecosystem: Environmental > Aquatic > Marine > Sediment | place: USA...
ACTCCCCTTAAACTCATCAATTTCCGAGATAAGGCGCAGTAATTCTGGAGTGATAATAAGCGACGTTAGATCCATGTTTAGCCAATTAGCTGATAATATTTATCCAATATTATCCATAAATATCCAATAATCAAGCTTATTAGCTAATTTATTGATACATACCACCACACAACCGACAGTTTCCCTTAAATTTTGCCTTAACCCAACACACCGCCATGGCGGCCAGAACATTAGGTCCGACAACCAAAGGCTAGTGTAATTGGAAGGTTTGTCTACAAATTCGGAAAAACCGATTTTTCTAATAACCCTACTTCAGCGACTAAACGGTTTGTTCGCATACTTCCACTTTGGCTTACTGTTGTAGTGATAAAATTCAAAACAATGCATTAGAACCAGGGGACAGTGGCGGTTTTGCTTAAACCAAATTGATCAAATCGACCTTCAACTGGCTTATCTAGCAATGGGCCAAGCTCAATATACCGTCGGTGCTTCTGTCCGTTGGAACCGCTAGTCAATTCTAAATAGGGATTATCAAGTCCTTTGTTAAACATCTTGGCTCTATATTGCTTAACCTCCTGCTCCGTGATTGAGCCACGTTTAAGTAAGCGATTTAACTTTGCCTGACTCATGGTGGTTTGTTTGCGCGACACTGTTCGATGTTTTGTATCGACTGGCACAGAAACAATATCACCAACTTTGCAGTAGCCACTCATGCCACCGAGCCAATCTTCAGCTTTAAGCTGTGCAAGTTCGGCTTCTGTTCCATGAACACGCAATGTGTTGCCTAAGCTGACATAGTGTTGAGGAAAGTTTGATGGAAGACGCTCTGACTTATCCGATAAACACGTCATAGCGTATTGAGGGAAGCTAACGCCAATAGCTGTCGATTGCTTATCGCAAAGTAGCTTATGCAACTTCGCGAAAATAGCGTTCATTAACACTTGAACTTTTAGCTCGGCGTCAGGAAGAAGTGTTATGTTGAAGTAGTGGTTCATGTTTATTCGCCGTCCTCAGAACTTTTCTTGTTCTTCCCTTTTTTAGATTCTTTACCCTCGCCCTGGAAAAGCCCGCCACGTATCAGATTCGCAACCACATAATTTACTTGCTCGCCGAGGTCATTTCCGTCAAGCCACGACAATAGCAACGTGTAAAGATCACCCTCTTTCTTTGTTTTTCTAAACGCTTGTCCGATTTGCGTTACCGAACCATAGGGCTCTACCGCAATTGGGAACTGGGCATCGGGGTACCAGTTATCGATTGTTCTAATGGCATTGCCAATTTTAACATTATGTACTGCGGCACATTTATCAAGCTGGAACAATTCCTTTCCTTTGGAATTCATGTTCATTTCTTGTGAAGGAAAAACATGTTGTCCCGCGCCAAGTTTTGCATAGGCTTCTACTTTCAAAAACACGAAGCTGTTTTCGCTGCCATTAAGCCCTTGCAATATGTGATTCTTCAGCGCTTGCAGATCACTATCACCAGATTGTAGAGAAAAGTCATTGAGAGGAAAACTCGTGGCATTAAATGTCAGAGGAGTTGTGTTACCGCTTAAATAAACTTTAATTGTTATTTTCTCGGCACAAACTCTGTTTCGCCATAGAAATCGGCCATTGGCAATGTTGTATGCATATCGTAAGGATAGGGTTTCCAAACCAGAGCCATCACTACTCTTAAATGCATTAACTCTATCAATAATGGCTCGTTGAAAATCTGGCTCGTTACAAGCGAAAGGTTTCCCAAGATTACCGATAACACGCAAAGTAAAACTTAAACGCAGCGTATCTTTATCCATCGGCAAGTTTGCGTCGTCACTATCTGATGCAACAGGATTGGGCTGAGACTTTTTGTCATTATCAATACCATAAGCACTTTGCGTTGATCGGTTTTGTCTCTTTGTTATGGCAATCGCTTCCCATCCATTTGAATTGTCAATATCACTCCAATTACCTGAAAACATCAGACCATCTGAAACCTCCATTTTTCTTTCAAAGGCTAATAGGCTGGGTAATTGATTTTGTTTTTTTGCTGTAGCACTCATATAACACTCCTGGGTTTATAAAATAAATCAGTTTAATAGAAATCAAGTTCAGAATTTTCATTGGAAGCAGATTCATCCAATGCTATTTCAGAATGAAAATTCACCTGTTGTTTGCATAAATACCAATGCTCTTCATAGTCATAACTCCAGAGACAACTCCTTAACTCCTCTGATGTTTTGATGCGATGCACACTTTTCCATTCGCCAACAGTATGTACCGCTTCCACAAAGCAGACGGGGGTTTCGTTATCACGGGTGTTTTTAACGATGCTTGGCTCATAGACTGGAGAAATCGCTTTGTAACCGGACATAATCGGCACCAAATAGCCTTTGCGTGGCTTTGGTATATATTCCCAATCTGCGTCTGTTTCTTCACTAGGATGAATATATGCTTGCCATTGTTGCATGAGCTTTTCATTCATATTATCTGCTTCTATAGCGGTAAAGTGCTGAACCAAACTACTCGGCACAGCATCGGGTGAATACGGATTTTCCAAATGTTTCTGCCATGAAGCTTCCAGCTCGGAAAATTCTGCGACCTCTGCGACATTTCCAGATATTTTTTCCAGATACTTTGTAATCAAATTATGTTTTGGTCTTGCACTTTTCTTCAGTGCAGAAAAATCCAGCCATGCATCTAAAAGTTCTGCTTCAGGATTGGATTTGCAAAGTTCATCATAATGCTCTTGTAGATAATTGGATCTCTCCATCAGCACAAAACCGGACAACAGCATTCTTTTAATTAAACGAAGGTTTTCTACATTATTCGAAATAATGTCGATGTTGATATCTTCATTAATGACAGTACCACCGGCCAAACGCTGAACGAGGCAAATGTTTTTTAGCCAATTAATAAAGCTGTCTTTTCTATTGCCAATATTGCCGTCACAGCCTATCAGCAATGAAACAGTCATATTCATTTTGCCTTCTTCGATCACCGGCGGCGTGGAAGCCTTATCATGTGATGTTAGATAAGGCGGATTCCGGCTTTGCGTAAATTCAGCCTCATATTTGCCATAAGTATGCACATGATGCTCATGTGCAATTACGGCGCAACCGGATAAAGCAATGTCTTCAAATCCGCCTGCCTTATCTAACTTTTTAACAATATTATGTGTATAACCTAAAAAATGGGTAATGGCAGGGAAGCCCCAGGTAAACCCTGCAATAGCATTGGCATTTTGTATCTTCAATTTACTAATGAGAATGTATTGATTCATGCCTTCACCTTCGCTGCTTTTATATCCAAGGAGACCAATTCGTCAAACTCGCGAAGTGCTTTTTCCATTAATTCCAACCACATTCTGGTGTGTTCACGCTGTGGCGAAAACTTATGATCTTTATCGGTTAATACACTATTCAACCAGCGCGAAAAATCGGCGCACACAACGGCTTGCCAGGCGTTCTGTTTTCTTTCAGCCTGAAAATTTTCATCCTTGTTATAAGGGTCAAGAAATAGCCGATGTTCTTTCTTTAAGCGAATGTCCTCCGTAGCCGCCCAGCCAGGCTCGAGACTTTGTATATACGAGGTATAATCAAGCACCGAGTCTATAATTCTGCCAACCCAGTCATTAATCCATTGCTTTCTTTTTGGGTGTTTAATACTTAACTCGACTCGATCAAAGCGAATTAAAAAATTTCGCAGGTAATCGATATCATCTTTTGGAATATGACGACGAAGTTTTACGTCAAAGAATGTTTTTTGGTAAACAGGTGGTTTTGGTTGAGACTGCCAGACTGGTGGAGCAGCCAGGAACAGGTGCAACCGTCCACCTCTCTTTCCATTTAGTTGGGAAGCATTACTATGATTACTTGCCGTAACAGCTATTTTTCCTTTTTTCGGAAAAAACACTGTCTCAAGCTCTGAATATTTTCCTTTTTTATCATATTTCTCCCTAATATCTTTTTGGTGATCGTTAAATGCTTTTGCTCCAGATTTTTCAAAAATTACGTGGGCGAGCGAAGATGATTTCATAGCGCTTAAAAGATGATAATTGTCAGGCTGACCAGAAAGTTTTTCCACAATAGGAAAATACACTTGCTTAGATAAAATATGGCTGGCAACCTCGCTCGATATCAGAGCCTTTGAAAACTCTTTATTCCATTCAAGATAATTATCTTCAGAAAATGCTCGCAAAGCCTGACTGCTTTCATTTGCCAGTTCAGATGCTAATTTAACACCATTACATTCCAATTCTAGAAATTGGAAAATTGGCGCAAACTGATTTCCAGCCACTGCTCCGTCTATCTCAAGCTTTGAAAGTGAGGATGTTGTTAGATAACTCAACTTTGTTACATGTACTTTATCAAATATTGAAGGAGAATCTATCTTGGAGTGTGTCAATTTGCTGACATGCGTTGCAAAGCTCACACTAGCAGCATTGTTAGAAGCCTCTGAAATCCAAGTTATCGGATCATATTTTTTGCCTAATTCTAAAACTTTTTCGTTACATTGATCTTCAATAAGCCTTACTTCTTCTAAAGCAGCTAACTCGTCCTGAATAGAAATATCATTCTTTATATCTAAAAGCTCTTTAAGCCTGCGTCGCTGGAATTCAATACTGCTTTCTTCTTTAGCCTTCGTTGGCTTATTATCTTCAAGGTAATTTCTTAAAGATTCACTTTCATAATAAGAACTTTTCTTACAAGCGTTTTCAAATACCTTTATTGACTCTTTGATATGTTTTTCCTCATCTGAGTTACTTTTTTGCAACATAAAATCAGAAATAACATTTTCCCATGTTGTGGAATTTGATTGCGATTCACTCATTGTTTAACTCCTGATAAACACCTAGATTGGGATGATAACAGTAAGGCTGTGTATCATTTTTTTCATATTGGATAAGACGAACTTCTCCGAAACGTTTACTCGCCTCAAACAAATCAAGGTCAAAATCTTCGGCAAGCTTTGAATAAATGGCTTTAGCATCCAGATTAAACCAGAATCGACAACCACTATTTATATTCGACAAATAAACGTCTTTAATTTCAATAATACGTTCGCAAAGCCTTGCTGGGCGAACATCTTCATTCTTCCATTGCCACTTTCCGTCTGTATATTCATCTCTTAAAATCAAATAATAGGCTTCGTCTTTTTGCGATTTTCTAAAACGCTGCTGGCGCTGTACTTCACCACACCAGTGCGGCTGATTTTTCCACCAGACTCTAGCGCCACCAGTGGGCTTGTTATCTTGCTTTTCACCAAAAAGCTGCTCAGCGATAGCTTTTTGCTCAAGCCCAATAAGGCTTAAGTTGCTTTTATCTTCTGAAAGCGTAATCTTCGGTATTGATGTAATTATTTCGTATTGTTCGGCGAGGATAAGCTGATCATTAAGCTTATGCGTTTCCAGTTTGCGTTTTGAAGACTCGAATCCTGGTCTTTCAAAGCAAATCTTTTTTTTACATAGCGCCCGATAATTTTCATTTAGTAGGCAGATATTGGGGTGCTCTGGCAATCTACTTCTATGCCTTAATATGCGACCAGCCAATTGAATAATTGATCGCATAGAGCTTGGTTCGACTACGGCCCAATCGTAATCATGGTCCCTACCCACTTCTGCGACTGGCGATGCTAATACCACAAAAATATGGTTCTTCTGCTCATGTTTGGATAACACTTTAATAATATCTTCTTGTTGCCATACACTTTCCAGGTCATGGCGCTTTAGAATTTTATCTAGTCTGGACTCTATATGCGACCGCATCGCCAGCGGATAACGGCTATGATATATGCAGTAGTGAATCAAAGTATTCTGCGGCGAATCCATTGACATCAGTTCTTTGGCAACGGCAACAAGCGGGTTGATATTCGCCATACGCACCAGGCCAATCGATATTTTTTTATCTGCCTTCGTCAAACAGTGCTGTTCATGTAGCAATAGGATATTGCGATGAATTGTTTTAGCCAAATTATGTGCAGGTGTATTATGGGCAGCTGCTGTAACGTCTATCTCGGCAATATAGCCTTGTCTTTTGGCTTGAGTATACTGCTTGATGTTTTCCACCCGTTTTTTTGTAAACGCATTATGTTTTTTCTGAAATGCGGCAAGCTCATTTATATTCTCAGTGGCGCACCCAAACTCATCAAACCACGCACAGGTTATATTTTTATCCCAGGCTTGAATGTTTGCGTTGGCATATTGTTGCCAACCGGAACTATAGGCTTCGAATAGTGCATAGGAAAGCGCTGGCGGCATCGTCGCGGTAGAGAGCAATACTCTGCTGCCAAGCATTCCTGCCCAATGCACTAAGCGGCACAGTGCAGGTAAATCTTCAAGCCCGAAGTCATCTGGTTCATCCAGCACCAAGTCAGATGTTAGCAAACGCAGCATTGGACCAATTTGCTTGCCACCTCTTGTACCTTCTGTTGCAGGCATTAGATGATCAATCGTACTCACCAAAACCGGAGCTTGAATTAATCTTTCAATTTTTTCGTCGTGTTTTGTCCATTGCCTCAGGCTGTGTTCGTCAAGCGTTCCTGTGTAACTGATATATAAATCACTATCAATAAGCTGTTCTTGAGATTCACTACCTGTTGTCATTGAAACAGTATCCTGATGTGTAGCGCTAGTTTTTGTCTGCTCGTTTTCGAATAGCTGTTTGGCTGAACTACCTCCAACTAACACAGCTAAATCTTCTTCACTTATTTTCAACTTCTCTTGATATTCCAGGCCGGTTTGTAGCGTTAAAGTCCTTAAACCTAAGGCTACGCTAAAACGCACCCTACCTGTAGTAGCACCAAGGGTGTACATGATTTTGGCATTTGCTTGCGTTTTTCCTGTACCCGTTGAAGCCATGTTGATACCAAAAAAACCTTGGCTCACAGTTTCACTGCCTAGTTGTTGAGCCAATTTTCTAGCGTCATCCTGCCAGCCATATTTTTCTTTTTTACTTTTTTCAACATTGCTTTCCAGTGCGTTATTTTTATCGAGTTTTTTAAGACTGTAATTGATGCTTGGTAACGCTTTAACAATGCTCTCAGCGTGATGGGCTACACCAATATGATGCTCATCCAGCTTTTGCTTCAGCGTTTTTGTTTCTCTATCGGTGTTAGCGTATGCTTCATACGCTGGGTCTTGCCATTTCTTTTCCACCATTGGTTGGCAAGAGTAGTGGTGATCAGCCAGCATCAATGCCAAACGTGCAAGGTGACTGGTAAACAAATCATTGTGCAGCAAATCAGGAAATGATTTGGGTAATTTTGAAATAGCTTTTGATGCTGTCAGACAGACTGATGATCTCCAAAGATTACTTTCAACCGGCAAACCTTTTTCAAAAGTCCAATTATCGTTTACACGATCTTTTTGCTCGGCATCATTACAGCGAGGCGAGTTCCAATTGGCATCAAAACTATTACTAAACCAACTGCATATGTATCCAAAATCTGGTGGCATTTTTTCTGAATTCGGAACTGCGGGCAATTTATGGTGAGAGAGAATTAGCCACGCCACTAGCTGCGCAAAAGGAGGTAGATTCTGAAGCGGGTGATTATTTTCAACGCCACCATCAATACCATCTTTAAAACAAGATGAAAACACATCGGTATCAATTCTTGTCAGTGCTTCTAACCACTCTTTATCAGACTTATCACCAACGAACACCTGAAAAAGACGCATCGAAACCCATTCATGCCGGTATGGCTCGGAAATATCGGTTGTGAGGTTCGGATTAATCTTTTCCTGAAACAACTTATTTGCCTTACCAAAGTCATGAAACAGGCCAGCAATAGCCGCTGCATATTTGATTACATCAAGCGTCTGCCACTGAGACTTATCTATGTATTGATTAATCTCCGATTCGGTGTAATTCACCGGCACAACACCAACCTCATTAAACTTATTCCGATTCCCCACTACCCAAACCAGTTCACTGCGACTACGACTTCGTATCCAATGACAACTCACCGCTGTACTCTTTGAAGCGGTTTTTCGTAATAATTTTTTTACTGCATTCAAACCATCATTGGTAATCACTGTCTGCCAGGTGTTATCACCAATGCGATTAGCAAAAGCATCCAGGACGCGACGGGTTCGCTTTAACGCATTTTTTTCACACTGGGAAACAAATGTCACCATCATACGGCTTCACCTTTTGTTTCATGGTGTTTTAGAGCAATCAGTTTTACCTGTTCAAACATAAAGTCCAGTGCTTTGTGATCGGTAAATGCTTGTAAACATTGTTGTCGAAATTCCTGTTCGGTTGCATTCTCTTTGGCGCTAATAAATGCCCACGGTAAGATCAGTGTGTCTTTTATTAAATCCGCTACGTCAAACACTAATGCACCTCTTCTGGTTTTGCCATGCATGACGGCAAACCCATGTGGTATTCCAAGCACCCATAAAGTACATGCGGCCAGGCCATAGGCCAGATAGTTACCGTGATTGAGAAAGGCATTGGCGATATCATCGGATTCTCTTTCTCTGGTAAATCCTTCATTTTTCGTTTGAGTGGCAGCAATTTTATAAAGTCGTTTTGTTAGCTCTGCTTCGATCTGTAATAGGTTTCCGACTTTTTGCGCTTTTACTATTCTTGGTATTACCGATGTGAGTGCAGTTGCAATGTTTTTATCATTGCTATTAAATCCTTCTGCGATCAGGTCCCTGTCTTTCCCCCAGACGGTTTGCATATAATTTATGCGTGCAATTTGAAATTGCTTGGCCGCTTCCAGTCGTTTTTGCTCATCAAACCAGAAGGACATCCAGCCTTGAATATATTCCGTTGGGCGATATTCACTTTGTGGTGTCATCCATTCAATTTCTGTCGCGGCTAATAGCGGTGTACCGCCGCCACCACAAAAACCGATTAATACACCCGCAGAGGCAAGCATTCGAACTGCAGCCTGGGTAAGCGATGTTCCAGTGCCCAGTAAAATGACGGTCGTGTTAGCAATTGGGATATTCCAGTACTGATTTTCATTTTTTTCTTCTGTCAAATAAAGTACACGCCCGTCTTTCTGCATTACGCGACACTTTTCAAGATAATAGATATTGGCGCGTTTTGAATGCAGTATGGCTTTTAAATCTGTAAGGGCTTCCATTTACCGCTCCTGCAATTATTAACTACTCTTCGACATTCTTCTTCAACAACAAACACTCAACTCTCGCCTGGTCGAGATTGACAATTCTTTGTAGTCGTCATCGCCCTCACACCACCAGCTATACTCCTCCGCTCCCTCGTTTGTTTCTATTTTTAGAGAATACATTTCACCATCCAGCCCCATAAGCGATGAAAATTTTGTTGGTTTTTTCGCCTTCTCGAGTTGTCCGAGGTATCGCTTTATCTTTCTTTTATCAATTAAACCCTGATATTCCACGATGTTGTAATTGCTGCACGTCGTTACAGAGCCTAGGTACCCTCCCATGCATGCCTTATATCCAGGTGCTTATAGTTACCAGATAACCCCGACTTGCGTATCTCAATTGCTTCTATTCGCATATTTCATCTCTGGGTTTCCAAAACAACATAACGTTATATTCAATACTGGCATACCTACCCAGTCAAAAACTGACCGTCTAGCGATAATTTTTTAAATTATTTTCTAATGCTGTTTTAACTGCTTTCACTAATGCTGGTGGTGATACTACAGTGACGTCTGCGCCGTATTTGAGAATATCCATAATCAATTCCCGCTGGTCGCTATAGGGAATTTGTAATTCATAATCGCCGTTTTCCAGCCATTGTGATTTTTGCTGCGGATGCCAGTTTTCATCCGCCACCCAGCGGGCGCGATAGTTGTTAAAACGTAATACGGCTGTGTTATCTGCTTCACCGGAGAATATGCCATAGGCATTAGCGTAATAGTTATCCAGTACGGTTTCATCAAAGGTTTGTCCGGGGTTATTCAATAAGCTGGCATGCTTGATATTGGTAACAGAAAACGTACGAAAATCTTTGCGTGCTCCACACCAGGCATCCAGATACCAGTTATCACGATAGAAGACCAACCTTAACGGTGAGACACTCCGGTTTTCTGTTGTGTCTGCTGCGCGGTTGTAAAAATCAAAATTGAGCTTTCTGTTTTCCATTAACCCGGTGGCGAGTTTTTGAAAGCTGTGATCGTCGATTTGACGATGCGCCTGATGAAGTATTTTTACCTTTGATGAAATCAGTTCGGGATGATGCTGGCTATTGTGGAGGATGTTTTCTATTTTTTCTAAAAGCGGCTTGATGTGTTCACTGAATAAGCCGGGATGAACATCTAACAGCAGTTTTTGTGAAACGAGTAAAGCGTACAATTCGGACTCATTGAACCACAATCCAGGTAATTCGAACGATTCACCATTTTTAGTGTTGTAATAGTAGCCATGTTGCTTTCGATCATATTCTATGGGAGCACCATGGCTCTGTTTCATGCTCGAAATAACTCTGCCGATGGTTGAGTCGGAGCATTCAAGTTCTGTCATCAATTTTTCTCGTGACACTGGGTAACGCGAATGAGTCAATAACTGATGGATTGCTCTAACTTGAGGATAGCTTGCCAATTCCTTTCCCTTAAGCTTTTTTTTATTTTTATTTTTTTCTAAATCTTGTAATAAAGTAAGAGTAAATGGTTTAGACCCTTAATCCTTCTGACAAACTGATAGTAACACTAATTTCAAATATTGGAACAAAGTTTTAATGGAGACTAATGATGGCTATAGAAACTACCTCATTAATATATAGAGGTTAATCAAAAATAATAATAAACAGTGAATGGGTCGCTTTAAGGGTATTATTTGAACTATGCAATTACACTCAAAACACAGTTTGGCACAGATCGGTCACAATTTCGTCACAGGGATTTTTTTGTGAAATTTTGCGATTCAAAGAATTACGGTATTTGGGAAAGCTTATTAGTGAAATTTGATCTGAAAAATGACCACATCACTAAACAAAATCGAGAATCACGAAGATAGTGATTTCTTACGAAATCAATGACGCTTTCATTTTTAGGTTGTGAAAAAGACAAAAAATATGTAATTAAGATGAGATATAAGCGTTTGATATTTAAGGAAAATGGTGGCTACACCTAGATTCGAACTAGGGACCCCAGCATTATGAGTGCTGTGCTCTAACCAACTGAGCTATGTAGCCATTTTTCATTTTTGTTGTTGAGTGATGTAGCCATAGTCTAGATGACTTTGACTTGATGAA
>Ga0224506_10003067_pt1 | contig 11172 bp, 9 predicted proteins | sample SF_Jan12_sed_USG_2_FD_169108 | JGI IMG/M metagenome (GOLD analysis project Ga0224506, IMG submission 169108) | Sediment microbial communities from San Francisco Bay, California, United States - SF_Jan12_sed_USGS_8_1 | ecosystem: Environmental > Aquatic > Marine > Sediment | place: USA...
CGATCAGCAGTGGAACAACCATGTCAGCCAATGGTTACCCACCGACCGTGATCGCGAATATGTCGCCAGCCTGATGGGAAGAGTCGTAGAAGTTGGCAAATTCGCCAACTGGATAGCACCGCCACCCATCGGCATTAATCGCCAGCCAGTGGATTTTGAGTACGTGCGTTTTAATTAACCCCCAAAGCCCGCCGAAAGGTAATTTTATTTTCTACAGCATCACGCGTAGGCATTACGCGAGGCGGAGATTCAGGGTCTACCTTGACCTGTATAAATTTGGTTGCCCCCAGCTCATGGAACCCGGCGACAACGGACTGTAGCTCTGCCTCAGTTGTTACCTTACAGGCCTGCTCCAGACCACAGGCCGCCGCCACGCCACACAAATCGACGCCCATGCCGAGATGGCTTTGCTGCATACCTGTCTCTCCGTAGTGTTCGTTGTCGAGCACGACAATAGTCAAATTGGCCGGTTTTATTGTACCGATGGTTGCCAGTGCCCCCATGCCCATAAGCGCTTCGCCATCACCGGTAATCACAATGACATGAAGCTCCGGCCGGGCCAGCGCGAGACCGAAACCCATCATCGCAGCACCCCCCATGGCGCCCCACAAATAATAGTTCCTGTCGCACGGGCTAACCGCGGCAACATCGTAAGTTGGTGAACCCAGTCCCGAAACGACAACCGAATTCTCTCGAGCTCTCAAAAGCTCATTAACGACATGTCTACGTGCCAGCATTACTTCACCCACTGTTTTCGGCCAATTAACTTTTGCGACAGCAAAACCGCAACGCCGACATTACTGTTGTAGGCAAAATCGATCGCGGCCTGAACCGTATCCGCCGCTTGTGCTTCATCTTCGACGCGTTCGACTTTAAATCCACAAATTTCCAGCACCTGTTGAGTGGTCGAACCCATCGGGATTTGCCAGGGATTAAACTCGGCATACTCACCCCGCATAGTGACAAGAATCACCATCGGAAAACGAGCAGTACGCTGTAACGACAGCATGTTTACGCAGTTTCCAACACCGCTGGACTGCATCAACAAAACCGAACGCATGCCACCAAGCCAGGCTCCGGCGCATAAGGGGATTCCCTCTTCCTCGGTCGTCATCACCACGTCCTGCACAGACTCATCACGCCTGGCATTCTCGATCAAAGCGGCATGTCCGGCGTCCGGCACATAACCGATCAGGCGGATATCACTCTTTTTGAGTACGTCGTATATGCCCTGTTGCCAATTGTTGTTACTCATCTACTTAACCCTGTGTTCTGGTAATTCCTATTATCTGAATACATACTTAAAGGAAATAAGTGTTATTAATGGGACGCAGATAAATAGAACGAATAATTGCCCCCAAATTCCAAAACCCATGCTGGATTTTTCAAGAACCGCCTGACTAGGTGCCGATGAATCGTAATAAACAATAACCTTTCTTTCCAAAGGGTACTTTTCTAATACCGCACTAGCATCTTCAAGCACCCCTTTATAGTTAACCAGTGAACCAACATATTCATCCCCATTGACTATATATTTGTACTCAATTTCGTAACCTAGTTGCCTGACTCTAACCCCTATTTTACTTCGATCAGATCTGATTATTATACCGTTCGCAGATGAGTCAATATCGAAAAACACATAATGACTTATGATCGAAAATGTCCCGAAGTTTTTTTCGCTTAACGCCAAAAGTGAAATCACAAATAAAAACCAAATTAGCCATTTCATCATTAGTTTTTACCCATCTTAATTTAATAGCCCTAAAGCTATAGTCACGACACCAAAAAAAGGGGTCGGTGGCAAAAAAAGGGGTCGGTGGTACATGGGAATAATTCCCATTACCCCGTTGAACAACATGACTGAGTATGCCCGGCAGATACATCCTTGGTTTTCTTGGCATTGGAAACTTTCCCTGCTGAAACTTATAGGGTCAGGTCTTTGATTTATGATTGGTCTAGCCATTGGGTAAAGGGGTTAATTGAAATTTGGGCGAAGAGCATGGCATAACGGCAATCATAATTCAAAGACCTGACCCCTATTTTCTCTTTATTTTAGTACAAAAAATATACTACAGAAAAAACAATCAAACTATACCCCCCCCAAGAAATACAAGTACGACCATGATTTATTATCGCGCCTTTTTCAAAGTGAACAAGCCATTTCACAAGAAAATATTTCAGTCTATGTTTTCTTCTTAAAATATTTTTAGCTCTCAGGACTTGCCTATACTCACGCAACCTATTGCTTTCAGCTTCAGCGTAAAAACCGTTAACCTCAAGGCAAGGTAAAACCACAAATCTATAAATCATAGCGGCTGAAAAAATATTAGCAAAAGCTATCGAGAAATATATTGCTATAAAAACACTAAAACTCACCTATAAGCTCTCAGTTAAAAAGGTCACATAAACGTCTACCAATGGATCTACCTAAATAAATTACCTAAAAAATCACTACGATATAACTCAGTACCATAACTACCAGTTAAACTTATACCAGCCTGACCTCTTCCTAAACCAAGTTCCACTACTGGCGGGAAAAAACCATGATCCCCAAGGGGGTATTTTTCACAATCCTGAGGTGTGTATCTATAGGGAAGGGAAACAGATGCAGAGTAACGCCCCGCGTTTGCAGATACAGATGCACCAGGCCCAGCCAAAGAATCAACAGTATTATCACCGAAGCCAAACACTCCTCTTGCAAATGCTTCGAAACCTGGCGTTCCTCGACCAGCTTCGACATTCCCAATAATTGAAAAACTACCATTAGTATCTAATGCAAATGTCACAGACCCTCCACCAACTCGCCCAAAAAAGCCAATTTCACCACCTAGACTAAGCCCAAAAGCTTCTAATCCATCCGGATCCACAAACCCAACCGGATTCCCCCCAACATAAAACTTATAGGGTCACCCATTAGGCAAAAAGTCAAACGAAAGCACAAAAACATTCTCCCGCTATGCCGGGCTGATATCAACATCGAGTTAACAAATTTGGTACACCCGTTCTTTCATACGGTCAGGTGTCACAGTAAATGTGCACCAGTCACCCATCAGGATCAAGCTGTATAATTACAGCCCTGGCTTTCGCCCCAGAAAAATATCGGTACCATACACTGTCCAGTCGATTGACAAATCTTGGGCCTGTAACGACCAACCTTATATGGCTCAGAGTATGGGCACAAATCTTATAACTCGGTATGGATGAAAGGGCCGGGCCAATCAAATCTGGTGGTTTTTAACCAACCCTAATGCAGGCTTCCCGACCCTTTCAAAGCTCAGGGGAATATCAATTTTTCATTAAAATCCTGTTGCTTACGCATGATCCAGTAGCAGGCTCTGGCGAGTTTATGTGCCAGTGCTTTTCTCGCTACGATGACATTGGTCGCTTTTGATTTCTTTTGGTAAAAAGATTTTGCTTTGTCGTTATGCCGAATCGAAAAATTGGCTGCTTCGATAAAGGCCCAGGCCAGGTACTTGTTGCCATTCTTACGATTGTTCTCACCTTTTTTCTTGCCGTTACTTTCCCGGCGGCTATCCACACAGCGGCTATAGGAAGCGTAGTTACCAGGACCTTTGAAACGATTGATATCACCGGTTTCGAGTAGGATAGTTTCGGCCAGTATGTCGCCAATCCCTGGAGTGGTTTTCAAGTAGTGAAATTCAGGCACCGGGGTGATTTGTTCGAGTATCGATTTTTCAAGTATCGATATTTGATTGTGTAAGGCGCGAACCATCACCAGATGGCTTTGCAGTGCCAGTTGAACATTGTCATCGCCAATCACCGGCAGTTGAAATTTCCTCGCCTTAATATGATCCGCTCGAATGCTTTGACCAGTATGCATCTGGATTTGTAATTTAAACCGAACAATATGACTACTTCGATCCTGCACCAGTTGGATGCGCTTGCGCAGTAGATCTCGTAATCCACGGTCTTGTTTTGGATAAATATAACCGGTGGGTAATATATCCAGACGCATCAAATGCGCCAGGTGAAACGCATCGTAACGGTCATTGGTTCGTTTCAGTCCACTGTATTGAACTACTTTGGCTGTATTGACCAACTCTACTTTAAATCCTTTCGCAATTAAGGCATCGACAAGCCAGTACCAATTAAAAGTTGATTCAATGGCAACAGCCTTTAATCGCTTTTTGTATTTCGATAATGCTTTGATAGTGAGTTCTGGAAAATTATCCAGCTTGACCTCGAGTAGTCGCTTATCTTTGTCATCAATCACACACAGAAAATGATTGTTTGAATGTAAGGCTAGGCGCCCCCATCATTCCGCAATAAAGTGGCATGGCAGTCTCCAATGGGTTGTGTAGGAACTCTCATTGTAGTCCTCGCCACCACAGCTATACCACGGTGGTGGGGCGAGGCTGCCTTATGTTTATCAGGTCTTTGATTTATGATTGGTCTAGCCATTGGGTAAAGGGGTTAATTGAAATTTGGGCGAAGAGCATGGCATAACGGCAATCATAGGGGTTGGCTAATGGGTGACCCCTATTTTCTTGTTGGCCCTATGTTCCTTAATGGGTGACCCCTATCTTCTTTTTAATCTGCCCCCCGTTTGAATTGTGACATCTGAAAGGATAATTTCTTAAAACAATTGAATAGATTCATTGCACACAATGGCCAAAGCGTAATCGCCAAAAAATAGAACACTACGTCAAAAAAGTGATCAAAAGTGCTAAAAACAATCCCCTCATCAATTGTCATTTCTATATACATCTCGATTACGGAAAGATATCCCTTTTTACCCTCCAACATAAGAAAAGGAATAAACAGAACAATCATCCAGTATAATATTCTGAGAACTAAAACAATAATATATGCTGCTTTTTTCATATCTTCATATACTGTTTCTACACGTAAGATTAATAGGTCTTTGTTTTATTTGTTTTTGGGTTATATCCTTTTAATGCTCCATCAGGAGTACCAAGATACGAATTACGGCCAATACGCTTAGCATAAGCGAAATCTGGGGGAGAAAAATTCTCATTCACCCCAAAATCTGTTTCTATAAAACCTAAAAATCCATCTGGATCGAATATAATATCTGGGTGTGTATGAAAAGACGCCGTGTAATCTCTATCAAAACTCCACCAATCTATGCTCGTTCCATCATAGTTACCTTCAGTAAACTCCTCATAGGAATACTTACCACACTCATTTTTATATATGAAGGTGCCATACTCGGTGTAATCTGTATCATAATTATCTCGTGCATACTTATATGCATCTTTTGCAGCCGCAACTTCACTGTCAAAAGATTCACCTGGCGCTAATCCAAAGAAATCCACAAACCCAACCGGATTCCCCCCAACATAGGCAAACACATTCAACCCACCATCAATCCCAATCGGATCACTCGAAGTATACTGCCCAACCTCAGGATCATAATACCGGTTCCAGTTATAATACAACCCGGTTTCGGCGTCATGATACTGCCCTGGAAAACGGATATTCAAACTGACATTGAAGGTATCACCGTCAACATCTTCATCAATAGCCGCCACTTTACCAAATGGATCAAAATCGCCGCTCCAGACCGTTTGACCGGAAGCATTAGTTAATAACCTGGGCAGCCCCAGATGATCGGTATGGGCATAATACAATCGCTCTAGGCCACTACTAAAGTCACGCACCGCCAGTAACTTACCCGACAGGTAAATATATTCCTTGATGACATTATTCAGTCCATCGAGTTCGGCCAGCAGCAGGCCATCGAGTCCATAGACGTATTGGGTCACACTACCATCTGACAGGGTCTTACTCACGCGTTGCCGCAAGGCATTGTATTGATAGCTGGCCTGTTCAACCCCTTCAAGTAGAGCTCTATTAATCTGGTTGAAGGCTGAGTAGTCGTAACCCCAGTTTGTTGCCACATTGCTACAGTCGTAGTAATGCGTTTCGGTGAGACCGAATATGATGATTTCTTCCGCTGTATAAGCAGTCAACACACAACCATCTCTGGTAATAGTTGATTTCGTGATGCCATTTCCTGATAAGTCATACATTAATACCGATGACTGGCTGGTTGTCGTAGCGTCGATGTCCCAAACTGTTTTTTTCTCACAGGTTAGATCGTAATCTAGACAAATTATTCTAGGTCCCTCCAAATAATACAATTGATAAAGAATAGTCTCTGTCGGGGGTACACCAACCTCTATTTTCTGACCATAGTCGAAACTACTCACATCATACGCATACGGGGTAAATTCGCTACCCTCATCATGCGAAGCCCGGTTACTGTAAGAAAAGTCGTTCGGCGATTCATAGCTGTAATCTCGAGCACCAAATAAGCCGGAAGCGGTTTGTAGGCGATCACCCCAGTCATAGCTAAACTGATCGAGTGTCGTCACACTGTTTTTGGTTTCGTTCAATTGCAACAGATTACCATTACCATCGTACTGGTTGTAGCTTCGATCCAGTAGTCCCGGGGTGGCTTGCTGGGTCGGGCGACTGGCGGCATCGAACGCGGCGCTATAGGTTAGCCCGTTACCATAAGTAAAGCCATTTACCGGGCCGAAAGGTTCGTAGCTAATGCCGAAGGCAATCGCCGTTCCGCCCACATCATTGATGCTTTGAATCTGACCTGCCAGGTCGTAATCGTAGCTAATGACCGAACCCGATGGATAAGTCATAGTCTTAGTTCGACCGGCGGAGTCGTAGCTATAGCCAACACCCTGGTGATTAATCACCCGACCCAGGCCGTCATAGGCATAGGTGGTGGTGCCACTTGCCATGGTCATGCTACACAATAGTCCCTGGCCGTTTAGACAGGTGTCGTAGCCATAAACGATATCATCGGCTGTTCCGGGTGCATCTACATTAGTTAATCGATTAAGCGCATCGTACTGGTACTGAATGACTCGCTGTTCCCAGTCTTCATCTGTCAGTCGATTTCCTGCTTCGTCATAGGTATACCTATTTCCTGTCACGTTATCAATATCAGCGTAACGAAGGTTACCAAAGTCATCGTATCTCTTTAGCGTCTTGGCGCCATCGTTCACCTTAATCAGGTTACCTTTCTTATCGTAATTCTGTGTGGTCGATAACGTAGAAATTCCGGCGTTTTCTGAGGTGCTGGCCAGGCGCTTGAGTCCATCGTAGCTATAACGGGTGGTGACGTTTTTACCGTCTAATTGACTGGAAACGGTATGATCCGCCGCATAGCTATAAGTCACCGTCTCATTCGCCTGGCTCACTGTCTCGAGCCGATTATAGGCATCGAAGGTTTTTACCAGACGTTGATGCAATGTGTTGCCCGCATCGAAGGTCTCTTCACGTTCGACATTGCCTTCGCTATCGAGGATGAAGTTCCGATAATTACCTTTGCCATCCCGAATACTGGTGAGACGTCGCGCCTCGTCATAGCCGAAGATCACTATGGTTGAGTTAGGACCCCCATAGTCGGTGGTGATATCCCAGACTTCACCACTGTTATGGTATCGCCACCTTGTTGTCTCACTTTCCGCACCATTGCTTTCGGTCATGGTCCACAGGCGATCATTGCCCGGATGATAGGTATAGGTGATGGTTTTACCGTTCAATCGAGTTTCTGACTTGATTTTACCGGTGGCGCTGTACTGGATATTACTACGCACCAGCTGTCCTAACGCATTTGTGACCTGTTTGAGGCGACCGCGATTAAGACCGACCGACTCGACATTCGGGTAATACTCAAACTGCGTGGTATCGATCACATCTGTCCTCGGGCCGTCGATCAGGCTCACCTGACCTAACGGGCCTTCGTAATAGAAGGTTGTTGTCCGTGTCAGGGCTTCCCCACTCACCCCCCAACCATCTGCATCTGGCGTAAATCCATTTTCCGTAATACTCAGCAGATTACCGACACCGTCATACACTTTCTCGATTAAGGTGTTATAGGGCGCAGCGGTATCGGGAGGATAAACCGATTCGCCGATGACCAGGGTTTCCAGCCCATCGAAGCGGCTATCGTAGAAAATCGTGGTGGTGCTCTGTTCCGGGGTACCTGCCGCCGTAATAACTACTCTCGGGTACTTTGTCTCGCCATAACCCTGGTATTGGGTTGTCACACCTTTCACGGTGACTTCGGCTTTATTATTGTATGCGTCATAAATGAAGCTAGAATCCGTTGAAGCACAGGTCGCGCAGCCGCTCCCCTCGACACTGGTAACCAGACTCGAATCATTTTGAGTGATAACCTGGTAATTAGTGATGCCACCCCGGCTATTGGTGACTGTTCTAGAGGTTCCATCATTGTAAACCACGTCGATTCTATCGACATTATTGCCGTGATAGCTGGTTATCGCCTTGCCATCGACACTATCGTATGCCCAGGTGGCGTAGCGGTTACCACGCTCATCGGTAATACCGGTTAGAGCATAGGCATTATTCAGCAGGTCTTCGTAGTGATAGATGCGTTCGGTCAGGTCGGGGTTGATCACCTTTTCGAGGTTGCCGATGATACTGTAGATATATTGCCAGGTGCGCTGTGCCTGGTCGGTAACGGTCTCGACTCTACCGAGGATATCGTAGGTAAAACTCAGGCTGGCACCGATATCATCGGTAACGGTGTCTAATTGACCTTCCGCATTGTAACTCAGGTGTACGGTTCGACCATCGGGATTATCATAACTGAAGACGCCTTTACCGCCCAGATAAGTGATCGAAACCAGCCGACCCTCGGCATCGTAGCGTTCTATCGTATTGTCTTCGGTATAAGTCCAGCCATTGGCGTCCTGAACTAGCGTATCCTGCACGTCAGGGTCTGTAACAAACAGTCCATTTTCTTCGGCAAAGGTATAGCGCTTGCCATCGAATCGCTTTGCAAAAGCGGTGGTTGTTGCACTCGGTCCATTGCCACTGGTGACGGTTTCGATGGTTCGGTTGTAGTTATGCTGCCAGCCGTTGCCCATTTCACTTGAGAATCCGCCCATGCTGTTATAGGAGCGGGTAAACTCCAGTAGCGATGGTGCGATATTGGACATATCGGTTTCCTGTTGATATTTATTGCCAATCGCGATGTTTATCGGATTTCCGCAGGACTCAATACGACAAGGTTTACCCAGTTGTTTGCCTATGTCGAATCCAAGCGCTATATCGGTGTTGGATACGAAGACAATCGACTGGAATTTTGCACTGGTAGCAGTGGCTGTAACGCCGTAGATTCCTTCCTTGGTGCCGTGAGTAAGATACGCTGAGGCGAACCCCCAGTCATCGGTGGTCGCTGTAATAGCGTCAGAGCTGCTCGTTGAACCAAAAACATTTTCTTCGATAGTGGCTCCTACATCACTTCTACCAAGCTTGGGTTGGGAAGTAATTTGAAATTTAACCGGTTGGTTTTTTAGGGGTTCCCCATGACTGTCGAGCAACCTGATTTCGAACGGTGAAGCGAGTTCTGTGGCTGGTTTTGCGGTTTGTTTATTGCCGCCAAACTCTCTTAATTCTGCTGTCGTCAGGAAGAAACCTACATTCATGGTAAGATCTTGATCCGGAACCGCCGATATTATTTCGAGATTAAAGTTCCATGCTCCCAAATCCTCTTCGGTCAACTCATCTGTGGCGAAGAAACGTGTAGCGCTGTAAGTACCGTTCCAACAGGTGCCTGTTTCCACCATTATCCAACAACCAACTTCTATTGGATTATCTGGATCTGTTGTTTCTATTTCTCCATACTTTATAAATTCAATTCTTGATGAAAACGACTGTATTGGGCCTGTCCATGTCCATTTGACCATATCTCCAAACGCAAACCACGAATCTACCATGGTCGTTTGAGATATAGCCTGCCGGGAAATATCTACATGATCGCCACTTTCTATTGGCGTTCCTCTAAAGGGCATATCAGATATCCAGGTATGAGATATCGGTTTATAAACTATATAGCCTGCATAGCTGGAAATACTGAAAAGCAATAAAGCGAAGAATAGTGATATGTTAACTTTGACTTTCATTGAAAACCCCTTTGTATAGCCCTTTATTATTGAGACGGGTCGTAACCCGCTTATCCAATCTATCTGAATCGACCTTTCTCAGATCGAAACGGTTACCCTGTTTTTTATGAATTCAATTTAACGGCACTACGTCCGTAACATTTGCACCGGATATGACGGTGATCTCCACCAGCTGCCCGTCGCTATTGGTGTAAGTGACCCGCTTTTTTTCCAGGGATTCGTCGTTCGAATCGACGCTATTGTTTTTGAGATACTCTAGATCAAGATCGCCCGATTGAGCAAAAATCTCGCCCTCTGTAACTTCCGACTTACTTTCCAGCACGAGCGAGTTATTGCTTGAAATGTTGTTAGTCCCATTAGAAACACTTGACCTGGTATCGCCGGGTGTTGTACTGACAATCGCTGAGCTTTGCTGGTTTTGATAAATCCAGGCTACCGTCAGCAGCGAAACCACAGTTAAGCCTAAAAGAATTTTACGACTCATATCGAATTCCCTCCGATAGAGTTTTGGCATGTTTTAAATTGTTTAAATCGCCAGGACGGCGAGAGGGGAAAAGACTCTTACTTACTTCCAGATACTTCCAGATACTTCCAAGTATGTCCATTTATATCAGCCCAGATTATTATTTATTTTCTTGCTGATTTTCAAACTAGCATGTTATTTTTTATATGGCAAATTAATTTTCCAATCCGGAAGTTTTAACCCACTTCGAAAAACAGGCTCAGCAAACCCTCTTCCGATGCCTCGCAAATATCGCGCTCGGTAATCTAGAAAAAAGGGGTCGACGAAAAAAAAGCGAGAAAAAAGGAGTCGGTTGTACATGAGAATAATTCCCATTACCCCGTTAAACAACATGACTGAGTATGCCCGGCAGATACATCCTTGGTTTTCTTGGCATTGGAAACTCCTTTCCCTATATATAGTTCTCCTGAGTATATATGACACCCTCATAGTTGAGAAGAATTCTCATGTACCTCCGACCCCTTACCGCGCCGACCCCTTACCGCGCAAATGCGGTCATGTTCGAGTTTAGCAAATGCAACTGCGCTTTGCTCCGACTGAAAGCGGGGTGTACTGGTGAGGTGTTTAAATTCGCCAAGCCAAAAAAAAAGCCCCTTCAACAGGGGCTTAGATATGGTGCCGGCACCAAGAGTCGAACTCGGGACCTACTGATTACAAGTCAGTTGCTCTACCAACTGAGCTACGCCGGCGTAATTTTTTCTGATGCAG
>Ga0224506_10003069_pt1 | contig 11167 bp, 10 predicted proteins | sample SF_Jan12_sed_USG_2_FD_169108 | JGI IMG/M metagenome (GOLD analysis project Ga0224506, IMG submission 169108) | Sediment microbial communities from San Francisco Bay, California, United States - SF_Jan12_sed_USGS_8_1 | ecosystem: Environmental > Aquatic > Marine > Sediment | place: USA...
CCAAATGGTAAAAATGTATGGTTTTATCTAAACCAATATGATGGTTATATAGTTTATTATTACTAATGGTTACATCTACTAAGTGCTGTAAATCTAAATTAGGGTGAAGAAAAGACACACCAATGATTGCAAAAATTAACAGTATCAACCATGATATAACTTTATATTTAATTTCTATCCGCCACAAAATCAACTTGAGAATTATTGTAGGAAAAATGGAAAGTAAAAATACTGCTGCATAGTAATACTTTAATTGAAATAGTAAGAATGAAAATAATATTCCAAAGATTACTTTACTAACAGGCTCTTTGAAATCGTCATTTATCAATTGAATAAAATAAGATGACAACATTGCAATTAAGGTCATAGAAATACTTTCTTTCATTATTCCCGATGACCAAAAAACGATCGAAGGAACAAATAATAATGCTACAATAGCACCTATAACTAATCGTGGGTAATACTTATTGATATTCTTAACTAAATACCAACAAGAAAAAAAGCTCAATAAGGACAAATAAGCAGAAGTTATCCAGTAATTTTTGTAGGTAAGTACTACTATAGGGCTAATTAATTTAACAAAGAATAATGCTCTGTAATTATCTTCATAATGAAGATGAGTACTATCTATATCTAGTAAAAACAAAAAATAGCTTTTCCAGTTGTAATAAAACAAATCACTTACCTCGCTTGCATCATTGAAGTAAAGAATTGTATCCCCATAACCATAGTAATAAAAGTATAACAAGCCTACACTAATACCAGCTAACATTTTGTATATTATAGCAGGTAGAAAAAATTTATATAGTACTTGAGCTTTAGCCTTTTCATAACTCAAATAGATTATAGTTATGATGATGATTACATGAATAATATTTATCATCATTTAACTTCCATGAAATTTGGTTTCAATATTTGAAGTCCAACAGCACATTGAAGGCATCTTTTCTTTTTACAATGGTTGTTGAATAATTCGATTTGAGCTTGCGAATCGAAAGCTGATGTTGCATTCTCTCCTAATATATCCCACTTTCTTGTAATATTATTCTTTTCTGGAGGGGTAGATTCTAATAGTGATATTGCCTTATCCACTAATTCTTGTTTATCAATTGATTTACCGTAAGCCACTAACAAAGGAGCTACAGTATTTATAACAATATTCTCAATTGATGATTTTCCTATAGTAGCTACTTTATTTTCTGACTTCTCCCCAAATTGGTAATGATTATGCCAATATGTAGAAAGGTTTACTTTTAGTAATTTTTCAACTTCTTTATAGTTTCTTAGCTCTATCAAACTAGTAAATAAGTTTGTGGTTCTTTTTATTATGGCAGATAACTGAGCAAGACGGATTGTTGGGAAATTAGCTGGTCGTAAACGAGCAAATTTCCATAACTCTTTGTTTATTTTTTTAGTCTCCAACTTATATTTATGTGATAAAAATCGATATTCATATTCTAGCTCTTGCTGATAATCACTATTGATTTTATCTAGAAATCCAGCCTGCCCAAATAGAAATGCTTCTATCTGCAATATGGAATTACTATGCTTTCTTAATACATTTATTGAAATACTTTTTGCCAATTGCTCAAACGGTTGGGAGTTAGTTTTAAATCCAAAGTTTTTACAAAGTAATTGATAGGCACATTCTTCCCAGTTATTATTTGCATGCTCAAAAATTTCCATTACCTCAAGTGCCTTTCTCTCCAATCGCTGCATTAAAACTCGATCCATCATCGAAAGTTTTACTAGATCATCGATACAAGTCAATTGATTAGAACAAGGGATAGGATCAGAGTTTATAACCAACCTATTGCTGTTTTCAAGCAATTGAGGGTCAATCCTATTTTTCAATTCTAGTGTAGGGATTTCGGATCCATCAGTTCGAAATACTGGTTTATCGTAATCCCAAACCACATGTAAGACCACATTGTCATAAGATTTATCCTTATCATGTTTATGAGCATACCAAAAGGATGATTTTACATGAATTTCAACATTTCCTGCCCATTTAATATCGCCAATAGTAATTTGAGCATCGCTAAAATCAGGGCCAGCATCATTGTTACTGTGGCCTGGAAAAACAATATTAATAGCAGTACCTGAGCTAGTAATTAAATCTTTCTTTTCGAAATATTGATACTGCCAAATAAAATGTAAGAAGGTTTCCTGCACAACAAATAATTAATGAGCTAATAAGTTAATGAACTTACAGGTACATCTCCAAGTACTCACTCATTTGTTGCTGAAGTTTTTGTGATTCATTTCTAGCTTTCTCTGCAAAGTTCTCTTTATCAGAAGCATATATAACACCTCGTGAAGAGTTTACTAATAAACCACATTGGTTATTCATTCCAAGTTTTGATACTTCTCTCAGATCTCCTCCTTGTGCTCCCACACCTGGAACTAGAAAGAAATTATCAGATGCCAAGTTTCTTATTTCACCAATTTTATCTGCTCTTGTTGCTCCTACTACAAACATTAACTCATCGGCAGAAGCCCATTGTTGACTTTTCTCAATAACTTCCTGATATAGTGGTTTCTCATTTTGATGAAATAATTGAAAATCCTTACTTCCTTTGTTTGAAGTATGTGCTAGTAGAATCACCCACTTATTTTTAAATTCTAAAAAAGGTGTTATAGAATCTTCTCCCATATATGGTGCTACTGTTATTGAGTCAAAGTTCATCGTTTCGAAAAATGCTCGTGCATATAACTTTGAAGTATTTCCAATATCACCTCGCTTAGCATCTGCAATAGTGAAAATATCTTTGGGTATATATTCTATTGTTTTTTGTAAGCTTTCCCAGCCAACCGCTCCTAATGACTCATAGAAAGCAATATTGGGTTTGTAGGCGACACAATACTCTTTAGTAGCATCAATAATTTGTTTGTTAAACTCAAAAACAGGGTCTTCTTCACCTAATAGATGCTTTGGTATTTTATTAATATCGGTATCTAGACCAATACATAGATAAGATTTTTTTAATTGGATTTGATTAAAGAGTTGCTGACGTGTCATAACACAAAAATACCTCAAGAGAATGGAAATCCCTTGAGGTATTTTGAGAATTATATTGGATGATCGGCCGTACTACCTCAAGTCAACAACTTCTACATTTGGATATTTACTAGCATCAAATTTAAAAGCTGCATCAGAAACTGAAATATTCCCCTTGAAATCGCTAATGGTATAAATATGTTGATTACCTGATTTTTCAAACATAGTCCATTTTTTTAACGTTTTATCTCTACTAGCAATTACCATTTTTATTTTAAAGAATTGGTTATTTTTAGTGTCATTAGGAACTAAATCAAGAACATCACAAGTCACTCCATCTTGGGTTGTGGTTTCTAGCCAAATATATTTGTAGCCTTTTTTATATTCATCAAAAATATTTGATGGGGTAATTTCATCTTCATCTGGATCATAGACATCAATATTTACTTCATTAACATCTGGTAGGTATGTCCATACTGTAGTACCGTTATTAATTACAGTTTGATCTTCCGTATCAAGAATATATTTATCTCCTTTTATGGTAATTTCTCCTGAAAACGTCTCGTTAACACCATCTTCTCTATTAACAAGTGAAGTACTAAATTTTGCTTTGTAAGCCGATATGTTTTTATATTTGTTGCTCATCGCATCCAGAATTTCTTTTGCTTTGGCATCATACTGTGCAAAAGATATCATTTGTACCCCTAACAAAAGTATTAGTAATAGGTAAGTGTTTTTTTTCATTATCTTCTTATTATTTTATTAATTCTAATTAATTATCCAAGTCTCTCAATAATTGTTCCAAACTATATTCATCAGGAATAAGAACTTCTCTAGCTTTACTTCCTTCAAATTGACCAACAATTCCAGCTGCTTCCAATTGATCTATCAATCTTCCAGCTCTATTATACCCCAGTTTTAATTTGCGCTGAATAAGGGATGTACTTCCCTGTTGATGCAACACAATCACTCTAGCCGCCTCCTCAAATAAAGCATCTCTATCTGATAAATCAACATCTGATTTAGAACCTCCTTCATCGTCACCAATAAATTCAGGTAGCATATAAGCTGACTCGTACCCTCTTTGTTCCCCAATATAGTCACATATTTTTTCTACTTCAGGAGTATCCACAAAAGCACACTGTAAGCGAATAATATCGGAGCCTTGTGAAAAGAGCATATCACCCATGCCAATAAGCCGTTCTGCACCACCCGAATCAAGAATTGTCCTTGAATCAATTTTAGATGTAACCCTAAATGAAAGTCGAGCAGGAAAATTTGCTTTTATTACGCCAGTAATTACATTTACTGATGGACGTTGTGTTGCCACAACTAAATGGATTCCAATAGCTCTCGCCAATTGTGCTAACCTAGCAATTGGTGCTTCCACCTCTTTTCCTGCGGTCATCATCAAATCTGCCAATTCATCAATCACCAAGACAATATATGGAAGAAAACGGTGTCCCTTTTCAGGGTTTAATCTCCTATTTACAAACTTATCATTGTATTCTTTTAAATTTCTAGCTCCTGCATCCTTAAGTATATCATATCGCTGATCCATTTCTATACATAATGAATTCAAGGTATTAATCACTTTTTTAGTATCCGTAATAATTGCTTCTTCACCATCAGGAAGCATTGCTAAAAAATGTCTCTCAATTTTATTGAAAAGCGTTAATTCAACTTTTTTAGGATCTACTAAAACAAATTTTAATTGTGAAGGATGTTTTTTATACAATAAAGACGTCAAAACAGCATTTATCCCCACTGATTTTCCTTGCCCTGTAGCACCAGCCATAAGTATATGAGGCATTTTTGCCAAATCTATTACAAACACCTCATTTGAAATAGTTTTGCCCAATGCAACAGGCAAATCTTTAGTGGAGTTCATGAATTTTTCAACACTCATTACAGAGCGCATTCCAACCATCTCACGATTTTTATTAGGAACTTCAATTCCAATAGTTCCTTTTCCTGGTATCGGAGCTATTATTCGAATTCCTAATGCTGCTAAACTAAGAGCAATATCATCTTCCAAGTTTTTGATTTTGGATATTTTTACTCCAGCATCAGGAACAATTTCATATAGTGTGACTGTTGGCCCAATGGTAGCTTTAATGCTCGAAATTCCTATTTTAAAATTGATAAGCGTTTCAACAATCTTATCCTTATTTTGCTCTAATTCTTCCTTACTTACCTGTGCTTTCTTCGACTCATATTCATTCATCAAGTCTAACATAGGGTATTGGTATGAACCTAAATCTAAGGTTGGATCATAATTTTCTTGAGTACTTATAGTCTTCTCTTCAGTCTTTGCAATTGCAACTTCAAGTTCAGGCTCAGGTTGTTCTTCTATTTGCTCTGGCTCTGGGATTTCAACATCAAGTTCTAAAGTTGGTTTTTCATCTTTTTTGGAAGTATTATTTATTACTTCACTCTCTTTGCCTGAAACTGTCCATGTAGCAAGTTCATCTTCATTTGTGAAATCTTCACCATCTTCAAGCCCACTTAATCCGTCATCCTCATGTTCTTTCTTCTCTTTTTTAAATCCTAACAATGAAGTAATATTGAAGAAATAAACTATAAATGCCAACAATGAAAACACAAGAAGCAAAAAAGAGCCCCATCCTAAAAGGCTACTAAACAAACGCGCCAAATAATAACCTAATCCACCACTTAAAAACGACCAAGTGATACTTTCATCAACACGAAGAACAATATAGCCTAATAGTAAACTTATCCATAAAGTAAAAAATATTACAAATATAAAGGCTTGCCCTGAATGAATAAGACTACGATTGAACACAATGCGATACCCCCAAACGAACAACAATGGTGGAAAAAAGAATGCGGCTATCCCAAACCATTGAAAAATAAAATAATGGGAAATCATTGCTCCATATACTCCTAACCAGTTATCTGCGTCTAACCCCGACTGAATCCATCCAGTTTCTTGAATAGCTTCTACTACACTTTGATCAGCTTTTCCTGTAAATAAATATGAGATAAAGGCGGTAAGAAAATAAATAGAGGCTATCTGAAGAAAAAATCCTGATACCAGCAGAAATCGTTTATCCTCCAGAAAAGCTAAGTTAAATTTTAACTTTTTCTTTTCCTTCTTTGTTACTGGTTTCTTGAATGTATTCTTGTAAGTATTACCCGCCATGCAGTTAGTCTAAAATCACAAAACTAAAGAATTTTGTGATTAGTGAAGTCAATAGTAAGTACTTTGATTTAAATTTTCAAATCAAACGTCTACCAATCGTTTATTTATTCGTTTCACAAGACCAGGTCCTTCATATATAAACCCAGAATAAATTTGAATTAAAGTAGCTCCAGCATTCAATTTATCAATTGCATCCTGTTCATTCATAATTCCTCCAACTCCTATTATTGGAAAATCAGCACCCAGTGCTTTTCGTAAATAGGCAATCACTTCTGTGGAACGATCTGTAAGCGGTTTCCCGCTTAAACCACCAGCTCCTATTTCTTCAATTTTTACTTTGCTGGTTTTCAGCGCATCACGACTTATCGTAGTATTTGTAGCTATTAACCCGTCTAATTTAATTTCTTGTGCTATTTCAATAATATCATTTAATTGCTCATTGGTTAAATCTGGAGCAATTTTAAGTAAAATTGGTTTTTCTGTAGTTTTTGTTTTATTACGCTTTTGCAATCTTTCTAAAAGATTTTTTAACGGTTCTTTGTCTTGCAAAGCCCGAAGATTTGGTGTGTTAGGGGAACTTACATTTACCACAAAATAATCGACTACATCATACAAAGCTTCAAAGCACAATTCATAATCTCTTTCTGCATCATCATTAGACGTGATTTTATTTTTACCAATGTTCCCTCCTATTAGTACCTTACTATTTCTTTTTCTGAGTCGGTTAACTGCTGCTGCTACTCCTCCATTATTAAACCCCATTCGGTTAATAATCCCTTCATCTTTTTTCACACGAAAAAGTCTGGGTTTGTCATTACCTGATTGTGCTTTTGGTGTGAGTGTACCTATTTCAATAAACCCAAAACCCAAAGTAGCTAATTCATCCACCAATTTTGCATCTTTATCAAATCCCGCTGCCAACCCCACTGGATTTGGAAATTTTAAACCGAAAACTTCTCTTTCCAACGATTTGTTTTTATAAAAAAACAAGGATTTAAAAAGTAATCCTACCCCTGGAATTTTATGAAGAATTTTCAATAAGAAAAAAGTAACGTTATGAATTTTCTCAGGATCAAAAAGAAAAAAAACAGGTCGGATAAGAAATTTATACACAGTAGTTATTATTTCTAGCAAATATAAAAAAGTTAAGCGCAAAAGGTCACTAAGAAAAGTAAAACTAACTTCTTGGATGAAACTCCTGCACTACTTGCCGCAAGTAATCACGATCCATGTGGGTATAAATTTCTGTAGTAGTAATAGACTCATGCCCAAGCATTTCCTGTACCGCCCTAAGGTCTGCTCCTCCTTCAATTAAATGAGTGGCGAAAGAATGTCTGAATGTATGTGGGCTTATATTTTTTTTCAAACCTATTTTCAAAGCCAAGTTTTTTATAATAGTAAAAATCATCACTCTAGTAAGTTTTTTCCCTCTTCGATTCAAAAAAATATAATTTTCAAATCCCGATTGAATATTAATATGACAGCGAATTTCTTCTATATAGATTTTCACATATTTCAAAGCATCAGTACCAATAGGTACCAATCGTTCTTTATCTCCTTTACCAATAACTCTTAAAAAGCCTACGTCAAAAAAAATATTGTTCATGCGCAACTCTACCAACTCCGTTACTCGTAAACCAGAGCTATACAGAACTTCAAGCATAGCACGGTTTCGAGCTCCTTCAGGGGTTGATAAATCTATTCCATTAAACAGGTTTTCTATTTCGTGATAATCAAGTGTATCGGGAAGTTTACGTCCCAATTTAGGCCCTTCTATTAACGTTGTTGGGTCTTTTTTGATGTAATCCTCATACATCAAATATTTAAAAAATGCTTTAAGCCCCGATAATATTCTTGCCTGCGAATATGCAGCCAACCCCATTTCGTTTAAACTCTCCAAAAAATCATGTAAATGCGATTCATCTGTTTGCAAAGGATCAATTTCCAATTGCTTTAGATAAAGAAACTGTTCTAGCTTTTGTACATCACGAATATAAGCCTCAAGTGTATTATCACTCATTGACCTTTCCAGTTTTAGGTATTGCTTAAATTGCTTGATATAATGATTCCAACTCATCAATGCTAAAGTACTTGGAATTGGGGATAAGAAAAAACGTTACTACCTTGCCTACATGAAGTGCTCTTTTAAAATTTATCATTAAAAGGGCAGAAACATGATTAACGTAAGAGCCAAATAGTATTTATTTGTGCAATAAATTTTATACAGATGAAAATATTAATCATTAATGGTCCAAATCTAAATCTATTAGGCAAACGTGAACCCGAAGTTTATGGTAATCAATCGTTCGAAGATTTTTTTGAAACATTAAAAATAGATTTCCCTACTCTAGAACTCGATTATTTTCAATCGAATATTGAAGGAGAGTTAATCGATAAACTTCACAAGGTGGGGTTTACTTACGAAGGCATAATACTTAATGCTGGAGCATATACTCACACTTCTGTTGCTATTTCGGATGCCATAGCAGGAATTACAACACCAGTAGTTGAAGTACATATTTCTAATATTTATAAACGTGAAGAATACAGACATAAAAGTATCATTAGTGCTCATTGTGTTGGTATGATTGCTGGATTAGGAATGAAAAGTTACATGCTAGCTTGTCAATATTTTCTACAAAAAAAATGATTAGTTTCTATCCTGGTCCTTCAAAAGTATATGAACAAATCCCTAAATATGTACAGGAAGCCTACGATAAAGGTATAGTAAGTATCAACCATCGTAGTGAAGAATTTGTTGAAATTTCTCAAAAAACTATTCTACTACTAAAAGAGAAGCTTAATATTCCTGACAACTATACTATTTTCTTTGTATCCTCTGCAACAGAATGTTGGGAAATTATTGCCCAGTCATTAATCAAAAATAAAAGCCAGCATTACTATAATGGTGCTTTTGGTGAAAAATGGTATGAATACACAAAGAAACTTACCCCTTCTATTGAAGAAGTTCCATTTAATTTAGAAACCTTTTTAATTCCTCAAAAAAGTGATGCTGATGTAATTTGCATCACACAAAATGAAACTTCTAATGGCACCGCCATAAGCAATGAAATTATTGCCGAGGTAAAACAAAAAAATCCTGATGCAATATTAGCTGTAGATGCTACCTCTTCGATGGGAGGAGTAGCACTCAATTTTTCCAATGCTGATGTTTGGTTTGCCTCTGTACAAAAATGTTTTGGATTACCTGCTGGATTAGCGATAATGATTTGTTCTCCTCAAGCTATAGAGAGAGCAATAGAATTAAATCGAAATACACATTACAATAGCCTCACTTTCATGATTGATAAAATGAGGGTTTATCAAACACCGTTTACGCCTAATGTTCTCAGCATTTATTTACTCATGCGAACATTAATGCATCGTGAATCTATCTCTATAATTGACACACAATTAAAAACTAGATATAACCAATGGATAACAATGATTGATTCATATAATGGTTTCAATCATCTTATAAAAAACATGGATGTACATTCAACTACGGTCATTCCTATTGCATCTACATTCGAACAAATAAAAACCATAAAGCAAAAAGCTAAAGTAGAGGGCTTTTTACTTGGTAATGGATATGGTGAATGGGCAAAAAATACATTTAGAATAGCTAACTTTCCTGCCATTACTGATGAAGAAATCCAAAATCTACACTCTTTTTTATTACAACAACTCAAATAATTATATAAAACCTCTGCTGAACAAGTTATTCAGAATACTACCAAAATCGATTCTTATTAATAAAACATCAACCTCTCATAATTTGAGTGCATTTTTTACTTATTTTGCTAAAAACTAATACTGTTATGTTAAGTGCTAAAGAAATTTTTTCAGTAACCCTAATTTTATTTTCTATAATAGATATGATTGGAAATGTACCTATCATTATAGAAATGCGAAAAAGAGAAGGGAAGATTCATTCGGGTAAAGCCACATTTATTGCTGGTGTACTAATGATACTTTTTCTTTTTTTAGGAAAATCTATTCTTAACCTTTTTGGATTAGATGTTGAATCATTTGCCATAGCTGGTGCTATAGTAATGTTTATTATTGCTATGGAGATGATTTTAGGCGTTGCCATATTTAAACACGAAAATAAAGACTCTGGCTCAGGCTCTATAGTTCCTTTGGCTTTCCCTTTAATTGCTGGAGCTGGTACACTCACTACTATACTTTCGCTTAGGGCTATTTATGATGTTCCTAATATTCTTATCGGCATAGTTATCAATTTAGCATTTGTGTACTTAGTGCTAAAAAGTAGTAGTTGGCTAGAGAAAAAAATTGGGGAAAATGGTTTTGTAGTATTGCGCAAAGTATTTGGTATTATTCTACTGGCCATAGCTGTAAAAATTTTTAAAGGAAATTTATTTCTAGGATGATCACTATTTATACAGATGGTTCCTCAAGAGGAAATCCAGGCCCAGGAGGATATGGAGTAGTACTTAAGTATAAGGAACACCGAAAAGAAATTTCAGAAGGTTTTCGAAAGACCACCAATAATCGTATGGAACTACTTGCTGTAATTGTTGGGTTAGAATCATTAAAAAATCCTCAAAGTAATGTGATGGTATATTCCGACTCCAAATATGTAGTCGATTCCGTTGAAAAAGGATGGATTTGGGGATGGGTAAAAAAAGGATTCGTTAAAAAAAAGAATCCTGATTTGTGGAAACGTTTTATAGCCATATACAAGCAACACAATGTGAAATTCACTTGGGTAAAAGGTCATGCAGGCATACCAGAAAACGAACGATGTGACGAACTAGCTGTTGATGCTGCTGAAGGAAGTAATCTTCCTGCCGATCAAGGGTATGAAGATACTACGAACTAACCCGTGGTGCATTACTTATAAGTAGTATAAAAAATATGCGACAAACTAGATGTTAGTATTTTGTTCTAATAACCACAAAACAACATCGATGCACAACTTTCAAGAAAATATACTTTTATCCCGCATTTGCAATAGATTGTTTTGTTATTTGCAT
>Ga0224506_10003070_pt1 | contig 11165 bp, 20 predicted proteins | sample SF_Jan12_sed_USG_2_FD_169108 | JGI IMG/M metagenome (GOLD analysis project Ga0224506, IMG submission 169108) | Sediment microbial communities from San Francisco Bay, California, United States - SF_Jan12_sed_USGS_8_1 | ecosystem: Environmental > Aquatic > Marine > Sediment | place: USA...
GAACTTCCGGTAATGAGTGGAAAGGTGAAATGCCAGCTCATTTAGAAGGCGTATTGAATAAGTTAAAAGACACTAAAGAGCTGTCTCTAGGTGGTGTTAGAGAATTACAAAGTCAGTTAAAACAAGCCATGAGGGAGGCGAAGGCAGCGGGTAAAGACAGTCTTAACAGAAGCCTTGCTATTGTTCTTGAATCGACTTTCGATCAGTTAGACAGTGTAAAAGGGTTAGGTGCTGCGGATGTTCAGGCTATGAAAGTAGCCAATACGGAAGCTAAAAAGCATTTTGAACGCTTTGATGATGCTAGAGTTCTCCTATTAAGCCGTGTTGATGCTCAAGGTCTTGCCAAGACAGCACCCGAAGACATTATTAGAAAAGTAGTCCGTCCTAATACAGCGACAGAATCAACCCGATCTGTTGAGGCTTTCTTTAATGCTGTCAATGACCCGAAACAAGCCAGAGATTATCTGGCTAACGCTTTCTCACTTATTTTGAAAGGTTCGACTCAGACCGGCGAAGCACTAAACACAAAAGCCATACAATTAACTTTAAGGAAATATTCTGAATTTCTCAAAACTGCTGGTTTGACTGAAATGTTCAAAGACCCAGCAAAAATAGCTAAGAAACTTGATTTTGCAAGACGTGATTTATCTCAGACAATTAGTGATTTTTCTAAAAGTGAATTAGGTAAGTTTGCAGGAACCGATGATGTAGTTGGTTTTGCAATGAGTTACCTTAACGGTGGTAAAGCTCAGAAATTTGTCATGGAAATGGAGAAACAAGGCCATCATGCAGCAGCAAGAGGCTTTAGAGAAGCCTTGTGGAATGGGCTTGTTAGGACAACCGAAACAGGCGCTCCTACAATTAGTGGCGGGACTTCTCTTACTCCTAATAAATTAAGACTAATATTAGATCAGAGGAAAAAGGATTTAATTGTTGCACTTGGTTCAAAAGAATACGCAAGAGCTAAACAGCTTGTTAATTTGATAGACCGAATAACACCCTCTAAAGAATCTCCAGGTGCTATCGCTAAAATACACGTTGATACTAAATTAACAGAAAAAATAATGACTGGACTTCGAGCTGCTATGCACGGTTTTGTAAGACCTGATTTAATCTTAGCCCAAGCTGGTAAGCGTGGATTTGATGCAATAAAGACGAGTGAATCTAAAAATGTATTAATGGAAGCCCTTACAAACAGGGATTATTTTAATGAAGTAGTTGAATTATCAAAAACCAAACAAGGCAGAGAAATAGTGCGAATGATGTTTACTCCTCTAATTCCTGCTTCACAAGAATATTCAGATCAATAAGCCCACGTCACCTCTGACCGGCTTCTAATAGGCGTTAATAACGAGGTAATAAAATGAGTAATGTAACAGTACAAGCGAAAAAGAGTTCAGATAGAAAAGTAGGAGAAGAATTGCGTTCTAATTCTGGCAGCTTAAAAACAACTGGTGGAATAGGAGTAATAGGCTCTAATTATAATTCAGACATAACTATAGCTATAGCGGCTACAGCAGAGGTGGTAGCAATACCTTCAGGATCAACAATGGTGTGGGTATGTAATGAATCTGTTACCACGCTTGAGTCTGTTAGATTTGAATTTAATAACGATGGCACGTCATCTGCTGTTGTTACTAGAGGATTTAGAGTGTCTCCGGGCATTGCCACGGCTGCCGGTGATAATGGCCCTAAGTGCTTGGCAGTTCCGGTTCCGGCAGTAGCAACACACATGTCTTATATTTCTGAAGCAGGGACACCAACTATTAATGTTGTTTGGGGGGGTTAATGGCTAACATATACGTTAATCTCACAGAAGCCGCTGGTGGCGTTCTAACTAACGGTTATGGTTACGGTGATGATGCGAGAGACAGGGCGACTGCTGCAAGTAAGTCTACGCCTGTGGCTACCCTAACAAGGGCAAATGCTGTATCTCAGGCTAGTGACATAATCATACTTAATGATGGTACATACGAAGAAGCTACTTTTGTCAGTATAGTTAATACAGGGATGACCATCCAAGCAGAGAATAGTCGTCAAACTATTATCCAAAACGCATCAGCAGGATCGCGTGTTATCCATACAACAGCAGCCGATGTAACGCTAAATGGCGTTATTCTTGATGCTCAAAACACTCAAACGGGTTGTTTTACTTTTGGCACAGGCACAGGACTCAATCTAACTCTTGTCGGCGGAGGTTTTTTAAACCCTACCGCTAACTTCATAACAGCAACCCGCATGGGTAATGTCACCATGAGTGGTGGCTGGACTGCTTCTGCAACATCTCTATCAGAGAGGGGTTTTGTTTTTTCCTATTCCATTGCGCTTGCTTCTGCTGGTACGGTCTCTATGTCAGATGGAACAATAACTATTGGGGATTCAACAGGTGCGAGTGATGCAAACCGCAGGGCAATACACGTTGTTTCTAATGATTTGGCTGGAGTGAGCTGCGAAATCTACGATATGACTTTTGATCTTAGTATTGGAACAGCAGCAAACTCACAAACAGCTATTTATATTACTGATATGGAATCGGTGAAAGTTTATAACAATACAATAACATTTAATGATTCATTAGTGGGAACAGGTATTTTATGCGATGTGTCAGCCATTGATAATACTGATGTAATAAATATCTATGGGAACACTGTAGCAGGGGCTTCTGGCGCAACAGGCGGGATAGGGATTCAGTGTGGTTCTGATAGCAATACTTCTCCGACAGGTGTAGGTTCATTAAAAAGCGCACAAGTCTACAACAACGTAGTAACAAACACTAATCATGGGGTATTAATAGGCTGGATAACGGGTGCGACTATTTACGGAAATAAGACCACAGGCAACGTACTCGGTGTTATTCTAAAAGGCACAACCGATTGTTATTCTGGTGGTAATGTTGTGATTGATTGCACAGGCTCAGGTGCGCTAAGGTTTAAGGGTGATACAAACAGTATTCATGCGAATAATCTGGTTATTTATAATTCAGGCGCTTCTGTTGCTTCGGCTATTCCTTTATACGCTGATGATATAACAGCAGTTGTGAACACAACAGGTGCTGCCTTTTATAATAACTGCGTCTATGCTAACGAGACAATCACTGATTGGGTTGTTGTCTTAAATGCGCTAGATACTTGTACGTTCAATTCAAATAATTACTTTGCCGATACAGGTGGCGGGGTTAGCCTGAATCCATATAACTATCAGGGAACGCCTTATGCAACTCTGGCACTGTGGAATGGTGCTGCTACAGTCTCAAACGAAACAGAAACCGATCCTGAAATAGTTGATATAGCAGGGGGTAATTACCATGTAGCTTCCTCTTCATTAGTCGCAACAGGTTTTAACTGGGGTGATATGCACAAAGTCACAGGATTTGATGGAGAACCCTTCCCTGCCTTTGATATAGATATAGGCGCAGTACAGGGAACAGACGCAACTAACCATCCATTCCATCCATTGAATTTATGAGCTACACCACTAAACCCTTATGAAACTCACCTCTAACTTTCAGCTTCAAGAATTTGTCCATAAGGCTATCTATACTAGAATAGGCGATAGGTGTGCCGACTTCTTAAATCCAATGTTAGCGCCTACTTGTCAGGCTCTCAGAGACGAGTTTGGCGCTATTACCATCAACGATTGGATGTGGGGCGGAAAGTTCACTGATAGCGGCTTACGAGAGCCTCACGGGATTATAGGGGCGAGATTCTCAGCTCACAAGTTCGGGAATGCTGCTGATTTGAAGTTTAAAACCATGACTCCTATTGAAGTTCAGAGTATGATTATGGAAGACCCGAGTAAATTTCCCTATATTACACGTATGGAGAATGCAGAAATCACGAAGACCTGGTTACACATTGAAACGAGTGTGAGAAGAAATAGCCCAATTAAGATTTTTAATCCATAGGAGATTGATATGCCAAGACGCGGAAAACCACCTAAAGGCAGACCTAAGCCTAAGCCATGATTGACTGGATATTACCCATTGTCGGCGTTCTTATCTACTTTCTTACTCCTAAAGGGAAATGTAAGGAAATTAATGAGATTCTGGCCTATTTACTTGTATTTATCTTTGGCTACGAGCAATACATCCTTGAAAACAACCTGCTTGACAGCCCTTGGCACGAAGTCGCCTACTTTCTCTCTTACGGTTTGTTCTCTATCTATTCTATAAAAGAGGCGGGGAACGTCAGTTAAGGCTCACCTTCTTAGGCATGGCGATGAGTGTCGTTTATGGTGGTTTCGGATTCTATTTCTGGAATCAAGGTTATTATCTTGATCCCCGAGATTATTATTGGACAGAAGCCTTTATCACTTTGTCTATATTACAGTTAATTATAGCCTCAGAAGGTGTCTGTTTACCCACCCTCTACAAGAAAATTGGAGGGTATCATGGCAGAAACGATTCTAGTTCTGGTCGGGATGCTCGTCATAGGCGTGGTGGCTGATGTCTGCCGACAAGACCGAAGAGCTAGAAAAGAGGATAGCGGAGATAGAGACAAAATTAGCTATTCAGGAAGGGATCGAAAAGGGGATAGCGAATGAAAAAACCAGTCTGTTTAAATCTCTTCTACTTATCGTAAAAGTCGTTACTGCATTAATCGTACTTTATTCTGTTGGCGAACAGGCAATGGAATACCACTGGATTAAGGAGATTATTAAATAATGGACTTAATTATGGTTTTAATGGGCTGGTTAGCCCATCACGCTACGCTCCTGTACCGGATTAATACTGAGACAGGTAAAATCCTGTCCCCGAAGAAATACATCAAAACTCGCCCTTATAAGTTTGCTCTTTCTATTTTTGGAACTGTGATGGGAACAATTATCATCGTAGCTAAATTCCAGGACTCCGGTATAGACGATGCTACTTATTTAATGATGTTAGCCGGTGTTGGATTTGGATGTGATATGGTTGCCGACCAGTTGGGTAAATTCACCTTCAGTAAAATGAAATGAAAAAGTATTTAATCATAGCTCTTGCTCTTGTGTTAGCGGGGTCTTATGTAGCTGTCTACAAGTGGGCGGTTGCTAAGACAGAGGCTCAACATAGTGAGGATGTTGCTAGAGTCGTCTCAGAAGCTCTCAAGGCCTATCAGAAGGAGGTAGCCGATGCCAATACGAAGAATTTTGACCTTATGCAAAAAGCCCAACTGGACTCTCAGAGAATTAAACAACTCCGAAAGCGGATGGATAACCTTGCTTCTAGCTGTCGTCTTAGTCCTGATAGCATCCAGTTGTTCAACGAGACCATCCGTGATAAGCGTTTGCAACCCTCCAGCAATCCCTTCATCCTTGTTGGAGAAAGAGACTCAGCAGAGTCAATATGCCTTACCGCCATCGGTGAAGCCAACCGAGTCAAAATCAAATTAAACAACCTGATAGATAACTTATGAAGATCAGCGCAAAGAGAGATAATGACCATGTAGACGAGCATCATGGTGGTCATTAATCTAGTTCTTTGAGTGCTTTTTTAGCTTTGTAATCAGTATCTATCCAGTCATTAGGATCAACTGGCGATGACTTCCGCAATCTCATTATTTCCCTCAAAGCCTCCACCACACCAGCATACTTAGCCTCTATGGATGTCTCGATAATATTAATCACATCTTCTAACTGTGATTCGAGCAGCGTTACTCCGTGTTCCTGAACAAAGTAATTGAATAGATATTCTTTCGTTGTAGGCTCTTTTCTTGATTTAATCATAATTCCTCGTTAATTTTCTAGGGTTCGGGCAAGTATCTGCCATGATCGCCAAAATATTGAATCGCTTGCAATATCTCTATTTTCTCTTTTCCGCAAAAACAACAAATCATCTTCTGCTGCGGAGGAATTGAAGTCATGATTTGATTAGCAGGGTGATAACAATGCGCTGCATTTGAGCCTTTTCTGCCTTTGCATAATTCACTCATTCACTTATCCTCTCAAATAAATCTCTCATCCATTTATAACGGAATGACCAGCATTGCCAGCTTTTGTTGTATTTGAATAATTGCCACCACTTCATTCACTTATCCTCTATGTCTAAACAACGGGCGAAATTGTGATTGTGGGTGTCGCCATGTGTATAAGTTATTTTACAATCTTCTTTTTTATCCCTGTGCATTGCTCTATGGCGCGTGATACCTAAGTAATGAAAATCTCTCTTACAAGTGTGGCAGTAACAAGTTTTACTGGTGTACGCGCTCATATCTCATTCCTCCCCTTGTTTAATGGCCTCTATGCACAATATCTTGGCTTGAATAATATGTTCAGGTGCAAATCGCTCTGGCAGAGCATGTACGATTCTGTATTTTTTTAAGCTCATATCATGGAGCATATACATTTTGTTTTTATACTCTTCTCGTTTTTTCGGGTTTAGAATTGCTTGCCCTATAACAAAACATTCGATACTCCACCCACATATATCATGCTCTATTATTGTGCAGATACTAAATTTTGCTTCCGCTATTGTTAAGCATCGAGCATCATCGAGTGTCCATTTAGTAAATTCACCCTTGTGTTGGAAATAAGGTTCAGGATCAGCAAATGAATTAGTATGCTCAACTATCTCAATTCCTGCCTTCTCAGCACTCCACCTATCAATAGATTTCATTGTTTGCCCACCATAATCTGTCACTCATTCTCGCTCCCCTTCAATTATAATTCTTACTTTCTTTGTATCATCGGGCTGTTCTTCGTATGTACACCCCTCCGTAATCTCAGCCCCCAATACGTTAGAACTTATCAACATAGGGATAATGACAAGAGAGATAAATAAGATAAGACCTGAGCCTGACCTGGATTGGGCGAATTTCATAATTTCAATATCCCCTCTCTTTCTGCTTTTAGAATCATCATTACCATTACCTCTAATTGACTGATATTGTATTTCTTCTCAAAACTAGCCCAACCTATATTATGAAGTTCTTGGTGTAGATCATGCCTAAGTGGGATACAAGTCAAATCACTGCCTTTCTTACCCATCCCTTTGCCGGTTAGCCACGAATACCCAATAATGTGATGAGGGTCGATAGATTCGCCCTGATAGCCCGTTACACAGCATGGCTGCTCTCGTATCCAGTCTTTGTGCTTCACGATATATCCACCACCCTGACTTGCCATCTGTTTTTAATCTTATGCCAACCCCATACTTCTATTTGCCATCCTGCCTCACGTACCCAACGTAAGTTGTCGTGATCCTCTATTTTCTTCACCCGTGCACTCATATTGCTATAACTGGTGGCCTGTACGGCGATTGTTCCCTTCTCAGATACTCCAAGAACGTCTACAAATCCGAATAAATCCTGCCTGATTTTAGCAAAGGGATTCCAGTGTTCAGTGACAGCAGCCAAATAACCCTCTTTTCGGAGCTTTTTTAGCGTTAATTGGGTTGGGCTGGTTGCCATTATCCCTCCAGACACGCTATTAGGTGAATTTGAGCCAAAATCGTCCTTACGGCGCTCAGGGAGGCCATTATGCCGTCACTGAGGAGGTTTTAGGCATAGGCCTGACCTCGAATAACGGACAGTGTTTAGCTGTACAATCTCTGACCTGCTCTCTCCATGTTCCACCACCCCCATAAGGATCGAATATACATTCCGCACACTTGGCGTTGATTTTCCCTCTCAGGCCGGATTTACTGGATTCATTCTTAATGACTTGTTGTCTTCTTGCGTCTATATCACTCATTCCTATCTCCTCTACTTGTTAGGGGGTTAGACAGTATCTTTTAGCCATTCATCGACTTCGGCTTGCAGTTCATCCTTGATGGTTTTTCTATTAGTTCTATCTTTTGTTAATATTGCTCTAGCGGCGCTATTACCCAATGAACCAAGTGCGCCCATTCCTGCTAGGCAACTCGAATCATAATAGGCTTGTCTTGCTCCTCTATTTGAGCTTGATAGAAATTAGCTAATCCACCAAATACTCTCATCATGCCTTTCCATTCAGCCTTACATTTACATCAGGCAGGCGTTTGAGTATTTGAGCATAACGATCATTATTATCCTCGATCTGTTTGTTCAACTGCTCGATCTGTTTGTCCTGATATTGGTCTTTGATCTTGGCTATTTCCTTATTCTTTTCAGCTTCCAAGTCCATTTCTTTGCGTTTGTATTCAAGTTCGCGCTTTTCATCCTTGATCTTGACCAAATGCTTGATTTGTTCCTCCTCGATCTTTTTCTGAGATTTAAGCCCTGCTACCTCGCTTTTCAGCTCGATCTTTTCATCTTCCAGCTTATCTCTTTGGTTCTCCGGCTATTATCCCCTTGACTCCTGTACCTCTTTTCTGTAGTATATCAGTCATAGGAGGCACACATGAGCAAAACAACTTTTACGGTTACTGAATTTTTTAAACGCTTTCCCGATGATAATGCTTGTCTGGATCATCTTATGAAGGTGCGTCATGGGGAAGAACAGGACTGCCCGAAGTGCGGTAAGCACAGTGTGTTTAGCCGTCACAGCAAGCGTCCGGTTTATCAGTGCCAGTGGTGTTCGCACCAGATCAGCCCACAGGTCGGTACACCTTTTGAGAAGTCCAGAACACCTTTGCAAAAGTGGTTTTATGCCATGTACCTTTTCACAATGACGCGTCATGGTGTACCAGCTAAAGAACTCCAAAGGCAGTTGGGTGTTACTTACAAGTGCGCTTGGAGAATGGGTCACGAAATCCGCAAGTATATGGGTTCGGTTGATGGTGACGATGATTTGTCTGGCCATGTTGAAATCGACGAAGCCTATATCGGTGGTAAAGAGAAGTTTATTGGTCGTCCTACTTCTACTAACTCCAAGAAAACGGGCGTTCTCGGTATGCTTCAACGTGACGGCAATGTTATGACTCGTGTTATCGACAATGTTAAATGGAAAACACTGCTTCCTATCATCACCCAGTACGTGAAGAAAGGTACGACTATTAGTACCGATGAAATGATGTCCTACCGAATCCTGCCTAAACTTGGATACGATCATGGAAAAGTCGATCACGGCAAGAAAGAGTGGAGAAACGGTGTTCACCACACTAATTCTATCGAAGGCTACTGGGCAAGATTGAAGCTGTCTATTCATGGTACACACGTTCACGTATCACGTAAGCACTTAGACAAGTACCTTGTTGAATTTGAGTACAGATACAACATGAGAAACACACCCGCCATCATGTTTAACCGCCTCCTTTTGGCTTTTTAGGCTCACCTTTACACATAGCATCTAGTAAGTCCTCGAAATCCTTTTTCTTGGCCTTGTTGGGATGCTCTTTTATGAAGCGTTTGAGTTTGTCTTTCTCGCGGGCTTCTTCCAGGGATATGTATTTGCCTGTGGACATTATTTTTTATCTTTGTTTTTAATATCGCAAACAGTATCTTTACCATCCATACGCACGTTACCGTCTGCCTTCGAATCCTTAGAACGTGTAATTCGGATAAATTCTCCAGTCCCTCCCATAACAATATTATTAGAGGCGCTAGACCCTTGCGAGTCTTCTATAACTATTGCCGTTGGTCGTTCGTTTGTTGACTCATTGGTAGCATCCCTTTTTTTGTAAAATATCGCAGTATCTTCAAGATTTGTAGTTTGAACCTCCTTTTCAGATTCTTGGTGTGATAATTTTCTTCTGATATTGCTCCATAATTTTTTTAATGAAGACCAGTTGATAATTAATAACAGACCCAATCCAACCCAGAAGCTAATAGCAATGTAATCAATACTGCCATCTGGAGTTACGAGCCAACCTTTAATCTTTGTAGCCGCTTCTGGAAAATTAATTAAATCCATGAGCGCACCAAATCCTTTAAGCAGCCACTCAACACAGACAAATAACGCCAAAATGATATTAGATATTTTTCTCCCCATCCATCACCCCCACATATAGTGCCGGTCATTCTAGCACCCTCCTGTACAGGACGCGAGGGGATATAGACCGGTTCTCCAAAGTTTCAATCTTGTTTACTAATTTTGTCTTAGTTTTCCACATCTTTAGTTCTCCTCTGTTATTAAATTATACCATTATTCAATGGGTTATGTTATAGTTACACGTATGAAATCACCTGATTAATCTCGTTTTCAGTCAACTCGAACTCATGGAGAAACACATCAATCACGCGACTAAACAGCTTTCTAAATTCCTCTTCTTCCATTTCATCGAAAGCAATCGACCTCGCTTTAAAGATCGTTGTTCCATTGGGTGTGACGATAGGATCAAACCACCCTGCTTTCATGGTTAGCCAATAGCGATAGGCTTCCTTTTCCTCGAAGTGGCGCTGGATATCGAAGGTATCATCAACGAACTTGAAGAACCGTTTATGGTTTTCATAGTTCCGCGCCATCTTAATATCAGCACTTAACACTTGCCCAGCCTTACGCCTTCCAATGTATAACCTGGTTTCCTCATCCTTAGGGATTAATCCCTCAGCAGTGACTTCAAAGAAAGCTCTCATAGCCTATTTCATTCCTCTCATACTGTAGGGGTGGTTAGACTGCTTTCTTACCAGCAGGTGTAACTCGGTAGTATGGGTCAGGCACAAATGATTTCTTGCCTGCATATTCCATTAATCCGGCATCACAAAGTTCATCCATATCTTTACCGCCCCCACAAAACACACCGTTCTTTATCGTATGCTCGATTATTGCTTTTTGTTCATTGTTTATTTTCATCTCATTCTCCCGCACCCAATAAGGCGCTTAAAGTCTAAATAGGGTGGTTAGTCAGGTTTCCCAGTTTCATCGAAATCAAAAGTACGTTTATACAAGGTCTGTGAAGCAGAGTGAAAGATTACAATGCCTTCTGGATTCATAAAGCCTTTTGATGCCACACTGCCACCTTCTTTAAGCTCTGCCATTACCCTATCAATCTCCTCGGTCAAGAAATCACCATGATAGAGAACCGGAACAACACTTAATTGCTCGACTTCCTCTAAATCTCTTTCAGACCATCTGCCAGAGTTAAATAGGCTGAACATCTTTTTATCCAAGCCATAACGCCTTTGAATACCAGCACCCCACCATTCACCGTAATGCCGACCTTCACCAAGGATATTGAATAAGGCATCCTGATTCTCATAAGCCCATCGCGCAAAACCATAATTGTCATCTTCTGGCGTGATTGCTCGTTTCCGACTTCCGCATAGAATCTGACCATGCTCATCAAAACAGATTTGAGCATTAGTGCCGTCTATTTTCTCAGTAATAAAACA
>Ga0224506_10003071_pt1 | contig 11164 bp, 9 predicted proteins | sample SF_Jan12_sed_USG_2_FD_169108 | JGI IMG/M metagenome (GOLD analysis project Ga0224506, IMG submission 169108) | Sediment microbial communities from San Francisco Bay, California, United States - SF_Jan12_sed_USGS_8_1 | ecosystem: Environmental > Aquatic > Marine > Sediment | place: USA...
CTGAATCCTTTGCCCGCATATTTTATAGAAATGCCATAACCATTGGTTTGCCAGTTCTCGAATGCTCTGGGATTTCAAGCAAAGTCGAGGAAGGAGACGAGCTAGGTGTGGACCTAAGGGCGGGTGAAGTTGAAAATAAGTCGAAAAATTTAGTCCTTCAAGCAACGCAACTGCCGGAGTTCATTGTGGAAATCCTCGACGATGGAGGCTTAATAGAACATTTGAGAAGGAGGATTGTGTCGAAATGAGCGATTACAAGATAGCCCTAATTCCAGGGGATGGAATCGGCCCCGAACTGACCGAAGCGACATTGAAGGTTTTGGATGCTGTTCAGCAGAGGTTTGACTTGAGCCTAGCCATTGTTAAGGTTGAGGCTGGTGACGCATGCTTCAAAAGGAGGGGCGTGGCTCTCCCAGAGGATACTGTTGAGGCGATAAGAAGCTCACATGCATGCTTGAAGGGTCCCGTGGGTGAAACAGCCGCTGAAGTCGTTGTTAAGTTAAGAATCATGTTTGACTTGTATGCCAACATTCGCCCCATAAAGGCCTATCCCTCAACCCCGAGCATAAGATCGGACATAGACTTCGTTTTCGTGAGGGAGAACACCGAAGACGTCTACAAGGGTATAGAGTTCATGTTAGACGACACCGCCATCTGCCTAAGGGTCATAACGAGGAAGGGTTGCGAACGAATAGCAAAAAAGGCCTTTGACGTGGCCAGGAGGAGAAACAAAAAGAGACTGGTTACAGCCGTCCATAAGGCGAACGTCATGAAATTAACATGTGGACTGTTTGCTAGAGTTTGCAGAGAAGTGGCCCGACAATACCCAAACATAACCTTTGAAGAACAGTACGTTGACGCCACAGCCATGCGCCTGATCAAGGAACCACAAAAATTTGATGTCATAGTCACCCCAAACATGTTTGGCGACATACTCTCCGACGAAGCCGCCCAACTCGTCGGAGGCTTAGGGATGGCGCCGGGCGCAAACATCGGAGAAAACTTCGCCATGTTTGAACCGATTCACGGATCAGCTCCAAGCAGAGTTGGAAAGCACACGGCTAACCCATGCTCCATGATATTAGCCTCAAAAATGATGCTTGACTGGCTGGGCGAGCAACAGGACGATTCCAAATGTTTGGTTGCCGCTCAAGCTGTAGAGGAAGCCGTGACTAAGACGTTGCGTAAGGGGATTACAGTTCCGGACTTTGGTGGAAAGGCCAAAACTGAGGAGATGGCAGAGGCTATAGCGAAAGAGATTTTGAAAAGTAACCAAACAAATGGAGGAAACATGTTAGAATGAGAAAACTTAACGCTTGAAAATTCTTTGGAGAGTTGAAAATATGAAATCGAAAAATGTGGAATACGTAAGCATCTTCGACACAACGTTGAGAGACGGGGAGCAAACTCCGGGGGTGTCACTGACTACAGAGGAAAAACTGGAGATAGCGCGGCAACTTGACAGGTTAGGTGTAGATGTTATAGAAGCAGGCACTCCAATAAGCTCGGAAGGGGAGAAAAGAGCAGTTAAAGAAGTGGCTAAAGCTGGATTAAACGCCGAAATATGCGGTCTCGCTCGCACCGCAAGGGTGGACATCGACGCGGCCATCGCATGTGACGTTGACGCTGTTCACACTTTTATCTCCACTTCAGACGTGCAAATGAAATATGCAGTAAACATGACACCTGAACAGGTTTTGTCAACCTCCATCGATTCTGTTGAGTACATCAAAGATCATGGATTAGTGTGCGAGTATTCGCCCATGGACGCCACAAGAACAGAGATAGGGTTTCTGAGGCAAATATGTAAGGCTGCGGAAGAGGCGGGAGCCGACCGAATAAACATCCCGGACACGGTTGGCGTAATGACTCCTTTAACCATGCGAAAGCTTATTGAAGACATCAAAAGCGTTGTGAAAGTCCCTATCAGCGTGCATTGTCATAATGACTTTGGAATGGCTGTTGCTAACTCGCTGGCAGGAGTTGAGGCTGGGGCTTCTCAAATCCACGTTACAGTAAATGGCTTGGGGGAAAGGGCTGGAAACGCGGCGCTAGAGGAAGTTGCAGTAGCCCTCCATCTAATCCACAACAGAAAAACAAGGATAAACACTCGATTGCTTTATGACACTTCACGACTTGTATCTAGGTTAACCGGCGTTTCTATACAGCCCAATAAGGCCATTGTAGGTGAAAACGCATTTTCCCATGAATCTGGCATACACACCCGCGGAGTTACGGTGTTGCCCTCAACCTTTGAGCCGATTAAGCCAGAGTTCGTTGGAAGAAAAAGGAAGTTGGTGGCTGGAAAACTGGCCGGTACCAGCGGCATCAAAGTAGAGTTGGAAGAGGCGGGAGTCTATCCTACCAAAGAACAGTTGGGAGAGATCGTTAAGAAGGTTAAAGAGTTGGGCGATAAAGGCAAAACCGTGACAGACGCCGATTTATTGGCCATAGCCAGAGCGGTTACAGGAAAAGTGATCAAGGAAAAAAGGATTGTTGACTTAACCGACCTGGCCGTGGTAACGGGAATCAGGGTTATTCCAACAGCCTCGGTGAGACTTGTATTAGATGGAAAGGAATACATTGCCTCGGAAACGGGTTTAGGTCCAGTGGACGCTGCGATTAAGGCTGTTCAAAAACTCACATCCAATCTGGTGAACGTTAGGTTAAAGGAATATCGTATAGAAGCTGCAACAGGAGGCTCAGATGCCATGGGCGAAGTAATAATAAAAGTTGAGGACAAAGATGGAAACGTTGTTTCGGCGAGGGCTGTCCACGAAGACATAGTCATGGCTAGTATCGAGGCAATGATAGATGGAATCAACAAAAGCCTATTGAAGAGCAGAAACAGGATGAAATGAAACCTCTTAGATTTACCCTTTCGAACTCCCGTGTAATGTCTTGAGATTTTCCGGAGATAAGACGCCTGTCTCGGTTATGATGGCGCTTACATATTTCATTGGAGTGACATCGAAGGCTGGGTTAATTACTTGGATGCCTTTTGGCGCGATTCTTTCGGAGCGTAAGTGCGTGACCTCTTCGGGGTTCCTCTCTTCAATAACAGCGTCGTCTGAAGTGTGGCTTAGGTCCATAGTTGAAGTGGGAGCAGCTACATAAAATGGAATTCCATGTTCATGTGCCAGCACAGCGATGTTGTAGGTGCCTATCTTATTTATGACAGCATCTCGAACTATTCTATCCGCTCCAACCACAACCTTGTTCACCAGTCGCTTAGACATGACGTATCCAACCATGCTATCCGTGATCAACGTTACCGGAATGCCGTCTCGTTTCAGCTCATAGGCCGTAAGTCTGGCGCCCTGAAGTTTCGGCCTAGTTTCGGTGGCGATTACCTTGATCTGTTTGCCCTGATTCCACGCAGACCTTATGACCCCTAGAGCAGTGCCGTAATCTACGGTAGCCAAGCTACCTGCGTTGCAGTGGGTGAGGACAACGTCTCCATCTCCGATAAGCTTGGATCCATGTTCGCCTATTTTGCGGTTGACTTCAACGTCTTCATCGGCCATCCTCTGAGCTTCTTCTATTATAGCCTTAGCCACGGCTTTCGCATCTCCTGAGGTTTCCTGCGCCTTTTTCACGACTCGGTTGATTGCCCAGAAAAGATTCACTGCGGTTGGTCTTGTTTTCCTCAAAATTTCAGCTGACTCTTCAATTTCCCTTATCAAACCCTCCCTCTTCTTGGCTTTGGAATGGAAGGCTGTGAGGGCCAAGCCGTATGCTGCTGCTACACCTATGAGAGGTGCGCCCCGCAACTTCATGTTCTCAATTGCAGAGGATACATCGCTGCATTTCTCCATCTTCAAAAACACAAGTTCATTAGGCAGCTTTGTTTGATCTATCGTAACGACTACACCGTCTTTCCACTCTATGGTTCTCACGTATCCGCACCGCCATTTCCACTATTCGTTGTTCACTGATTTTATTTTTGTCCCGAAACTCATCATTCTTCTTAATAATGTGTCTTGCAGTGAGATAATGTGGGGGATTTCATGGACAGAGAGGCTGCGAATCTATTGGTTGAGAAATTTGGGCAGAAATACTCGGATATTTTGGGAATAAAATCGGAATTACTGGAGTTTATTCTTTTTTCTGCGCGCGCTCTTTTCTGTTCAAGAGTTTTAAGGCGTTTCTAAGGATCTTCTTGTGGTCGAATGCCATTTCTTTAGGAATCTTCTTAAAGGAACCAACCTCTTTGGCATCTGTGTTAGGTCGTAGCGTTCCGCCTCTTTCCTCCGCTAAGTACACTATACTTACCACATGCCCCCTAGGATCCCTCTCGGGGCCAGAATAGACACCTACTAACTTCAATATCCTGACATCCAAACCGGTTTCCTCCTTCGCCTCTCTGACAGCTGTAGCTTCCACGGTCTCTCCATACTCCACGAACCCGCCAGGTAGAGCACAGAAATTCTTGAAGGGAGCATTTTTGCGCTTGATCAGTACGATAGAGTTGTTTGGTCTCTTGATGATCACGTCTACAGCCAGTAGAGGTTTCCTTTCACTCTTTGTCGACGCTTCCATATGATGCTTGTCTCCTTTCCATTCGATTTTGAGCTTGATCGTCTGTTTCGTGATAGAGATGGCGCGAATCGCCTATCCTGATTTCAGTGGATGTTATTCCTCTCTTTGCAGTGGTGTTGAACAGGGCACACCTTACATTTACGTTTCTTGCAGTATTCAAGATTCAGCCGCACAAGAACTGATTCATGGGGCTCTACATACTCCAAGCCTATTCGATTAGCGATTTTGATAGCCATCTGAGACGGTTTTGGTTTGGCCTTCTCCCAGATCCCCCTCAACTCTCTTAAGAAGATATTGACACCTACCGGGCCAACGCCCTTGAACTCTTGTAGTCGCCTCTCTAGGTCTGTAGGGCTGTTGGATTTCCTGTGGAGTTCTTCTAGATCTCCATACTTCTGTTTGAGTTCTTCCGTGATCTTCAGGAGGTTTGAGGCCGTGGAGAAGTCGTATCTCACGTATCCTCCCGAATCCAGCACCTCAACCAGGCGGTCCCATCCAGCCGCCAGTATTTTTTCCGGTGTCGTCGATCCCTCCTCCTCAAATCGGCGGTACGTCTTCTTGGCGACCTCGGCTGAGATCCTTTTGGCAAACAATATCGATGCCAAGAACCACTTGAACCTGTCCTCCGCCCTAGTCAGGTCTAAGTCGAGTTCCTCAGAGTAGCTTTGGAGCCTTGAAAGTGTAGCATCAACAGTCAAATGAAATTGCCCTCTAACGGATTCTAAATGCCTTCTCTTTGCTTAATGCTTTTCGAAGGGCGCGCAGTACGAAAAAACTGAAAAACTTTTGTGAACTTTGAAACAGCTTTGCTTAGACTTGGTGAGAACTTTTGTAGAAGGAAAAAATGTGGACAGTGCGTGCTTAAATGGTACTGTTTAGTTATCGCTTCGGGCTGATTTTGGTCACGACTTCGACTGGGCTTCCTCTGGGTAGTTTTATTTTAGTTTGCCAATCATCTCCAACAGCGATGAGAGAATATACTCCGGAAACCTCTGCCTTCGCTTTTTTAACAAGATCGATGAGAGCCGCTTGGGTTTCTCCTGTCTTTATCATGTCATCCACTATGAGCACGCTGTCTCTTCTTTTGAAGGCGTCTTTCGGTATGTATAGCGTCATGGTTACGCCTGAATCTTTTAGCGCATACGTTTCTTCCAGAAACGCTGGAACTCCTACTTCTTTGTTTCTTTTTGCTATTATCATATCGACGCCCAACGCGTTTGCAACTAGGGTTGCGAGGGGTATGCCGTCTACAGCTGCTGTTAGAATCTTTGTCACGCGTCTTCCGGCGAAAGTTGCGAGGGCGTGGTGGGCTGCTTGTTGAAGTATGTTGTGGTCACCTATGATCCAGGTGTTGTTGAAGTATCCGTCCTCGTTAAATTTTATTCTCCTGTGAAGTTCAGCTGTTAAGCCAACGAGTTGCGTCAAAGTTTTCCAGAGTTCTCTGGCTCTGGAAGCGTTTGGCAAAACATGACCCTTGGCATACCTGCTTAAGACCGTCACGGGCAGGTTAGTTTTAGATGATAATTCCCGATAAGTGTACTCTTTCTTCGCTGTTCGGAGCAGCTCTATAGTCATTAACCGAAGCTTCAGATCCTCTGCATGCGTGCTCATGTTCATCATTCCTATGCACACTAACAAATCAAATAGTGAAAGTGCATCTATGTATTTTTAACTTATACAATTTATAATTTCCGTATACTCTAGGATACTTCGAAAACCCTTCGAGTGCAGAAATGGTTGAAAAGCCGTCGATTAACACGAAAAAGCTCAAACCATGCACTATTAAGCATTTAGACTTAACTCGAAAATCCCCGCATGCCAAAAATCCTGAAAACACAGCGGACCCGACGGAATGCGCTCGGTGTAGCAGGCGGATACTGAATTCTTTGTTGTTTCATTTCACAGATTGCGCGCGCTACCCTTACTCATACATACTCTTTTTTTTCTGTTACTCTTTTTCTAGAGAAAGCAACATTATGAGAATGTTGAAACGGTAACAAATTGCTTTGCGCGCGTAATGAGATATTATGTAAAAGAATGTTAAACGGTGACAAAAATAGTGCCAAAAGGGCGCGCGCGTAAATATTCCTGCTATTATAAAAGATTGCGCGCCGCGTGCGAGCGCTTAGTGCTTTTATACGTGGTTTGATATAATGTTGTGTTATGTCACAAATAAAAGGCAATATGGCTTTGCAGATTTTTAATGTCGTTGCTTTTCTTGCATTAGTTATTGTTAATGGGTTGGCTACTACTACTTTGTTGAATGGGAGGACGACGGCTGAGGTTTCTGGTTTGTATCCGACGTTGATTACGCCGGCTGGTTTTACCTTCTCGATTTGGGGTATAATCTATGTGCTGCTTCTTGTTTTTGTTGTGTTTCAGCTTTTGCCTCGGCATCGACAGGATGCGTTTCATGGCCAGATCGGTTACCTTTTCGCGCTTAGTAGTGTCTTTAATGTTGTGTGGTTGTTTCTTTGGCAGTATGACTACATTACTGTATCTGTAGCGTTGATGTTTGCATTATTGACGTCGTTGGTTGCGATTTATCTTCGTTTGCAGATTGGCAAATCAAAAGTGCCTTTTAGAGAGAAGTTGTGTGTGCATTTGCCTTTCAGCGTTTACTTAGGGTGGATTACAGTTGCTTCCATTGCGAATGTCGCGACTGCTTTGGTTTCGGTGAATTGGGATGGCTTCGGCATTAGCGAAGCGACTTGGGCCGTGCTTGTCATTGCAATAGCGTTGATAGTCACACTTGCAGTATTAGCTACCAAAAGAGACATTGCATATGGCCTAGTCATCATATGGGCACTCGCAGGGATAACAGTTAATCAAAGCGGAAATCCAGACGTAGTCACCACAGCAGAAGTAAGTGCCATCATAACCGCAATAGCTATAATTGTAGTAGGCTTGGCTTCTAAACTCAAGCGTACAAACTAACATTTGTTCGAAAATACCGCGCGCAATACATGTGATAACAAGAGCGCGCGCAAGTAGGCATTTTTGCGTCTACAGAATTTCAGTGACTTTTCGCACTTGTATGTGAAGGTTTTTTCCTTCATGGTAGAGGGTGATTCTAGCCCTAAACTTCATGTTCTTCTTTATAAGGTTGGGAGGTCCCTCATATTCTTCTGGAACGAGTCTAGCTCTCCACTTGTTGTTAATTATGCATATGGCTTTTCCCGGCAAAACCTTTTCAACTTCCACCTCGTACAGGTCTTTATCCTCTTTTTCATCAGCTTTGGACATGCTGGCTACCGAGGCGATGCGATCCCAACCCATTTTATGGATTTGATCAGCCTCTTCGAGGTGATTTATGGCAGCATTGACGATGCTTGGAGAATAGCCTTCTAGGGCCAATTCCTCTAGAAGGTCTTCTATGAGAAGCCCTCTTGCTCCAGCCTTCATTGCCTTCGTCCATAGCCTCTTCGCCGCCCGATTAACCTCTTTAGTGAACTCCTTGACTTTTTCTACCTCAACTTCGATTTTCTCTACAACTTTTTGTGGCAGTGTGAAAGGTTTCTCTTCAGCTATCTCTGATTCTGGTATTGGGTTGAATGCCGGTTTCACTCCCCTTCTTGTAAAAAGTTTTAGCTGTTTGGTTAGGCTGGCTACTATGCCTTTCATCTTCTCCACCCTTCGTTTGCTGGCATAGAGGTAAGCGATGTCGTAGGTCTCTTTAGCTGCCAGTATCACCGTTTTTCCGATGCTTTTTCTTCCTGTTCTTCCTTTGCGTTGAATGTAGCGTATTTCGCTGGGGACAGGCTCGTAGAAGATAACAAGGTCAACAACCGGGATGTCTAAACCTTCTTCAGCTATGCTGGTGGCCACCAAAATATTCAATTTGCCTTCCCTAAAATCATGTAGTATTTGGGCTTGCTCGTCTTGGCTGAGACCCGGATCATCTTCTTTGCTGGCTTGCCCTACAAAACGCTTCACATATACGCCGTTTAAGGCCTTCAGCTCGCTGACCAGGTGGGTTGCTGTGTCTCTATATTGCGTAAAAACTAGAATGCGCGTGGAAGGATTGCTCCCTAGGTGCCGACTAACCTCTTCCTTAAGTGCAAGGACTTTTGGGTGGTTCAAGCCGCCAATTTTGGCGAGATAATTTCTTAGCAGACGGTAACTTGGGTCGTTAATGATGTTTCTGTAACTTTTCTTTTGGTGGCCATTTCTCTCCACCCTTTCGAGAAAACGACTTAAGGAGTAAGTTCCCTGTGTTTCGAGGAGTTCTAGGGCGTGAAAGGTTGTGAGCGATGCAGCTTGAAGCATGATTGCGCCGTAAAGAGGGCCTTTCTCCGTTTCGGAGGCGTCCTCCAACAGCTTTCTAAGGCTTTCTCCAGCCTCCAAAAGGTCTCTACGATTCACATAATTCAAATATTTTTTAACTACACCCAGAAACTGAAGCCTTCTAAGCCTCTCCCAAAGAATGTCTCTTAAGATGCCTCCCATTTCTTTGTATTCTCTGGGAAGGTCTACTTGCTTCCATTCAACATCCACCCGATAAATGTAGGGTTCTACATCCGGATCCTCCTCTGTTCGAAACTCTATCTGTTCTATGTAAAGATCGCTGCAGGTTTGATGGATGTTCTTCTGGTTGGATCCTGGACTGGCGGTTGTTGCCATGATGACGGGCCAACGAGCCTGCTCCACATACTTCTTAGCCACGAGGGTGTAGGCATAGTTCTTGCGAGCCCGATGGCACTCGTCAAACACTACAAAACTAAAGTTTTCGAGGGAGAACCTTCCACTTTCCAGATCGTTCCTTACAACCTGAGGGGTAGCAAAGAAAACCTTGGCATCCCCTTCCCAAAGAAATCTTCTGTAGCTGGGAGGCACCTTACCTGTGAGGACAGCCATGTCTTCAGCCTTGATTTTTAGAAACTTGCTGAAGGTGTCTTTGTGTTGGAGGACCAAGGGCCTGGTGGGAGCCATAATCAATATTTTCATGTTCCAGTGGTTGTAGATAAAGTGAGCTGCAGCCAAAGTAGAGATCACGGTTTTGCCAAGAGCTGTCGGCAGTATCACCATGGTGTTTTTCTGGCAGGCTTTTTCCGCTATTGTTTGCTGGTAAAGCCTAGCCTCCACAGTTTCAGGCCAGATCAAAGGATGCTCAACGTACTTCTTGTTCAAACCCATGGAAACCACAATAGTGTGTGCATATTAAAAATAGTTACTTTCACTGATCTCTCATCTTCATTACGATACGTTGGATCACAGGTTTTAAAGCCAATATACGAAGAATGCATTTTCAAACCTAACGAATGCATAGCTCAACCTGTGAAAAGGTGAAATCGAAATGACGAATGACGATTTGGAAACCCTAGAGGGCGTTGGGTCCGCTATGGCCAGCAAACTTCGATCTGCCGGACTAACCACTTTGGAAGCAATTGTCGTAACTCCACCTAAGGAGATAGCGGAAAAGACAGGGATAGGGTTCAACACGGTTCTTAATATTGTTGCGGCAGCCAGAAAATCGGCTTGCGTCGACTTTATCACAGCCGAGGAACTATGGAAAAAGAGGCAAAACATGCTCAAGTGCTCCACAGGCTCCAAGAATCTAGACGAACTTTTGGGCGGCGGAATCGAAACTCAGGCCATGACTGAGTTTATAGGCGAATACGGTGTAGGCAAAACCCAAATCTGTTTGATGCTCTGCGTTATGGCCCAACTTCCGTTGGAGAAGGGAGGACTGAACGGAAACGTGGTTTACCTCGACACGGAAGGAACTTTCATGCCGGAACGCATATTTGAAATAGCCAGCGCATTAGGGCTTGATCCTCACGAAACCTTGGGAAACATTTTTCTCGCTCGGGCTTACAACAGCAGCCACCAATGCTTATTGACAGACCATCTCTTCAGGTTCTGCCCAGAAAACGACGTAAAACTCGTCATTGTGGACTCTATGATCGGCCACTTCAGATGCGAATACATAGGTAGAGAAAATCTTTCCGAGCGCCAACAAACACTCAATAGCCAACTCCACAAGCTCTTGAGACTGACAGAAGCCTTCAACCTGCCTGTAGTGATTACAAATCAAGTCCAGGCAAACCCTGCTCAATTTTTCGGAGACCCCAACAAACCGGCGGGCGGACACGTCATGGCTCACGCCTGCACACATCGGGTTTATCTTAGAAAAGGAAGCAAAGGAACAAGACTAGCCAAAGTCATTGACTCCCCATACCTGCCGGAAAATAGTACACGATTCAAAATTACAGAAAAGGGCATTGAAGACGTTCAAGAGTAAACAATGTGCGTGAACGGATTTGGGACTATGCCGCAAGAAATAGGGAAGGTTAAGTGGTCTTTATAGAAGATTCTTCTATAACTAATATCAATTTCACCCTACTCTCTCGCCTTTAAGCGTTGTCGTTGCGTCTTAACCCGTAAATACTGTTCTTCTTTGAGGTTAGTTTGTGAGGGTGATGAATCTCCGGAAGCTTGTTCGCTGCTGGAACTGCAGACACTTGAAAACCGTGCATCAGGGCGAACCCAAAGAAGGAAGGCTTTTCGCTGAAACTATCCGGCGGTGTGCCATTCATGACAAAGTGTTCAAAAAACGTTATGAAATATTGATGGAAAGAGATTGTAAAGACCACGTCAGATTTGGACTTTTGGAAAAACC
>Ga0224506_10003072_pt1 | contig 11163 bp, 12 predicted proteins | sample SF_Jan12_sed_USG_2_FD_169108 | JGI IMG/M metagenome (GOLD analysis project Ga0224506, IMG submission 169108) | Sediment microbial communities from San Francisco Bay, California, United States - SF_Jan12_sed_USGS_8_1 | ecosystem: Environmental > Aquatic > Marine > Sediment | place: USA...
TCACGGCACAAGTAAATTCGCTCGATGGCGTCGCAAGGCCGCAATACATGTCTTATTGTATCGCGTTGATCAGCCATTGGAGGTCCGTTGTGTTGAGGTTTTCGCAAAGTACTTTACAGCCGTTTGGAAATACAATGATGAACTTAGACTCAATGTTTGACTGCGTTTTGTTAGTCACATTGACTTGAGCAAAACTGACGACGGGCGTTTTCGCTTCAAGTAAGCCTTGCTTGGTGAGAACCGACCGCCAGCGATACAGGGCATGTGGATCGAGCTGGTGTTCCCTGGCATAAGCAGCTGACGACAAATCACCGGCATCAATTTGTTTGAGATGATCGAGCCAGTAGCGTTGTTTTTCAGTGAGGACTTTTTCCATGGTCGTTCCCTTGGGGTAAAGATTGGAACGATAGAGAATTTAATCACGGGTTTCTAGGTGTGGATTATTAGGCGCTTACGATTTTTACTATAACTCTTTCGTAGCTAGACTCAGAAAACGAAAGGAACTTAATAATGAATCAATGTATTTCATCCTTATACCAACGTTACGTTGTGACATTTCATGCGACTATTGCCAAGTATCTAGAGCCAATATTAACTCAACCGACCATGATTGGACACAAGCAACTACCCAACACACAAAAAATCTTCTGCTTGAGCATTCTTCGAAAAAAATAAAAATTGAATTCCAAGGAGGCGAACCAACACTCCGGATAGACATTATAGAAGATATCATCGCATTCTGTGATCAATGCGCGATAGAGGCTGAATTTATAATATGTACAAATCTTCATACCATAAACACTCGTTTATTAAAAATGATCGAACGAGACGATTGTTTTCTTAGCACGTCAATCGATGGTGATCACGCTGTTCACACTCACAATCGTACCAAGTCTTATCAATTAACGAACGATGTAATTAACAATTATAAATACATCAAAAGGAAATTTGGAAACAATAAGATAAATGCTTTACCAACAATGGTTAATTTCGATGTAGATGCCATTAAAAACTTAATCGATTTCTATATTGATTTGGGTCAAACTTCGATTTTCCTTCGTCCAGTAAACTATCAAGGGTTTGCCAGGAAAAAATATCCTAATCTTAAGCACAACATTTCAACCTGGACAGAAAATTATCTTCAGGCCATTGACTATATTTTTGATTACAATCATAGAAACGATGCGATGATATCTGAATTCAATTTAGAAGTTGTAATCAGAAGAATATTTACCCCTAGTTTCAATTCACACACAGATTTTAGAACACCAAGTCCAACAACTATAGACTCCCTAGTAATTGACTATAATGGTAAATTGTATCCATCAGATGAAGCGCGCATGTTATCACGCATTAACCACGTCGATCTGAGCTTAGGTGATATTTTCGACGGAATAAACAAAAAAACCGTTAGTGATATTAATTGGCAGCAAATGAACGAAATACACCCCGATTGTATTCATTGTGCATTCAAACCCTTTTGTGGGATTGATATTGTTGATGATATTTCTAGGTATAATCGGATTGACCTCACGAAAGAACGAACAAACTTCTGCTTTCATCACAAAAAGATATTTGAATATATTTTCTCCAAATTGTTAGAAAACAATCCATTTGCATTGGTAAACATATTTGCCAATGTGACGGGACGGAGTACTTTAATGCCAGTTATGACAGAGTGGAAATATGAATAAATTGCGATTGAATATTGATGGTCGCATGAAAACGGATGAACCCTTTGTTATTCAGATTTCTAGTAAACCACAGACATTCAATTCTAACTTTTGCGCTAGCTATGCTAGGCAAGATGAAAAAGTACAAGTGTGGTGCATACATGGAGAGTTTTCATTTACTCTATCCAAAAAAGATTCCATCGAAGATGATATTTGCATTGTATTTCCGGAAACTCAACAGCTTATTCGACAATACAGGGCACATTCCAATTCGAATACGTTATTGATAACTGAACAATGTGATCAAACTTGTTTGATGTGCTCTCAACCCCCGAAGAATAAATTTTACGATGATTATGATCTTTATATTCAAGTGATGAAGTTGACACCTGTTAAATCAGTAATAGGTATATCGGGGGGTGAACCATTGTTGGAGAAAAATAAACTATTTTTATTTATAGATAAGATACTTGCAATCAGGCCTGATCTCCAATTTCACATATTAACCAATGCTCAACATTTTGGTATGGAAGACCTGAGTTTTATTAAAAATACAAAAAACAACATTGTATGGTGTATACCTCTTTATAGTAGCAACCCGACCTTACACGATGACATAGTTTGTAAAGTTGGGGCATATAAACAATTATTGAAAAGCTTGAATATTTTGTTCGTTGCTGGTTCAATTGTGGAATTAAGAACCGTCTTAATAAAGCAAAACCAATGGGAGTTGCCTAAATTGGCAGACTTTATTGGCAAACATCTTTCCTTGATCTTGAATTGGTCAATTATGCAACTGGAAAACGAAGGATATGCCAAAATGAACTGGCAATCATTGTTTGTTGACACGTCAATAGACTTTTCTTATGTTGACCAAGCAATAACTATAGCGAATAATTATAATATAATAACTAAGTTATACAACTTCCCCTTATGTACAATACCTATTCAATATTCTAACTTGTCATGTCAATCCATCTCAGATTGGAAAAGGATCTATTTAGAGGATTGTAGATTATGTCACGAAAGAAAAAATTGCGGTGGCTTCTTCAAATCCTATCCACGCAATAGTGGCTATCAAAGCATTGGGATTCTATGAAAAAACATACTTTATTTTTAATTAACTCGCTTGCAGCCGCAGGCTTGCAGGCAAACGACAGTAACGTAGTAACTACGGACAAGGAAAATACTACTGACCAAAATCAACTGTGGCAAAATAAGAAAATGCTTAATTTTACCCTAGCGGCCCATCGGTCGCACCAAAGCCATGGAAGTCACGGGTCCCATCGGTCATCATCAGGTGGCGGATATGTGCCAAAAAAAACACCAAGTTATAGTCCGCCGCAACCGCGCAAAACTGAGCCACAAGAAAAGAAACAATCTTCAAAAAGCGACAGCACACCGCCTATATCTATTTTGCCGAATAGCCCAGCGACTTCACCAAGAGTGACTAAACTACACGGAAAAAGTAGAACATTTAAAGTTCTTGTAATGAGAGTGCAAACGGCACTATTCGCATTAGGTTACTATAACAGTACGATTGACGGCCTTCCTGGATCTGATACTGCTGCGGCAATTTCTCTCTATGAAAAAAGGCAAGGTATGAAGGTAACAGGTCGACTGTCTGACAAACTGCTCGACAATTTGTCAATTGATACAAATCTGATAGAAAAGCAAACTGACCGATGAATATAAAATTAGGAAGTATTTTTGTCATTGGCCTGAGTGCGACGTACATATTGGGGATGTTTTCTACAAATTTGAAAAAGGAAATTGTTAAAACATACTACGAAACCGAGTACTCGAATTATGTTTTCAAATGTGACCAAGTAATGAGAGAACATTTCGTCGCAAAGCAAATGGTCGCCACTAGTCCAAACGACGACAATGTGAGTCTTTTAGTACAGGCAGAAATAGGGCTTATAGATTGTCAGGATTACGACTTACTAAGGAAGAAGCTTTTGAGTTACGGTTTGGAAGAAAGTGATCTATCAGAAATGGGTTTAAAAGCCATCGAGTTAAAGGCTAAAGACATACGCAAAGTTGTTGAAATCCATGAAATCCGCTATGACTAAAATAGTTGCAGCCATATCATATATTTTTCTCATATTCATACCTTCAGTCGTACTAGGCGATCTGAGGACCGATATCCTGCGAAACGCTGCAAAAGAATTTATTTACAACACGGTTCCGTTCGAAACACGGACTGATGTGAAAAAGGTTAAACTTGGCGAGAAACTATTTAATGATAAAAATTTAAGCCTTAACGGAGACATCGCTTGCGCTTCCTGCCATATCGACAAATTTGGCAGCGCAGACGGTTTACCCAACTCAATAGGCGTTGGCGGCAAAGGGGTAGGGGTTGAGCGAATCAAAAGCGGCGGTGTAATCGTTCCACGTAATTCGTTGCCACTCTGGGGACGAGCGGAAGAGGATTTCAAAGTCTTCTTCTGGGATGGAAAAGTAGAAAAACGAGAAGATACCCTGATTAGTCAATTTGGACGACAATCGCCATCAACAAACCCATTAATTGTCGCAATTCATCTTCCCTTTGTTGAGCTAAGAGAAATGATAATTGATACTGACGTAGTCAACACCACGCTAAAATCCGAAACAGTAGAATCTGCGAGTAAAATTTATTACACATTGCTAGAACGCATAAACAACAATCAAAATTATCGTTCGGCATTCATAGATGCATACAATATCAAACCAAGCGAACTTGAATTTATACATATAGCTGACTCCAATGCTCAATTTATACAAGATAAGTTTAGAATTAGAGCTTCAAAGTTTGAGAACTTTGTAACTAGGAAAAGTAATTTGAGTTCGAGCGAGATACAAGGGGGACTTATTTTTTTCGGAAAGGGTAAATGTGTATCCTGTCATAATGGTAAGCATTATTCAGATTTTGAGTTTCATGCGATACCTTTTCCGCAGATTGGATTTGGTAAAAATGGATTTGGGGTTGACTACGGCAGATTTAATGTTACACACGATCCCAAAGATCTCTACAAATTTAGAACCCCTCCGTTAACAAATGTTGAAAACACCGCACCATATGGTCACTCGGGTTCTGCCCAAACATTAAAAGAAGCAATTATTTATCACATAGATCCGCTAAGACTGCTTAAAACACAACAGATGTCAGCTATAGAAAGGAATGAATACTATCGAAAATTACTTGCATCAAATAACATTCTGCTTAAAACCTCCTTTTTGGATGATAATGAAATCCACCAGCTAGTACAGTTTTTAAAAACTTTATCCTTTGACTAGGGGCACCTCAGGGCGTATTACTGAGGACTAGCCTAGAATGACTTTGCATTTGGAAATGCCTCAACTCATTAAAGTCTAGTTAAAGCACCCAGTGGGAGTCACCATAGGTTAGTTCAAAATAGTGAATTCTTTTATCGGTTTTGTATGCGTCAATGGCTTTTTGGTTCATTGCCCAGTTGATCGACATATTGTTTCGCCTGTTTGAGTCTGCAAGACTATATTGATCTATGAGATCCTGAGTAGATGAGAATTTGCTCGTCACAATGGTGAAAACATCATCCATTGGGAACAAGAACACAAATAGTTTGATCCTGTTATTGTAATGTATACCGTCCATAACGATGGCGAAATAAGGTGCACATCTGAAACTATCACATGCGGATACTATTTTAGTTATGTTATCCGCATTGATTTTTAGGGAATCGTTACTATTTTTAATAGTCCGAGATCGTCCTTTAACAGATATGCCTAGTGGTTCCATCTTTTTTCTGGGGTCTCGTGCAAGAATATCAATACCAGAATGATCTACATGTAGGGATTCATAGCCTAGTTTAGAAAGCCAATATAGCACCAGGTGCTCGCCGAAATCACCTGTTATTTTTGAGTGCATTGTGCTCGGAGAAGGAATTGTTGGGTCATTCATCTTGATGTCCTCAGTCTTGGGCTATGACTTTTTTGCGACCGGTTTTACTTAGAACCTAAGAAAAGCTTGGCCGGGATTCGAAAGAGATCCGCCAAGCCTTTTTACGGGTCTGAATACAACAGTTTGACCGATAGTTGTTGTGTGCAATAACTAAACGAATGGGTTCTAAACATTTTTTCCGTACACAAGCGGATTCTTTGCTCATTAACATCAACGTTTTAGCGTATTAAGGTTCATTCGATTGATTTTCAATTACAAATCCTTCTATTAGTTTACTTCTATTATTGAAAAATTTGGACAGACCGGCTTAATTGTAAGTTTTTGCTCAGGTTATGTAACGGAGATACCGACTACCTCAAAACGGAAAAAGGTACGGTAACTGTGAGTTAAAACATGCCAATGTTTCGGTATAAAGCGATCAACGAATCCGGTGTCGTGGTTTCCGGTAAAGCGGAATCCCTATCAATAGATGCGCTGAAAACTAAACTGCAGCAGAATGGACTTTTCCCTCAGCGAATATACCGTGCTCATGGATTCACGATACCTCGTCGACAGAAGTTCGTGTCGTTGGCGGATCTACTCGAATTATCGCTTTCACTCAAGTCACTATTGGAATCGGGTATCACGATTCCCGAAGCGCTATTGCTTTTGATTGAAGAAAGTCAGCATCGTGATTTACGCCAGGGTTTAAACAATGTGTTAAGCGATGTAAAAAATGGACAAGTGTTATCGCATTGCATTTCAAAGCATTTGCGGCTTAAAGACGCGTTTTTTGTTACTGCTTTGAGCATGGGTGAGAATAGCGGGAATATGGTGGCCTCCCTCTCTCATTATATTGCCTATCTTCGACGACGTATTGAATTGCGCAAACAGGTAACCCAAGCTTTGGCATATCCGATTTTTTTAGTCATCACTTTAGTGCTAATAGTGGGGTTGCTTTTTTTGTTTGTACTGCCACGTTTCGTCAATATGTATGACAATTTCGATGCCGAATTACCGTGGATCACGCAAGCACTAATGTCATTTGTCAGTTACTTACCTGGAATTATGATCACTTTCTGTATTCTTACAGTTTCTGTTTTTTCTTTTCGCAGCTACCTCAAGCATTCACTCTGGGGAACAAAACTTAGCTTGATGATTGAGGCGATTCCGTTGCTGGGTTCTGTTTTACAAGATAGCCGAGTGGAACGGTTTGCCGATAGTTTATCGACTTTATTGGCTTCGGGTATGTCGTTGGTAGCGTCACTAAAAAGGATTCAAGCGGCGCACCAGCATGGAGTGTTTAAACAAAAACTTTTGGATGTCATTAAGCAGGTCGAACAGGGAACAAGTTTATGGCAGGCGAGCCTGACCACTGGTTTACTCCCGGGAAGCAGTCAGAAAATGCTGCAGGTCGGGGAATCATCAGGCAACCTAACACGCATGCTAAGCGATATTGCGCAGCGTCACCACGAACGCCTTGAAGATCGATTACGTGTTCTGGTAAGTTTGGTCGAACCCAGTATTATTTTGCTGATGGGCTTGTTAATCGGAATCGTAATTGTCGCTTTGTATTTGCCGGTTTTCTACATCATGGAGTATGTGGGATGAGCAATGCGTTTGCATTCAAAGAGCTTAGCGACATTCTCGTTGAAAAAGGTTTTTTAAAACCCGAGGACCTGGTGGATGTTTCAATACCCGAACATGAGCGTTTGGGTGACGTCCTATTAAAACTCAACAAAATTTCCAACGAACAACTGGCCCAAGCTTTAGCAGAACAATGTGGCTACGCCTATATCAATCTTGATCAACATAAAATTGATGTCGACTTATTTTCGATTTTGAGTGCAGATATTGCCTATAAACTCGGTATCATCCCGCTCGAATCAAAAAATGATTGTCTTACTATCGCGGCATCGGATCCATATGATCTGACCTTAAGTGATCGAATTGAAAAGCTCATTGGTTCACCTGTACTCCTAAAAATTAGTAGCCGCGAGGGCATTGACGCCTGTTTGAAAAAGAGTGAAGGCACGGCTGCGATACTAAAAGATTTATCCCGTGAATTTCAGTTACTCATCGTGCGCGAAGGAAGCGAGGGTAATGAGGAGTTTGTGTCACTTGATGCCCAAGCCGACCCGGATGATGGGCCGGTCATCACTTTGGTTAATGGCATTCTGCTCGCTGCACTGAATAAACACGCCAGCGATATTCATATGGAATCCAACGAGGCCGGTGTCAACATCAAGTATCGAGTTGATGGAGTGCTTTACCCGGCGACTGAAACCCTCGATCCGAGTCATCAGAACAGTTTGGTGTCCCGTATCAAAGTCATGGCGCAATTGGATATTACCGAGCGTCGCGTACCGCAAGACGGTCGGTTTCGGTTGCGCTATGCAAATCGGGATATCGATTTTCGAGTCTCAATTTTACCAACGGTCTTCGGTGAGGATGTAGCGATTCGTATTTTAGATCGAGCGGCCGTTAGCCGTGAGTTTGAGGAACTAAGTTTGGACATGCTGGGTATTCATTCTGATATTCTGCAAGGGTTTAAGCGGGTGATCCACAATCCTCACGGAATGATATTAATGACCGGTCCCACCGGTAGCGGTAAAACGACGACCTTGTATGCAGCGATAAAATCGCTCAATCTTGAACAGGAGAAGGTGATTACGATTGAGGATCCGGTAGAGTATCAGTTACCCGGTGTGAGCCAAATACCCGTCAATGAAAAAAAGGGGCTGACATTTGCTAAAGGATTGCGAGCGATTTTGCGTCATGATCCCGATAAAATTATGGTGGGTGAAATTCGAGATGAAGAAACCGCCAATATCGCAATTCAATCGGCGCTTACCGGTCACATGGTCTTCACCACCGTCCATGCCAATGACACCATTGATGTGGTTGAGCGGTTTCGTTATTTAAACATTGGTGCGTTTGAATTTGCGTCAGCGGTAAGCTGTATTATGGCGCAACGATTGGTTCGACTGGTTTGTTCTCATTGCAAAACAAAAAAACCGATCAAAGCCAATGCGTTTTCCTACTATGGGATCGCTCAATCAGACAAGGTAACGCACGACTATCTGGGTAAAGGGTGTGATCAATGCAATCACACGGGCTACCAAGGGCGAACACTCATCACCGAGTTCTTAAGTGTAACACCGGATATCAAACAACTAATTATCGAGCGTGTCCCCCTGCATGTTTTACGTTCGCATGCGATCGTGGCGGGTATGGTAAGTTTAAGAGACTGCGCGTTAAGCCTAGTACGCGATGGAAAAACATCTTTAGAGGAAGTTCAGCGTGTTACCTTCAGCCAATAAATACATTTGGCGACAATGGCTCGGCTTTAGCAAAGCACACACCCAAGTGGGACTTAGTTTTGATCGGTCGGGACTGAATGTGGTTACCTTGGCCGGGTCACCGTGCGAGATCGATTGGTTTTCACATTACCCCATGACGATTCCAATTGATCAGCAGCCGGTTAAGCTTTTCTCGACAGGTGTTGTTGATGCGTGCACCCAGATCGCAAAAAAAATCAATCAACAAGCTTATCAGTTGATGGTCAGCATTCCGGACCCTCTCATTGTGTTTCGTCGATTTCAGGTCGACACACCAATCAAAGGTGATAAAGCCATTCAATCTTATATTGAATGGCGAATCGCGCAAGAGCAAGGTGAAGTCGACGCAGGTTATGTGAGTAATTACCAAATTATGCATCAAGATAACAACCACCAGCAGATATTGGCGCAAGCGCTGCCGCGTTCCGTGATGATGGCTTTACAAACGCTATTTGAAGAAACAAATTTACTACCGCATATCGTGGATAGCAATGCGCGATTCGTGTTTAATCATTACTACGCACAACTGATGTTTAATCAACTCAGCGGTGCCATGGTGATTTGCCAAACCGACTATTGGACTTTGATGATTTGGGAAGAGCAAGGCTATTTAAACTTTTTTCGCAGTCATTGGTATACTCAAAAAGACACAGAAGTTACACCTCAATTATCATCCATTGCCAATACGATTGAACAAACCATCAAAAGCTACTTAGGTGCGAACGAACGCAACCAGGTGGAAAATGTGTTTCTAACTGGGATTGCTCAGTTTCGTGACGAACTTGCTCCTTTGTTGGAAACAAAAATGACGCATCCCGTTATTTTGCTGGAAACCCAAGTTCAGTCGGTTTGGCCCATTGGTAAAGCTATTCCAGATGGTATTTCCTTCGAAAACACGATCAGGGTGGCGCTGTCATAATGAAGCTCACAACCAATTTTATTTATAGTGCTTATATACCGGTCAAAGGGATAAGTCTGGGCGTTGGTCTGATGGTGCTGTGTTTAACAGTCAGTATGGTTGGATTTATCGTTGCGGGTTTTGACGCAAGGTCGAGCAATCAGCGGTTGCTTACGCTACTGGAAAATAAGAAACATGAACTAGCAAACATACAATCCAATGCAATGCCGGCCTTGCATGAATTAAATCAGACCAAAGCGGTCATTCATGCTGTGAATCAACGATCGCAGGATCGGTTACGCTCACCAACCCACTTCTTAAAACTTCTGGAACGCAGCTTGCCCCAGCAAGCCGCCTTGAGTTCATTTGATTATGACGCCCAATCAGCAGAACTTGTGATTAAGGGAACGCTTGCCACTGCGGCTAAACTGCCACAGTTAATCGCAGATTTAGAAAAAAAGAATCAATTTTCAAATGTGCAATTAGTACAACAAACGCTGTCGGCAACATTTCGAGACGTCGTCGTTTTTGAAATTCGGTTGCAAATGGCAGGTGGAATGAAATGATTCGCATCGGCTGGCAAGCGATACTGAATAGTTACTGGCAGTGGCCTCAAGCACGTTATTCACTTCGAGTGTTACTCATCCTGAGTCTCTGTAATTTTCTCCTATTACTATTGTGGTGGTGGCCACATCATCAAACCACGTTGCAGCTACAACAACAACACATGCGAGCGCAACAACGACACGATTTAGCAACCCGCCATCAGGAAGTGGTGGCTGCATTCCATGCCTCCAAACCCCTATTAAACCATTTACGTCAGACCACCAGGCAACAAGGCACACTAAGCCAATCAGCGATACTGCGACGTGTGCGTGAACAGGCCAGTCGCAATGGTATCACCATTGTGACGCAGTCGTTTCAACGACTACCGAAACAAGCAGATCAACAGGTTCGACTCAGCATGGAATTTCGCGGTTCGTATGGAGCTGTTTATGCTTTTTTTCAAACGATGGTTGCCCAAAACACTTGGCTGAAAATCAGAGAACTGACTTTGGAACAAGGTCAATCGCACAACCATCTGATACAAGGCAGAACGGTTTTGAGTTTCTTTACACCCCCATTCGATTCGGACGGGGATAAATAAAATGCGTATGCAACCGGCGACTATTATCATCTTAATGATTTGCAGTGTAATTGTCCTATTCGGAGGAGTTGGGTGGTTCATCGTCAAACCCATCCAGCAACTACAACATCAAACCAGTTTAACTAAATTCAAGGTTTCCGATTTCCAACTCGTGAGTCAAAAACAGCAATCCTCAGGTACGCCACGCCGTGACCTGTTTGATG
>Ga0224506_10003073_pt1 | contig 11161 bp, 12 predicted proteins | sample SF_Jan12_sed_USG_2_FD_169108 | JGI IMG/M metagenome (GOLD analysis project Ga0224506, IMG submission 169108) | Sediment microbial communities from San Francisco Bay, California, United States - SF_Jan12_sed_USGS_8_1 | ecosystem: Environmental > Aquatic > Marine > Sediment | place: USA...
CAGAGGGTGAGGCATGGATTAGCTCAATTGTATGGCAAGTGTCGAAATTCGTTTGCCGAGTGTCCGGCAGGCCGAAATTTCATTGTCACTTAAGGCCGCCCCTGACTGCCCGGCTACATGGCTGGGGCCATAGGGTGTTGCGCCGGTGGTGGTTTGATTGAGGGCCGCTTCAGAGTAGGGAATACCGCTAATCAACATGCCGTGATGAAGCAAGGGTAACATCATGCTTAGTAATACACTTTCCTGTCCACCATGCAAGCTCGATGTTGAGGTGAAAACCCCGGCTGGCTTGCCTATAAGCTTACCCGACAGCCATAGCTGACTGGTCTGGTCGAAAAAATACTTGAGGGGAGCGGCCATGTTACCGAAGTACCCGGGGCTACCGATGATGAGTCCATCGCAATCTTCGAGATCTTCAACCTCGGCATAAACCACTCCACTTGGAGGTATAGGTGACTCAGTTTGTTCGCAGTTGGATGAAACCGAGGGAAGGCTTCGTAGTATAGCTTCGCAGCCAGGGTTGGCATCGATACCCTGACAGATTTGTTCGGCCATAGCCGCAGTACCGCCATGCTGGCTGTAATATATGACAAGGATTTTTAACAATGTAATTTATCTATCCCGTAGTGGAATGTTTAGTAGCATCTAAAGGTTGGCGACTCAAATAATATCCAGCACTCTGGAAGGCGGCCTGCCAATGATGGCCTTGTTGCCGGAAACGACAATTGGTCGTTGCAACAGGGAAGGGTGGGCACAAATCGCGTCAATAATCTGGTCTTCGCTCATGGTATCGATATTTAGACCTGCCTGCTCATAAGCCGGCTCACCAGTGCGCACTAATTCGGCTGGAGAGATGTTCAATAACTTAACTATTCCCTCCAGAACCTCCTTCGTAGGTGGTTCGATCAGATACTCAACTATTTCTGGTCTCCGGTCATTGCTGGTCAGGATATCAAGTGTTTCGCGAGATTTACTACAGTTAGGATTATGGTAAATAGTTAGTTTTGCGTTGGTCATAAAGAGATTAAGGGGGTAGGAGAATCGAAGGTAACGTTTTACAATAATGCTTCGGCATTATCAATAGCGGGTATTTGCAGGTTTTAAAATAGTCCGATATCGGCTTGACAGGTCCTCCACATGGAGTTAGTTTCCGGCCCTAGTAATGTAATAATATCAAACTGCTGGTTTAAAAATCTCGGCTAAACCTTTGGTAAATGAGTAATAATTTGCATAATTAGACTTGCTCTGCATGATTGATCAAGGTAGTCTTCTTTCGTGATTGGGCACACAAAATCAATTTAATTTTCAAATTTTAGTACAGTTCTCGGAGAATAGAACATATGAAATCAACAGACCTCCTTAAAATTGCTGCCATAGCGGTATTTACCACCAGTTTCGCTGTTGGTTGTGCTAGCTCTGGTGACGAAGTAACGCCTGCAGATGATCCTGTAGAGTGTACGGGCGCAACTCCTGAAGTTAAGAATGCGATTTACGCAGCCAAGCTGAAAAACGCGCGAGCCAGAAACCTGGGCTACGAATGGCGTGATACAGCGAAAATCATCGAGGAAGCTGAGCAAGCAGCGGCGGATTGTGAGAATGTTCGAGCTAAGATTTTGGCCGATAAGGCTGAACAGCAGGCTGCTGACGCTATCGCTCAACACGAGTCTGAACAGGCTGCGGTAACTGAGGCAACTGCCCCGGTAGAAGAGTCTAAGTATATCGGCGGCTATCTGGTAGTGAGTGGCGATAATCTCTGGAGCATTGCCGGGCAGAGTTCGGTTTATGGTAATCCTTATCAGTGGCCTCTGATCTATAAGGCTAATTCGGGACAGATTAAAGATGCTGATCTGATCTTTCCTGGACAGTACTTTAATATACCGAAAGCGACTAGCTCTGAGAGTGCAGCAGCTATCGAGCACGCGAAGACTCGCGGAGCCTGGACAGTTGGTGAAACTGAAGCTTCAGATATCCAGTATCTGAACCAGTAAGTTTGGATAATATCCAGGAAAAGCCCGCTTAGGCGGGCTTTTTTTTGCCTGTTGAAAATGAATAGATTGATCAAACTAGCTCTTGAGTGAACTTAACTGGCTAATCTCGCTCATAAGAGTTCAAATACAGAAAGCTTCTACTAACCTACGTATTAAAACTATCGATGAAAAATAAGCTGTTTGTTTTACTTATCTTGTTGAGCCAGTCTGCATTTGGACAGGTTCCGGATATGCCGTTGAAAAAGCTGGATGGTACTGTCCATCAATTAAGCGATTATCAGGGGAACTGGATTATCGTTAACTACTGGGCTACCTGGTGCCCCCCATGCATTGCAGAAATGCCCGATTTACAGGATTTTCACGATAAACATGCAGATAACGGAGCTGTGGTGATTGGTATCAATGTTGAAACTGCTCCGAGAGAGTTAATAGAGGAATTTCTCGATACCTACTTTATTACCTATCCAAATTACAGCGCGCCATTAGCTCAAAGTTCCGCATTGGGTAGTATTCCTGGCTTACCAACCACCTTTCTAGTGTCACCAGAGGGTAAAGTGGCGGCTCGTCAGGTTGGCGGCGTGACCTCTGAAATGATTGAAAGCTTCATCAAAAACTGGAAAGCAAAATAGACTGAGCCATAATTCTACAATTCGATGAGCCTTCGCCATTGAGTTATCGGTATTATTTGGATCAAAAGATGAAATTCCTGCTAATATGCCGGTGACAATAGACATTCAAGAATACATGGCAAACATAAAAGATTGCAGCCTTGAGAGCATACTCGATAAGCTGGTTGCAGAAAAAATGGTTGAGCAGGAAAAGGCCAGCATGATTTCTTCGCTGGTGTCGGATAAAGATCGTAAATCTCTGCATCCGCTGGAAATTATTGCCAAACGCCAGTGGGTAAATGCGGCTAAACCTGAGCAGCTTCTCACGCTGGATCTGTTAACCAACTGGTTATCCGAGCGGTCGGGATTACAGCGTTATTATTTTGATCCGTTAAAAATGGATGTCAGCTCCTGCACCTCCATCGTATCCTATGCTTATGCGTCAAGATTCGGTATTTTGCCAGTCAAGGTTACCGATAGCGAAGTTCTGATTGCGGTTACCGATCCATTCCAGATCGAATGGAGAGATGAAGTCGACCGTATCGTAAATCGCCCAATTAACACGGTGATTGCCAATCCCGAGGAACTTAAGGCTTACTTGCTTGAGTTTTATAGTATCAGTCGTGCGATGGATAACGCTGGCGCCAATCAATCCGGTGCACCGGGTACCCTGCAAAACCTTGAGCAATTAATCGAATTAGGAAGAGTGGGGTCGGTTGATGCAGACGATCAGCACATCGTCAGTATTGTCGACTGGTTGATGCAATACGCGTTCACTCAGCGCGCCAGTGATATTCATATCGAACCCCGGAGAGAGAAGGGTAACGTGCGTTTCCGTATTGATGGTGTATTGCATCAGGTTTACGAAATCCCATCTAATATTACTGCCGCAGTAATTAGTCGAGTCAAGATAATGGGTCGTCTCGATGTCGCCGAGAAACGCAAACCTCAGGACGGCCGTATCAAGACCCGTTCTCCCGATGGCCTGGAAATTGAACTACGCTTGTCCAGTATGCCGACTGCATTTGGTGAAAAGTTGGTGCTGCGCATATTTGATCCGGAAGTTCTGGTGAAAAATTTCTCGGCATTAGGGCTGGAGAAAAAAGAGTCAGAAATCTGGAATGAGATGATCTCCCAGCCGCATGGCATAATCCTGGTAACAGGCCCAACCGGGTCTGGAAAAACTACGACGCTTTATACCAGTCTAAAGCATTTGGCTCGTCCGGAGGTCAATGTCTGTACTATCGAAGATCCGATCGAACTAGTAGAACCCAGCTTTAATCAGATGCAGGTGCAGCAAAACATTGATCTCGATTTTGCCAGTGGTGTAAAGACGCTGCTACGTCAGGATCCCGATATTATCATGGTGGGTGAGATTCGTGACCGGGAAACTGCAGAAATGGCAGTGCAGGCAGCATTAACCGGGCACCTCGTGCTTTCGACCTTGCATACCAACGATGCGCCATCCGCCATAGCGAGGCTCACCGAAATAGGTGTACCACCTTATTTGATTAGTGCGACCTTAATTGGCGTAGTAGCTCAGCGTCTGGTTAGAACTCTATGTCCGCATTGCAAGCAAAACCATCAACTTCATGAGCACGAGTGGGAAGCTTTGATCAAGCCTTGGAAAACTGTGGCGCCTGAAAAGGTTTCGCGCGCCGAAGGCTGTCTGGAATGCCGACAAACCGGATACAAAGGTCGTGTCGGAATCTATGAAATGATGCCTGTCAATAGTGCGTTAAAGCAGGAAATTGGACTGGATTTTGATTTAGTGAAATTTCGCAAAGCCGCCATCAAACAGGGTATGAAGCCACTGAATCTGGGTGGTGCACAAAAGGTAGCCAAGGGTATTACCACAATCGAAGAAGTGCTCAAGGTTGCGCCGCCTCGCTACGATAGTTAGTTGTACACGGGTGTTGGAGTCAGGATTGATCCGAAGAACACTTGAATGAAGGCAACAGATTCACTGTCTGAACCACCGATTATTCAAAGCTTTCATCACCTTATTGGGATACTTGTATTTACCCAGGCTACCGTTATAGCGAGCCAACGCACGTGTTAAATTACCCGACTCCATATCCAGGTAGTATCGCAATATAGTGCAACCCATGCGCAGGTTAGTGCGTATTTTAAACAGGTTCTTATCCGACAGTCCGATTTCTTCGAGCCAGAAGGGCATTATTTGCATTAAACCTCTTGCGCCAGACACCGAGATTGCAAATTCATCGAAGGCGCTTTCGACTTCTATTAATGCGAGTACCAGTTCGGGTGCCAGGTTGGCGCGCCTCGATTCGTAGTGAACCTGCTTGAGTATGGTGATCCGTCTTTTGGGTTCATCGACGAATCGTTCCAGTCGATTAGACATGTCGAGCAGCCAGACCTCGGCATCGAATCGATCTTCGAAGCCGTGATCGCTTGCTACTGCTTCCTGTAGTAGCTCTCTAAGCTCTGGATCGAGTTCATGATTAGTCGCCTGGACGGCTGTCATCATTAACCCGGTCAGTATCGAAGCGAGCAGGCTAGCGGTTAGTTTTCTGCTCAGGCAGAAATGCATTTTTAGCCGAAGAGCTTGTCGAGAAACCTGGATAACTCAGCCAGGTTAATGTCCTCAGAACTTTCGTCCCGGCGCCCCTTATATTCGAATTGTTCGGCCTTAAGTCCGCGATCACTGAGCACAATACGATGCGGTACACCGATGAGTTCCATATCAGAAAACATGACTCCAGGCCGGACTGGACGGTCGTCGAGCAATACCTCGATACCACGTTGTAAACAATCCTGATAAAGCTGGTCGGCAATATTTTTTACGTCGTCGGATTTGTGGTAGTTGAGAGGGCAGATTGCCAGCTGAAAAGGTGCCAGAGAATCGGGCCAGTAAATACCTCGATCATCATTATTCTGCTCAATGGCTGCCGCCACCACGCGAGTTACGCCTATGCCGTAGCAGCCCATGGTAGTGACGACAGATTTGCCATTCTCATCGAGTACCGTAGCCTGCATGGCCTGGCTATATTTTTGTCCTAACTGGAATATATGGCCTACTTCGATGCCGCGTAATATTTTGAGTGTACCCTGGCCGTCGGGGCTTGGGTCGCCTTCCTGAACGTTTCTGATATCGACAGTGCTGGGTTCATCACAGTCGCGTCCCCAATTGGCATGAATGTAATGCCGATCATTGGCATTTGCACCGCATACGAAATCACTGACGAGGCTGGCGCTATTATCGACATAGGTCGGAATTTTCAGACCTATTGGGCCGAGCGAGCCAATGTCGTTTCCGAGTATGGCCTTAATCTTTTCACGGTCGGCCATTTGTAAAGGACTGGCGACACCAGGGAGTTTTTCGGCTTTGAGTGGATTGAGCTCATGGTCGCCTCGTAAAACCAGTGCAATCAGGCCTTCGTCACTCGAATCGACGATCAGGGTTTTGAGGCACTTTTCAATGTTGAAATCGAGTTTTTTGGCCAGGTCTTCGATTGTGTACAAACCCGGTGTGTCGATAGTTTGCATCTCTGCCTCGGGTTGACTCCGCTTGCTTTGTGGTAAAATTGCAGCAGCCATTTCAACATTTGCCGCATAGTCACTCTGATCAGAGAAGGCGATTGCATCTTCTCCGGAATCGGCCAGGACGTGAAATTCATTCGATGTGCTCCCCCCAATTGATCCAGAATCGGCGTTGACCGCTCGATAAGCAAGTCCGAAGCGATCGAAAATATTGCTATAAGTCTGGTACATGACGTCGTAGGTTTGTTGCAGCGACTCCTGGTTTACATGGAATGAATAAGCGTCTTTCATGATGAATTCGCGCGAACGCATGACACCGAATCGAGGCCTGATTTCATCCCGGAACTTAGTTTGAATCTGATAAAAATTGACGGGTAGTTGCTTGTAACTTTTAATGTCTCGTCTGAAGATGTCTGCTATGACTTCTTCGTGAGTCGGTCCGAGACAGTAGTCGCGTTGATGCCTGTCATGAAATCGTAGTAACTCGGGTCCGAACTGATCCCAGCGCCCCGACTCCTGCCATAGTTCTGCTGGCTGTACCGAAGGCATTAATAATTCGAGCGCACCCGATTTATTCATCTCTTCGCGCACGATACTCTCTACTTTTCGCAGAACTCTCAGACCCAGGGGCATCCAGCTATAAATACCCGAGGCGAGTCGCCGGATCAATCCGGCACGTAACATGAGCTGGTGGCTGATAATCTCAGCTTCGACAGGCGTTTCTTTTAATGTGACCAGGTGGAAGCAGGAAGCTTTCATAGATTTTTCAAAAATACTGTGTTGATATTAGATAGAGTTTGCCGGTCTTAACGACTGGCCGGCATAATTATAATCGAGTGTATTGCGAAAACTTAGTTAAATTTCGGTTTCGATGGGCAGAATTTAATCCGATTCGTGTTATTTACAGAAATTCTTAATGTCGATCTCGGTGCTCTTACGACGGGCTTCGATTTGTTCGGGCGTCATATATGACTCTGAACCATCGGCACCCTTAAGTCGAATCGGTGCATTACCTTTAAGAACTTCCAGATCTTTTTTCGCGCGTTCACAAGTTAGTTTCGCAGGGTCTTTTTCTGCATTCGATGCCGAAGAGTCGCTGGCCGATTCACTATCATTACCCGACAGGCGAGGTAGCGCTTTGCCGGGGTTGCTCGGCACGCCGGTGACCCTGATATCGGTGGCATTAGCATCAATAGGCGGGGTATCTCCATAATGAATATTTCCCTCTTCATCAGTCCATTTCTGAATGTTGCCCGCGTGTAGCGAAGTAGATAAAATCAATGAAAGATAAATTACTAGAAACCGCATGGTTGTCCCTTAAATTAACATTCTTTATAGTTTACGAGCGAAACGAAACACTGTCATTAATTATTATGAGATGTTTTTATCGTTTATATGAGTTATATAGCCCAGTCTCGCTTAAATTGCTATCAGAAAGATTTATATCCACTGTCGAAATACATTGAGGCATTATATAATGCAATGCCAATAATCGCGAGATGTAAGCATCCATGAGCGATCGACGCCTGAAAGTTTTTCATACTGTTGCCCGGCTACTGAGTTTTACCAAGGCCGCAGAAGCCCTGCACATGACCCAGCCCGCTGTGACCTTCCAGGTCCGTCAGCTTGAGGAGTATTTCAATACCCGGTTGTTTGATCGGACCCATAACAGGGTTAATTTAACGCCGGCTGGTGAAAAAGTATCCGATTTCGCCGAACGTATCTTCGATCTTTATGCCGAAATGGAAAATTCGGTACGAGATTTGACGGGAGAAATTAGCGGGGCGTTAACCATTGGTGCGAGCACTACGATAGCTGAATACATGCTGCCCTCATTACTGGGTGAATTTAAAACTCGTTACCCCGATATCAATCTTCGACTAAAAGTGGCCAATTCCGATGGAATTGTCTCTATGGTAGAGCACAATGTCATCGATTTAGGTGTGGTCGAGTCGCCAGTTAGCAACAAGAACCTTATCGTCGAAATTTGCCACGAAGATCAACTAGTGGTCGTTGCCGCCCCGGATCATGATCTGGTTTCCCGCGGTGGAAAGGTTCGGCCGTCGGATATAAAATCTTATCCATTTGTCTGCCGGGAAGAGGGTTCGGGAACACGAGAGGTTATTACTCAATATCTCGCTGATGAAGGTGTCAAGGACTCCGATATGAATTATGCTCTGGAACTGGGTAGCCCTGAAGCTCTGAAGGGCGCAGTAGAAGCCGGTATGGGTATTTCTATTCTGTCTAGATCAACCATCGATAAGGAGCTTAAGCTGAATACCCTGGCCGAATTGCAACTTGACCCGCCATTGAGTCGGCCATTCTCCTTCGTACGGCAGCGCCAGAAGTTCCGTGTCCGGGTGATGGAAGAGTTGCTCGAATTTGCCCAGACCTATTGCGCGAAAAAGCGCTAGTTTGAAATTATTCGAGTTAGGTTCGGCAGTAATGTCTATGGATTTTCGTCTCAAACAACTGCAGATATTCTTATCTCAGCTATCCAACGTACACCAGCAGTCGGTAGTCGATTATGCCGGTTTTCTGGTTGATCAGTATAAGCTCGAAGCAGTTACCAGTGTCGATTCAGAGCCCGAAGATATCGAGCGCCCATCCGAAGAAACAGTTATCGGTGCGATTAAACGATTGAAACAAACTTACTACATGCTGGATACAGATACGCTGTTGAATCAAACTTCAGCATTGATGGGGCAGCATTTATTACAGGGACGAGAGGCTGTATCAGTTATCGATGATTTACAGGCACTTTTCCAAACCCAATATGAAGAATTTCGTCAGCAATGATCAATATCCTTAAACAATGGTATCAGCGCTACTTTACCGATCCACAGACGGTGATGTTCGCATTTATTCTAATCTTTGGCGCGCTGCTGATCGTGGTCATGAACGCGCATTTAATGCCGATTCTGATCGGAATTATTATCGCCTATCTGTTTGAGGGCTTCGTAGTAAGGTTGCACCTGAATCGGGCTGTCGGCGCCAGTATCGTAACCGCCATAATTTTAGCGGCTATTTTGCTGATGTTATTTGTATTGCTACCATTATTGTCCAGGCAGGTCAGCGAACTAATCAGGGAATTGCCGATTATGATTGGCAAGGGCCAATTGATGTTGTCGACTTTGCCCGATAAATATCCCGGTTACGTCTCGGTAGAGCAGGTCCAGGAAATATTTACCATTGTCAGAATGGAATTGGGTTCACTGGGGCAGCGCGTTGTCAGTTTGTCTCTAGATTCGGTTGTCGGTGTGATTGCTTTCCTTGTTTATCTGATATTGATGCCGTTGATGGTATTCTTTTTCCTCAAGGATAAAGAAGCTATTTTGGGCTGGCTGACCAATTTCCTGCCCAACGAGCGCCGCCTGATTGCCCAGGTCTGGACTGAACTCGATATAAAAATTGCCAGTTATGTTCGCGGTAAATTTATTGAAGTGTTAGTCGTCTGGATTGCTACCTATATTGCTTTCGTAGTTATGGATTTGAATTACGCCCTGTTACTGAGCCTTCTGGTCGGATTGTCAGTCATCATCCCTTATGTAGGGGCTACCGTCGTTACCATACCGGTAGCATTAATTGCCTTCTTTCAGTGGGGTATGACATCGCAGTTTGGATACCTGATGGCGGCCTATGCGGTGATTCAGTTTATCGATGGCAATTTATTAGTGCCGCTGTTATTTTCCGAGGTGGTTAATTTGCACCCGTTGGCGATAATCGTAGCGGTGGTTTTCTTTGGCAGTCTCTGGGGTGTCTGGGGTGTGTTTTTTGCTATTCCCCTGGCCACTCTGATACAGGCGATCTTGAAAGCCTGGCCAACCCAGGTAATATCTGAAGAGTAGGTCCCCCTCATTCGTAGTCGTATAAAGACTATCACTTGTACATTGATAACAGTCTTTATAACATACGCCGATTATAGAAATTTAACCGCACTCGAGGTGCAGAATGTTTAAAGGTAGTTTAGTTGCGTTGGTAACGCCTATGTTGAGCGATGGAGCGGTCGACTATGATCAACTGGAAGCGTTGATCGGCTTCCATGTAGCGCAGGGTACCGACGCGCTGGTGATCGCAGGAACTACCGGTGAGTCGGCAACGTTAAGTCATGGTGAACATTGCGAGTTACTGCAACGGGCTCGTGAGATCATCAATAACCGCCTGCCAATGATTGCCGGCACGGGGGCGAATTCAACCAGCGAGGCCATCCAACTAACTCAATGCGCAAAAAAAGCGAAGGCCGATGCCTGTTTGCTGGTAACGCCTTATTACAATAAGCCGACACAAAAAGGCCTGGTACTGCACCATCAGGCGATAGCTAGTGCAGTCGATATTCCGCAGATACTCTATAACGTACCCGGGCGTACAGCCTGTGATATGCTGGCTGAAACTGTTGCGGAGCTGGCTAAAGTGGGCAACATCGTCGGTATTAAGGAAGCTACCGGCAGCATGGAACGGCTGGCTGATATCAAAAAACTGGTCGACGATGATTTTGCACTACTTACCGGCGATGATTCAACTACCTGTGATTTTATACTTAATGGCGGGCATGGCGCGATATCCGTCACCGCTAATGTGGTTCCGGCAAAAATGTCAAACATGTGTCGCCTGGCTTACGAAGGTAAGGCGGAAGAAGCCCGCGCGGTGGATGCAGAAATAGCCGATTTACATCGTTTATTATTTGTCGAATCGAACCCGATTCCGGTCAAGTGGGCAGTGTCTGAGATGGGTTTTGGTCAACTTAATTTGAGATTGCCGATGACTGAACTCGCCAGCGAATACCGAGAGCCTCTGCGTCAGGCACTTATTGCAAGTGGTGCTTTATGAGACAGGGTCTGCTCTGTGCTGTTTTAATGATGGCGTTGGCCCTGGTTGGTTGCAGCTCCGATGGCGATTCGAAATATCTTGACGCACGTTCTTCAGCCAAACTGGAAATCCCCCCCGACCTGACACAGTCGATACTCAGTGAACGGTTTGATATCCCTGAGAATTTTTCTGCTGGTACCGGCGAAACCATTAACCAGATTCCGGTACTGGCTCAGGTAGATACAATTCGACTGG
>Ga0224506_10003074_pt1 | contig 11160 bp, 11 predicted proteins | sample SF_Jan12_sed_USG_2_FD_169108 | JGI IMG/M metagenome (GOLD analysis project Ga0224506, IMG submission 169108) | Sediment microbial communities from San Francisco Bay, California, United States - SF_Jan12_sed_USGS_8_1 | ecosystem: Environmental > Aquatic > Marine > Sediment | place: USA...
ATATTATCGAGGCCATTGCCCATGGCAAAGGTCCCCCGCAATACATTATTGCCCTGGGCTATGCCGGTTGGGGCAAGGGTCAGCTGGAACAGGAGCTGGCCAATAACGCCTGGCTGAATGGGCCGGCGGAAAGCTCGATCATCTTTGATACCACAATCGAACAACGCTGGAACGCCTCGGCCGCCCTGCTGGGTGTCGATATCAGTCAGCTATCAAATGACATAGGTCATGCCTGAATCCCGGGCACAAACCCTGCTCGGTTTTGATTTTGGGGAAAAACGCATTGGCATCGCCGTCGGCCAAAGCCTGACTGGTTCGGTCACCCCGCTGACCACCCTCAGTGCCATCCGCCAAAAACCAGACTGGGCAGGGATCGAGGCCCTTATCAAGGAGTGGCAGCCGGATCGACTCATCGTTGGCCTGCCCCTGCACATGGATGGCAGTGAACAGGACATGACCCAGCGCGCCAAACGTTTTGGTAATCAACTCAAAGGGCGTTACAATCTACCCGTCGAATGGATGGATGAACGACTCAGTTCTGATGAGGCCGAACGCATACTGCAGCAACGGGGAGCTAAGCGTTCAGACAAAAAGGACATCGACAAACTCGCTGCTGCGCTGATATTGCAAAGCTGGCTGGATCAACAAACAGTATAATAACAACATGCCCGACATCGCCGAGGTCAACACCCTGCTGGACAACATGTTCCAGTCACTTCAGTCTGAGCTCCAGACCCGTCAGATATCCGATCCCCTGATGATAGGCATTCACTCGGGCGGCGTGTGGGTGGCCAGCGCCCTGCACCAGAAACTGGCTCTAAAAGACGATCTCGGCACCCTCAACATCACTTTTTACCGTGATGACTTCACCCGTATCGGCATGCACCCGCAGGTAGTCCCTTCCAGCCTGCCCTTTGCCGTTGATGACCGGAATATTATCCTGGTCGATGACGTATTACATACCGGCCGCACCATTCGTGCCGCCCTCAATGAAATCTTTGATTATGGTCGGCCTGCCTCAGTCATGCTGGCGGCCCTGGTGGTGCGTAGTGGCAAGGAATTACCCATCTGTGCTGATATTGCAGGCACCACGCTGGACCTGACCGAGGGCCAGCACATCAAACTGAATGGCCCCGAATCCCTGAGCCTTGAGCTACAGGAGGGTAAGTGAAGCAGCAGGATATTCAACTCGACTCACAAGGACGCCTGCGTCATTTCCTGACCATTGAAGGTCTGAAAAAACAAATCCTCATCGATATCCTCGATACGGCTGAAAATTTTTCCACTGTCGGTACCCGCAACGTCAAGAAGGTCCCGCTGTTACGCGGCAAGACCATCGCCAATCTGTTTTTTGAACCCAGTACCCGCACCCGCACGACTTTTGAACTGGCCGCCAAGCGCCTGTCGGCGGATGTGATCAACATGAACATCAGTACTTCTTCCACCACCAAGGGGGAAAGCCTGCTGGATATGCTGCGTAACCTGGAGGCCATGCAGTGTGACATGTTCGTGGTGCGCCACGGCAGCAGCGGGGCGGCCCATTTCTTTGCCAAGCATGTCGCCCCCCACATCAGCATTATCAACGGCGGTGACGGCAGTCATGCCCACCCCACCCAGGGCATGCTGGACATGTTCACCATCCGCCGCCATAAGCCGGACTTTACCGCCCTGCGGGTGGCCGTGGTGGGCGATATCCTGCATTCACGGGTGGCCCGATCGCAGATCCACGCCCTCAATACCCTGGGTGTCCCGGAAGTACGGGTCATCGGCCCACGTACCCTGATTCCCGCCGAGGCGGAAAGTCTTGGTGTGCATATCTACCATGATATGCAGCAGGGCCTGAAAGGTGTGGATGTCGTCATCATGCTGCGCCTGCAACGGGAACGCATGCAGGGTGCTCTGTTGCCAAGCGAGAATGAATATTACCGCACCTACGGCCTGAGCCAGAAAAAACTGCTACTGGCCAAACCCGATGCCATTGTCATGCACCCCGGCCCCATCAACCGTGGCGTGGAAATCGAATCGGCCGTGGCCGATGGCCCCCAATCGGTCATTCTCGAACAGGTCACCAATGGCATTGCGGTGCGCATGGCGGTGATGTCCATGGTACTGGGTCGTCCCAGCGAAGAGACGGAGGCCGGCTGATGGGTATTCATATCCGCAATGGCCATCTCATCGACCCCGCCAACCAGGTTGATAAAAAGGTCGACCTGTTCATCGAGCATGGCAAGGTCGCGGCCATCGGTAAGGCACCGGCCGGCTTTAAGGCCGAGCAGCTTATCGATGCCAGTGACCGGCTGGTCATCCCCGGGATTATCGATCTACAGGCCCGCCTGCGTGAACCCGGCCTGGAATACAAGGCCACCATCAAAAGTGAAACCCGTGCCGCCGCCGCCAGTGGTATTACCACCCTGTGCCTGCCGCCGGACACCAACCCCATCATCGACACCCCGGCAGTGATTGAGCTGATCCATCGTCGCAATGAAGCAGCGGCCTGTGCCGAGATCGTCACCCTCGGCGCCCTGACCAAGGGCCTGGCCGGGGATGAGATCAGTGAAATGTACGAATTAAAACGGGCCGGCTGTGTCGGTGTCAGTAATGCCCGGGCCCCCATTGCCAATACCCTGGTGATACGTCGCGCCATGGAATATGCGGCCAACTTCGGGCTGACCATTTTCCTCAATGCAGAGGATCATTCCCTGTCCCACAAAGGCTGTGCCCATGAGGGCGCCATCAGTACCCGCCTGGGGCTGCCCAGTATCCCCGAGGCCGCTGAAACCATGGCCGTGGCCCGCCTCTTGATGCTGGTGGAACAGACCGGGGTAAGGGCTCACTTCTGCCAGCTATCCACCGCCAAAGCGGTACAGATGATCCACCGTGCCCAGTATGACGGCCTGGCGGTCACGGCCGACGTCACCGCTCACCATCTGTATCTGACGGAAATGGATATCGGCTACTTCGATAGCAATTGCCACGTCATGCCGCCATTGCGCAGCCAGCGGGATAAGGCCGGCCTGCGTCAGGGACTGGTCGAGGGGACACTGAATGCCATCTGTTCGGATCATCAGCCCCACGAACTGGATGCCAAGCTGGCCCCCTTCTGTGAATCGGAGGCCGGCATCTCAGGTCTGGATACCCTGCTGCCCCTGGCATTGCGGCTGGCGGATGAGCTCGATCTCAAGCGAAGTGATGTCATCGCCCGCCTGACCCAATACCCGGCCCAGATTCTGGGTCTGAAAACCGGTCAACTGGCAGTGGGCCGTCAGGCCGATATCTGTATTTTTGACCCGCAGCAACACTGGACGGTCAATCACGACAACCTCGTCAGCCAGGGCAAGAATTCCCCCTTCCTGGGCTGGGAGATGAAGGGCCGGGTCAGCCATACTTTATTGGCCGGACAGGTGGTATTTCAGCGATAATACCCCTCGTTTAGCAATCAACAGGCAGCATGACCCATGAATAAACCACAGCGTGACACGATTGTTGTTGCACAGGCCGAGATCCTCGAGCATGTCGCCTATGCGGGTGATCAACATGTCATGCGTGTCCGGGCACCAGAAATCGCCGCGCTGGCCAAGGCCGGCAGTTTTGCCCACATCACCTGTGACCCCATGCTGCCCATGCGCCGCCCCATCTCCATTATGCGAGTGGATAAAAATAACGGCTGGGTGGATTTTCTCTATAAGGCCATCGGCCACGGCACCGGCTTACTGGCCACACGCAAGCCTGGTGAAAATATCAGTGTCATGGGTCCCATCGGTAACCCGTTCAAGATCGACCTGAGTCGGCCACGGGCCCTGTTGATTGGTGGTGGGGTGGGTATGCCGCCGATGATCTTTCTTGCCGAAACCCTCAAGTCCCTGCTGGGTAGCAAACCCCTGGCTATCCTCGGCTCGGAAGTCCCCTTCCCTTTCACCTGTCGCCCCTCCTCTATCATGGTGCCGGGTATGCCCGACGGCATTATTGCGGCCATGCCCTTGCTGGAAGACTGGAACATCCCCAGCCGACTGGCCAGCCTGCAAGGCTATGCGGGTTGCTTCGAGGGTTATGTCACTGAGCTGGCCCGCCATTGGCTTGATGCCCTGGACGAAGCGCAGCGCAAGGAAGTCATCGTGTATTCCTGTGGTCCCCATCCCATGCTGGCGGCCGTCGCCAAACTGGCGCAGGAATATGAGTTGCCGTGCCAGGTCTCACTGGAGGAGTTCATGGCCTGTGCCGTGGGTGGCTGCGCCGGTTGTGTCGTGGAAGTCAAAACCGACAACGGGCCGGTGATGAAGCGGGTCTGTGTCGATGGGCCGGTGTTTAATGCCGAAACAGTTTTTTAAGGGCCAGAATCAATCCCCTGCCTGCTTGTCCCGAAGCTTTGCCTCGCTCTCTGTTACGCGTTCCAGCTCAATCCAGAAGGTACTGCCCACACCCGTCTGACTCTCAACACCGATGCTCCCGCCCATCAGGCTCATCAAGTGCTTGCTGATTGCCAGACCAATACCGGTGCCGCCCAGTCGCTCATCGTTATTCAAACGTCCGAACGGGGTAAATAACTGCTGCTGTTGTTCGCTACTCAGTCCCGGTCCGCTATCCGTGACACTAATACGCAGGTGATGTGTATCCAACGCCTCACAGGCAAGCGTTACCTGGCCGGCCTTATGATTGTGTATCACGGCATTGGCTAAAAGCTGATGCAGAACTTGCTGCAAACGCGCGGCATCGGCTTTCACGATATATAAGTGCTTATCAATAAGGTCAGTAATATGAATATTACGCTGTTTGGCCTGTGGCTCAATCTCACCCAAACAGGCATGGATCACATCATCCAGTATCACTGCATCCATGGATATGGCCAGCTTGTCTGTATCAATACGCGACAGGTCCAGCATTCCATTGATTAATTCCAGCAGGTGGTAACCCGCCAGTTTCAGTTCCTTAATATAGGTCCGATGCTGTTCACTAAATGTCTCCGACTCAACCTCCAGGACCTGACTAAAACCCAGTATGGCATTCATCGGGGTGCGTAACTCATGGCTGACCCGATTGAGAAATTCTGACTTGGCCTGACTGGCTTTCTCGGCCTGCCGTTTGGCTTCGAGGATATTTGCCTCGGCCTGTTTACGTTGAGTGATATCACGCACAACGCCAAGATAGTATCGCTTGTCATTGAGTATAAATACACTGAGCGCGAGATCGATGGGAACCCGGCTACCATCACGACGCCGACCTTCGATATCACGGCCAATACCGACAACTCGGGACTGTCCGCTGTGCTTATAGCGTGCCAGATGATCGTCATGCCGGGCCTGTTCCGTTTCAGCCATCAGTATGTTGACACTTTTACCGATGACGTCCTCCTTGCGATAAGCAAAAAGCTTTTCTGCCGCAGGATTGAATGAATCTATAATGCCTTTTTCATTGATTACGATGAGACCATCCACCATGTTTTCAACAATACTGGCCTGACGAATTTCACTGTCCTGCAGGCGATGTAATAATTCCAGCCGTCGGCCGAGTTGTAATGCGGCAATCAAGGACAACAGCATCATGAGTACGGTATAAACCTGCAGCTCAGCCACGGAGGCCGGTGCCCAGGCCGAGCTTGCATTGATGGTTGTCACATCCGCCAGGATCGGAAAAAAATATATCGCCGCCATGCCCGTGTAGTGCATGGCCGATACGGCAAAGCCCATACTGAGCGATGCAATCAACATCGCCTTAAAGGCGGAGGTCTCATGCAGTTCAGACGATTCAGCCCATAATTTGAAGCGGAGTGACACATAAGACAGGCTGACCGCAACAATGATCGATACAGTGAAGATTGCCGGGTCATAGCGTATAATGGCATCCATGTGCATCGCCGCCATGCCAATATAATGCATCAGGCCGATACCACACCCCATCAGGATACTTTGCAACGGCAGGCACCAGCGATACGGCAAACGCAACAGGCCCACGAACAACACCACGGCACTGGCCAATACCGCCGGCACGATTGAAATCAGGGTAGTGAACTTGTCATAGTAGACTTCAAAGGGTAATCGCAGGGCCAGCATACCGGTAAAATGCATGGCCCAGATGCCTATTCCCAGGGCTACCGAGCCCGTGCTTACCCATAACCATCGTTGCCAGGTCAAGCGGCTGGCATAAACACGTTCAGACAGTAGAAAGGCTGTATAGGCTGCCACGCAGGCCACCAGTACCGACAACATGACCAGCACAGGATCGAATTGCCCGTGTATCGCAGTCTGTAAATCACGATCTGCTTCGAGAAAGACAAAGTGTGAGTGACTTGCTGACATGTCTTATAAATTCAAGTCTCGGGAAATGCTACAATTGTAAAAATAACAACAAGTTATAAAATTTCTTATCCAAACGTGGCATAGCTATGGTCCCTCAATTTGCCTCTACCCAGCCAAATATATCGGCAATTCCATGGCGATCTATACGTGAATTTTTGTCACATCGATGCATCAACAACCCGCTAAGGCCTTGATTCAGAAATAAAACCTCATAGAAAGCATTCCCTGTCTGAACAAGATTGATTTAAATCAAAGAAAACCATTTAGAATATACTAAACTTCTTATTATCTTATTTAGTTCAGGAGTTCCCCATGCGCTTCAATTTGACCAGCAGGAATTTGTTTAGCCGCGGATTTTTACGCGCCAATATTGCCCTTGGGCTGAGCATTACGGTCGGCGCCCTGTATATGATCTTCACCGGTGACTATGCCGACTACCAGGCACGCCAGGCCAGCGAGGCTGTACTCAACCGCTTCGCTATTGGTGGCCTGGTTTATATGGCAGTCGTCTGGTCGGCCTGCCAGTTTGGCAAACCCTTTATGAAAAAACAGTCTAAATCCTGACATGTCCCCAGGCTGGCGTTGATGGCTCAATACCATCAGCGCCGGCTCATATCAAACCCAGCTCCAGGAACAGTTTTTTATCGGCAACCCTGACAGATTTCAGCAGGGTGCGGGCTATTTTTTGTTTGGTATTATTTGCATCCAGTTTGTAAACCGCTGTATTGGACAGCCGCTGGCTAAGCGCCCGTTGTAAAATGTTTTGCACCAGTAAATGATACCTGGCAGGTATATTTTCAAACTTAACATCACGCACTTGTGGATCAATAAAATAAAAAGACCCGTCTGTTGGTTCATATTTTAACTTGCCATCCAGCCAGGCGCGGCCTTTGCCGCTGCTTAAATGCGGTGAACGGACTTCCATATTCGCGATCAGGCCGATTCGATCACTGCCGTCTTTTAATTCCACATCGATCGCAGAAACAAGCACGGTAAAAATCAGTTTCTTTTTTTCAATAGGGACTCGCTTGTTGATTTTTTGCTGTAACTCATCCTCAGTCAATTCAACAGTCCAGGCGAACACGCTTGGAGTAGAAACAAATGTCAGCAGCAGTAACAAAAATAATCGGGTTTTCAATTGACTATCTCTTATGTGTTTTGACTCAGGATGTTTTTTTGTCTTCGCCAAGATGTTGATCCGCAACGGCTTGTTCATGCTGCTCCGCCATATAAGTCTTGATGGATTTGGTGCGTTTACCGGGCAGGCGGCGAATATATTTGTGGAAGAAGAAATTGTTCGGTACCCGAATAATTTCTTCTTCACCGTCATGCTCGGTAACCAGTGTGGTATGCATCAAATTAATGCCGGTCACCTTGCCCGATACACGAATATCCGCTGCCGGATCCTGTAATTCAATTTCATCACCAATACGAAAGGGTGCGAATATTACCAGTAACACCGAACAAAACATATTGCTTAATACACTCCATACCGCTACAAATCCGATCGCAAACATTACGATGATGGCAGAAAAGGCTGCCCACAGGCTTTCCACTGAAACCCCAAAAATACCCATGATGGACAACATGGTGATAATAATGATGAGCCAACGGACAGTAAACGCAGATGTCAGTCGCAACTGTTCATGGATAAAGCCCTTTTCTGCAAATTTATTAAGTAGACGAGCAAACAGCTTATAAACAAAAAAAGCAATCAATATGATACTGCCGGCCTGGATAAAGGTAAGCACTTCACTACGGCTAAAATAGCCAATTTCAGGTATCAGTGTGTCCATGACAAGATTATTATTCTACCCAATACTAAATGACAGGGCTGTCCATAAGCTCCTCGTGATAATCATCCTGGAAATCTTCGATCTTCTCTGCCACATCGGCGACGGCACGAAATCGTGCAAGGTGAAACAGGGCATCCCCCTCATTAACCAGCGGCAAGTTATTTCTGCCAATAATAATTCCTTCAAAGCCGGCCCTGATCTCATACTCAACCTCACCAAAGGGATCCGAGATCACGCCCAGCAGTTTGTCTTTTTCAACATAGGCACCGAGTTCCACCAGGGTGCGAAACACACCACTATACGGTGCACGCATCCAGCTACTCGAACGGGCCACCACAGGCTCGGTAAGTTTGCGCTTGCGGCGACTGGGAGGCAACATGTCCAGCTCACGCAGGACATTTTTAATCCCACGCACCCCGGCGCGAATCGATACCTCATCAAAGCGCAAGGCCTCGCCGGCCTCATACAGGAGCATTGGCAAACCCAGCTCCGCGCTGGCCTCACGCAAGGAACCGTCACGTAATGTGGAATTCAATAACACCGGCACACCAAAGGCATGGGCCAGGCGAGCGGTTTCATCATCGTCCAGCTTGGCACGGATCTGCGGCAGGTTGCTGCGATGGATGGCGCCGGTATGTAAATCGATACCATGGGTACACTGTTTGACGATCTCCTCTATAAAGATATGCGCCACCCGCCCAGCCAGTGAGCCCGTATCACTACCTGGAAAACACCGGTTCAAATCACGCCGATCCGGCAGGTAACGGGAGTGGTGCAACAGGCCATGGACATTCACTACCGGTATAGCGACCAGGGTGCCGCGCAACCGTCGCATCGTTTTGTCATTAATCAAACGCCGAATGATCTCGACACCGTTCAGTTCATCACCATGAATGGCGGCACTGACAAATAAACGTGGTCCATCTTTTTTGCCGCAGATCACATGTACCGGCATGGATAGTGGGGCATGGGTATAAAGCGTCCCCAGGGGTAGATCGATGGTCTCACGCTGCCCGGCATGAATTGTGGTGCCATTGATGGTAATGCTGTTTGCCATATTCCTTATCGACCGGGCATAAAGCCCGCGTAATCAGTTTACCAAACCGGCCTGAGCGGAATTTACCGGTCCAGACTTTACAACTGCGGCTTGAGATTAATCAATATAGCCCAAGCCGGACAGGTATAGAATGCTTTATTAAAATACGACCGAAAAATAACATCATGTTTGGTACAGCGACACTGTCATTGACCGGCAATACCCTAATCTTTACCCTTGCAGCGACCATCATTGGGGTATTCGGTGTACGCATGACCCATGTGGCCCGCAAGCTGGCCGCCTCTACCGGCATGGGGGAGGCCTTGATGGGTGCCGTCTTTATCGGTGCATCCACCTCCCTGTCCGGTATTATCGCCTCGATCACCGCCGCCAGTTATGGCCATGCCGAAATGGCGGTGAGTAATGCCCTCGGTGGGATTGCGGCGCAGACCTTTTTCCTCGCCGTAGCGGATATGTTTTATCGCAAGGCCAATCTGGAACATGCCGCTGCCTCGGTCGAGAACCTGATGATGGGCGCCTTTTTGATCTGCCTGCTGGCGATCCATGCGGTGGCCATGGCCGCGCCCGGTTTTCATGTCTGGTCGATCCATCCCGCCTCGGTCATCCTTATCGCCGCTTATATCTTTGGTGTACACATCCTCGCTCGGACCCACAAAATGCCCATGTGGCTACCGCGCCGTACCCGGGAAACCCGTACCGAAAAGGAACCCCCGCCCCGACGGCGCAAGGTAAAAGACACGTCATTATGGTTTCAATTTTTGATTTATTCGATCATTGTGGGCTTCGCCGGCTGGGTGCTATCCCGGACGGGTATGGCGATTGTCATGAACAGCGGCTTATCAGAAGGTCTGGTGGGTGGCGTATTTACCGCCGTGTCGACCTCTTTGCCGGAACTGGTCATCGCCATCACTGCAGTAAGGCTCAAATCCCTCAACCTCGCCGTCGGTGACATTATCGGTGGTAATGCCTTCGATACCCTGTTTATCGCCGTATCGGATATCGCCTATCGTGCAGGCCCCATCTACGCCAGTATTTCCGCGATCGAACAATTCTGGCTGGCGGTGACGATTTTAATGACCGGCATTCTGTTGATGGGCCTGTTGCACCGTGAACGCCACGGTATTGCCAATATCGGCTGGGAGAGTTTTCTGGTCTTTGTGTTGTATATCGGTAGTCTTTTGTATATCGCCTTTTAGGTGGGCAGCTGTTTTTTTACAACATCGCAAGATGTTCATTAAATAGACTGCGGCAGGCCTGCGGTTGTGCGAGGATCTGTCGGCACAAGGTAAACAGGGGATAGTCCTCCAGACTTAACAACTGATGGCGAACCACCATGTGCAGGGTATGCACCCCCTCGCCGCTGATGTCTGCACAGTCATTACGTGCCAGGCAACGACCCAGGCTATGATGATGGGAAGACTCACTGGTGGCCGTGGTGGTCAGGTCACCCAGTCCGGCCAGACCAAAGGCACTGGCCGCCTCGCCCCCCATGCATTGAATGATCGATGACAACTCCGCCAGGGACTGCGCCATGAGATAGCCACGCACGTTGTCACCCAAGGCCAGTTCATCCGCCACGCCGAATAAAATGGCATAAACGTTTTTCAGGATCACCGCCCAGCTGATGCCCATCACATCATGACTTGTTTGCAAATAAAGGGAGGTGTCCTGGAACAACGCCTGGACTGTCGCCGCCAAAGCGGTATCGGCCACCCCTAGCTGGGCAAAGGCCGCCCGACCGGCGATGATCTCTTCAGCGATCATCGGCCCATACATCAGCACATGGGTATGACGGGGCAAGTGTTCATGCAGGATGTGCAATGCCGGTCGACCGGCCTCGTCGAGCCCCTTGGCGATACTGATACAGATCGCCTGCTCCGGCAGGCAGGCTGCCAGGCGTTTGGCCACGGTCTCATGCGCCACCACGGGCAGGCAAAAGATCACATAAGCGGCGGCGGTCACACTTTGTTGCAGCGACGCCCCACCAGTTGCCTCATCATGTCTTGTCCAGATGCGC
>Ga0224506_10003075_pt1 | contig 11158 bp, 6 predicted proteins | sample SF_Jan12_sed_USG_2_FD_169108 | JGI IMG/M metagenome (GOLD analysis project Ga0224506, IMG submission 169108) | Sediment microbial communities from San Francisco Bay, California, United States - SF_Jan12_sed_USGS_8_1 | ecosystem: Environmental > Aquatic > Marine > Sediment | place: USA...
GGTTGAGAAGCAGAAAGAAGCCACAGAATGAAGACCCTGCTAATCCCACATTATATGTGTGGGAGTCTGGCGACGGCAGGCATGGTTTGGGCTGAACGTGTGTATGTATATACAAAAAAGATCATCAATAAAATAGTACGTACATCAAGTATAATTATTAGCATGCTGGCAAAAAGTACCTAATATACTGAAATATTAACATATATTAATCTAGTAAAAGATCATTACTAGCAGGACTAAGTCACCACCTATCAATTAAGAAAGGATGACCGAAGGGTCAAAATTCATCAATACGATGATCAGTGAGAAGTCTTATTCTCCCCTAGAAAAACGTTATTCAGCAAGGTAATTTACATTATTATTTTGCGAGTGATCTAATAATGGAAAAAAAAACATGGAAAAACCGTCTTCAATGAAGTCTAATGGACATAGAAGCGGACATAAGTCTCAGAATGAATTCTTTGCTAATTCTTATGACAAAATCATAAGGAAATTTGGTGACAATAGGCAGAGAACTGGCTGAACGTGTAGTATGTACGTACAAATTACTTGTAGGTATAAAAAATATCATATCCAATAAATAGTAAATAATTCCAAATTATCAAAGATTTGAAAGAAAATATCAACTCATGAGAACCAATATTTATAAAATTAAATTCATTCTAAATGATATGTCTGATAAAGAAATTAATAATGCAGATAGTTCAATAACTTATATCAATGGTGTTAATGTTAATTGGAGAGACAATTCAACTTCTCATGATTTCATTAGAGTATTTGATACCATCGTAATTAGTTTGTCAATAGTATATTTATTGTTGTTGAATTTATTCAAAGAATCCAATACTAATAATCCAACTAAAATAATGATAAATTTGAAAGAATCCTATTATCTTAATTCATACTTACTCGCCCTACAATTAGTATTCACCATTCAACTAATTAATTATCTCTATAAAATGCGGATAAATTCTGTTGAAAATAGATTATGGTCAATATTTCCCATGATTTTAGTAAATTTTATTCCAGTGTTATTGTATCAATATCCAACTGATTCTTTCCTTATTTCAATTATTGCATCTGAAATTTTGATTTGGATAAATTTAATAATTTTTATTTTAATATTTGTTGGATTAGAATATTTCACCTTTATGCAATTTAAAAAATATAAAATTATTAATGATGAATTCGATTATTTTTGTTTTATAACAGAAAATCTAGAATTACCCTCAAATTATTTTGAATTTTTTGATTTTGATATTATTCCAAGAGGAAATAATAATCATAAAAGTATTTTTCAGATTAGATTTGCTAGATTTATATTTTTACCCCTTTGTGAGTTTATTGTATTAGTTATGGTTATTGAGTTATTTTCTTCGAATGATTTAATAGAATTTGATTGGATTTTATTCTTTTTACGGATATTTCTACTAATTTACATATTTCTGATAAAATACCCTTTGGCTAATGGAAATATATCAACAAAACAATTACAATTAATACTTGTGGTATTTTGCATTACTATAATAATTGGAATTTCATTGTCATTTTTCTTAGCTTTTCTTGGATGGTAAATTACCAGTTAATATATTCTGTTATTTAGTTTAATAATCAATTGTAATGGTTATTCCTATGTGGTAGTTGAATATAGATTTGATTATTAAATATTCTTAATTATGCTTGTTTATCCAGTCTTTAAGATCACCAAGAGGTTGTTCTTTCTTTAATTCATTATAAACCTCGTGTCTAAATCCTTCATACATTTTAAAATCCACTGACTTCGATGAAAATGCTTCTTTCAATGGTATTCTTGAATCTGGGTGAAATGCTTGATCTTCAGATCCGAATTGAATAAGTACCGGAATTGAAATACCATTTGCAGCTTCCCTCATTTTTCCTAGAAATTTAAACATTTCAGCTCCTAATCGTGCACTAATTTTATCATACTTAACTAGAGGATCAGACTTATATGCATTTACAACTTCATCATCATAACTTATAAAATTCGGATCTAAATTAGAGGGAAGTATTAATTTAGGAAATATAAAAGAGAAAATTTTTGACATAAATAAAGTTACACCATTAATATCTGGTCCTGGTGCAGATCCTGTTCCAGATAGAATAATCGACTTAAATTTACTCTGATCCGCATACATTTTCATATAATTATTGGCAATTATAGAACCCATAGAATGACCCAATAGATGGAATGGAAGATCTGGGTGTTTATCTCTCACAATATTCTCAAAAGTCTTGAAATCTTCAAAATAATCTGTAAATTGATTTACATGTACTCTTTTACCTTCTGACTTTCCATGACCTCTGTGATCTAATGCATATACAATATATCCTTCAGGTACAAGTGTATTAACTACATTAATATATCTTCCTGAATGTTCTCCAAATCCGTGAGAAATTAATACTACACCTTTAATTTCACCCGCATTTGACCATGATTGGAAATAAATATTATCGTCGTTTAATCCTTGAAAGCTACCTTCTGTATTCTCCATGATTTTTAAATTGGAAGAAAATATAAATATCTACTCAAGTTAGAGGTGAAAATATCGTAACTTTCCTATTGTTATTATCAGATTAACATTATATCTCGTGAATTGATATGTTAAAGAAATTCCGATATAACGATTTCTAGTGAAGGCATTGCTCGTTTTAAAAAATTATGGGATAACGTTATAATTTATTTTAGAGAATAAAGTCATAAATTAAATTTGATAATATGATTATGAGTTACCTAATTTGGATTATACACATAAAATTAAGAGTAATATCACTTATCCAATACTGTAAGATTTAGTAATATTTTTTATTTTACTTATATTGAAAAATTTAAAATAGTTTTTGTATTATTTATTTTATATTTTAACTTTTAAAAAGATTATACTGCTGCTGCTGCATTGATTAATCCAGCACCTTGTAAGGTACTTGCATAACCCATGTCAATTGCTGTTGAGTAAATTCTTGCCATTGCTTGGCTTGCTGAAAATCCATTTGCCATTAATAAAGCTACTAATGCGGCAACATGTGGTGCTGCCATACTGGTTCCAGACATATCAGTGGTACCACCACCATTTTTGGTTGCTGTAATGTACACACCAGGGGCGGAAATATCAACATAATCTGCATTGTTTGAGAAACAAGGCATTACATCTAATTCTGCTCCAGTCCATTCAGTTGCCCATCCAGACATATCTGGTTGATATAATCCAGTTGCACCTACTCCAACTACGCCATTACTGGCTGCTGGCCAGGACATTCTTGTATTGGGTGCATCACTGCATTGACCTTCATTTCCAGCTGATGCAATAACTGCTACTCCATTTGAAGTTGCATAATCAACTGCTGCTTGTAAATCTGCTATAATTGTGGGGTAATTACTGATGTCTCCACCAAGAGACATGGAAATAACTTCTGCATCATCTGCTGTACCTCGTACTCCATCAGGACCATCAGAAGCCATTCGGATTGCGTGATTTAGGTCTCCCCAATCACCACCTCTTCTACCAAGTGCTTTTATGCTATAGATCTCTACGTGACCTGCTGCAATTCCAACACTGTCTTGATTGTTATCTAGAGCGGCTATAGTTCCTATAACGTGGCTTCCGTGACCTTGGTCATCATTGGTATCCCTTGTACCACAACCTTCTGTTCTTGCAATGGCAGAGTAACACCATGTTACTACGCCTGCTAGGTCGGGGTGGTCGAAATCAACACCAGTGTCGATTACTGCAACTTGTACGGATCCGGAGGTTGCGGCTCTTGCTAAATCTGCACCAATTCTTACATATCCCCAATCTGCTACTTGTCCAGAACCTCCACCGCCGGGCTTAGCCATTAATTGGACTAATGGTGGTTGTTCTTGATCCATTGCTGCGATTGTTACGGTAGCAGCAACAAATGGTAACAGAGAGGTTATTAGAATGGTCATCATGGATAATGATTTTAATTTATTCATTTTATTTCTCCTGTTTAGATTGTCAATAAAACTGATGTGAATACAGTTTTACTAGACTTCTAATTCAACAAATATTTGATAATATATAAATGTCTCCAAAAATGTTGAAAATAAATTGGAAAAATATATTGAGTTCTTTCAAAAGTCACATAAATGTTTTGGAAGTACTTATTTTGTAGGAAAAAACATCATTTTTTGAATATATTGTCTATATTATTGATATACTCAATAATTATTGAATTATTTTAATAATAATAATTAAATACCAAAAAAAAATATTAAAAAAAATTCGTGAAAATGCAAAAATTACATCTATTTGTTTAGAAATATTCTTTTTCGATATAATCCGCCTTATTAAAATCAATTAACTAAAAAAAACGATGGGTATAGAAACAAGATCAATACAATATATTAAAATTTATTTTTTTTCATTAATTAAAAGTACTTGCGGAATAATTCTAATTGTTGTTAAGAAAAAGGTGAAAATTGCAACTGAAGCGTGTAATTGAAAGATTAATTTCTCTTAATCTAAGTATATTCAGGTAATATTTAGTTATCTCGTTTATTGATTATAGTTCTGATGGGGAATGGTATTTCGATATGTTCTTGTTTATATCTTTGATGAATTCTTTTGATTAAAGTATGGATGATGATGAATTGTTGTTCAAATTCTTTAATTCTTACCGATAGATGGAATTTAATGGCAAAATCACCAAATTCGAAATATCTAACCCTAGGTTCAAAATCTACTTCAATATTAAATTCTTTGATTACTTGATTAGCAACATCAATGGTTATTTTTTCAACAAACTCCAGGTCTGCATCATATGAAACTCCTATTGCAAGTTTTATATTCATTTCTCTTTTTGGTAGTGAAAAATTGGTAATGATATTTGTACCAAGAAAGCTATTTGGTAGAATAATTAGATTATTTTGAAGTGATCGTATAGTAGTATTTCTCCAGTTGATATCTTCAATATATCCCTCCTCTCCGGATTGTAACCTAATATAATCTCCAGTGTTAATTTGCTTAACTGCGATAATATATATCCCTGCAAATAAGTTACTCAAAGTATCTTGAAGAGCTAAAGCAATAGCCAATGCACCAATACCCAAAGTAGCTATCAATGGTTCAACATTTATGTTAAGAAGTCTCATTAGAATGAAGAGTAATGTGAAAAATACCAAGATTCTAATAATATTGGAATATATTGTTGTTTTTGGTAATCTCTTCTTACGAAGTGAGTATGTAATGAAGTTATTAATTGCTTGTTGAATTCCAAAAAGTAATGAAAGTAAAAGAATTATTTGAAGTCCAAATTTGATATTTGAAAATAACTCATTATGCGGTGCAAAATAGGAAAGGTAAATATAAAACACAAATGCATTTACCCAAAAAAATACCAATCCGGATATTGATTTAATTAAAATACGAATATTTCGTTTTTGTTTTCTGGCAGTGGCTTTTTGAAGCCATGGCATGATAATTAAAGATACAATTGAGGATAAAACAATTCCAATTATAAAAGTAATGATAATTTCTTTTAAAATTGATACAGGGAATTCAACCATATTCAATATAATTAGACATAAGAAGTAATTAAATTGATTTATGTTGTTTAATTAAATTTGTAAAATTTGAAGAGGTGACTAAGTTTAGAAAATTTATGTTTAATGCTCTAAAAATATCAAAAGTAAAAATATAAAATGTCTATAAGTTTAAATCCATATGTTGATATTTGTTACATATGGTTGAAGAATCATTATTATCATTGGAATTGGTATATTTATTTTTTTCAATTGGAATTGCAATTGAGTTATCAAAGTGGTTAAAAATTCCAAGTTCAGTTGGATTAATAGTCATTGGTGTTGCAGTTGGGCCATCATTTCTTAATTTAATTCATTTATCTCCAATAATACATTTTTTGGCAGAGATAGGAATTATTTTCCTTTTATTTCAAGTTGGGCTTGAAAATGATGTTTCTTTATTAAAATCTAAATCGTCGATTTATGTGGCTTTGTTTGGTTTTATTATTCCATTTATTGGTGTTTTCGGTTTAATCATGATATTAGATGGAAATTTGATTCTTGCTATTTTTCTTGGTATAACGGCAACTGCAACTAGTATTGGTATCACAACAAGTATTCTAAAGGAAATGGGTGTTTCAGAAAAGAGTTTCTCAAGAACAATTTTTGGAGCAGCGATAACTGATGATATTTTGGGTATGGTATCACTTTCATTTTTTACTGGTATCATAATTGCTAATCAAGCTAATTTATTTACAATTACTTGGGTGATTGGGTTTTCTATCATCACTCTTGTTGTTTCTTTGATAATTGGTACGCAACTACTCAAAATTATTAAGTTTCTATCTAGAAAATCACTATCTGATAGTTCTCTGTATACATTTTGTATCGGTTTAGCTGTATTTGCCTCTGTATTGTCGGAAAACATCGGATTATCTGGAATTGTTGGATCATTTTTGATAGGATTAATGATAAAAAGTCAATCCGACGAGGTTGAAGTGGAAAAGATCCATCATAGCTTTCATAATTTGATTGCAGTTTTTAGTCCTGTTTTCTTTTTATCACTTGGTCTAAAAATTGAATTTCAGGCACTCAAAGATGGACTGGCAATTGGTATAATATTAAGTATTGTGGCGATTATAACCAAATTCTTAGGATCTTATTTTGGTAATTCACTTGTTGATAAAGATCGAAAAATATCTGTTATAATTGGTATAAGCACAGTTCCAAGAGGGGAAATTGCACTGGTGATTGCAAATATTGGTTTTATACTTGGAATTCTATCTTCAAAATATTTCTCTGCAATAGTATTAATGTCAATAATTACATCTTTCTTCCCTCCATTTATATTAGTCCAACTTCTTAAGCCGTATATATCCGCGAAGAATGAAGAGGAATTGATGGAGATGAAAAGAAAAGTTACAACTAAGTGGAGTATGTTTAACCTTGCAAAATTATTCAAATTTGTACAAAATGAAAAAGGTGTATTTGTACCATTATCAGATGAATTTATTGGTGATATTATTAAAGAAGAAGGATTGTCAGAAGAAAAAATAACTGTGGTTAAAGAAATTGTTGATAATCAAATAAACCTCTCAAAATCTAAAAGTATAAAGAAATCATCAATTCGTAAAATAATTAGATCTTTAAAACCTAAGGTTTAGAATTGTTCATTAACATATTAAACAAAAATACCAATTGATAATCATTACTGATGTAGAGAAAAATAGTGTTTTAGTTGTTATTATAGTAGATTACGTATAAAATTAAAAAAAAAAATTGTTCCAAAAAAACAACCTATTATGTGTAATAATTCATACCAATTTTATGGAAACTCAAAGTTCCAATCAAACAAATTCTGCCATTGTAAGCAGGAAATTTTCATTAATTTCTTCTTTTTTTCAGGCATTTATGTCTTCTGCTGATAGTTTGGCAAATACATTTGTCTTCTATTATGCAATAGGTAGAGGTTCTGTTGGTTTTATTCATGGATTGATTGTTTCTGTTAGAGAACTGGGTAGTGCAATAATCCAACCTATTTGGGGTAGATTGTCAGATATCAAAGGTAGGAAGTTATTTGTAATTATGGGGATGTTAATTCAGTCCTTTTCATGGGGAATACTAATGCCTCTTGCAAGCAAACCAATTCATATTTTACTCATTTTGGTATTTCAAACCACGATGGGGACGATGGCTATACCTTCTTGGAGTTCTTGGATTGGTGACTTTACGCTGAAATCAAAAAGAGGGGGTGTATTTGGGAAGCTCGCAATGATTGGGTCTTATACTGGTATGATAGTTCTATTAGTTGTAACATTAACCATGGATGGAATTGATCCAGACAGAAAATTCGTGGATACATATAGTATTGCATTTCGGATGGGTGGTTTATTTTATTTATTTAGCGCAATAGTCGCCTTCTTAATTCCTTCTTCTACAAATGGGATGAATATTGCAATTAAAGAATCAATCATCACTCCTTCTGCAAGTCGTGTACATTTGGTAATCTATCGCAAATTACAATATCAAGTAAAGCTTACTGTTCAGGGATTGAAAGTGGAGTATAAGAGAATCGTATTGGCTGATGGTTTATTCAGAGTTGCATGGTCTACTGCTTGGCCAATTTTTCCATTTGCTACTTTATTTGTCACTCAAGATTTACTTGATTTAACCTTACTTTCATTAGCATCAATTCTCCCTATGGGTTTGTCACAATATTTTGGAGGTAAATTATCTGATCGAATTGGAAGAAGAAGAGTAATTATTTGGAGTAGACTTTTCTTAGTTTTACCTCCCTTTTTATTTGCTTTGGGTGTGATATATCAAAATATTTTATTTCTATATATTTCAAATTTTATTGTTGGTGCTACTTTAGGTGCAAGTGTAGTATCACTCACATCTTTTATTCTAGATGTTGCTCCTGATGATAAAAATGGTACATATCTCAGTTTACATATGATGGCCATGGGTATACTTGCCTTTACTGGTTCTATTATCATGGGATTGGTATTAAATTATATATCACCGACAAAAGAACCCTCGTCTGCATTAATTTCATTACTTCTTATGGTAGTTGCATGCATACGCTTTATTGCATGGTTCTCATATTTCTTATTACCAAAAGATGAATCTATAAAATAACGTCCTCGAATCTTTTTATTTTTTGTGAGATTTAGTCTATTTAATTGAATTATAAAAAAATCAAAAAGATAAGACGGTATTCCTCTCTGAATTAGATTAATTTATTAATTCAATATACATCAATATATTGTATTCTTATGAGAATTACACTTCAGAAAAAAGTATTAGTTACAATTCTAGGTTCATTATTACTTGGAATCGTAATAATCATGGGTTTAAATATTTCCTCTGTTAGAAATTTTTCAACAGAAAGTACTGATATTACATTTAATGCTATGAAAAATGAAGAGTTAGAAAACTTAGCCCGCATCGCAAATGATCGAGCATTATTTGTTAATGAATTTTTTAAAATAATTGCTGATGATTTAAATTCACAATGGAGTTATGCAACTGAATTATTGAATGGTAATATTAACGTCACACCAATTGAATCATACTGGGCAGATCCTGACATTGACGCAAGAATTGCACCGGGTGAGTTCTTAGATGAGTTTTATGGACCTGTTTCCTGGGAGGTATCAACGATATACTTACCAGGGATATCGAATTCACTAGAATATGGAGCCATTGATGAATCAACAAAATCATTAATAGATGAAACTTCCAATCTTGATTTTATCTATAAAACACTTCATGCATCAAATCCTGAATATGTATGGATATATATGGGTTTTGAGCAGGCAGGACTTTTTAGACAATTACCCTACAATGATATGACTTGGGCCAGAGACGAAAACTATGATCCCAGAGAAGAATATTGGTATTCTTCTGCTGTTAATCAAGATGACTTGAATATAATTCTTGATTTAGATCCTACTTCTGGCTTGGTTGTTACTACAAATCGTCCAGTAAAATATCAAAATGGAAGTTTAGTTGGGGTTATCTCGGTTGATATGTTGATAGATCAAGTAACACAAGTTGTTTCTGGAGATACAATTCTTCAAAATGGATATGCATACATGTTGGATCAAACACTGAATACAGTAGTCCATCCATCATTAATTCAAGATCCTGGATTGTTTGGAAATTCAATTTATTCAATCGAATTTACAAGTAGTCAAGAAAAAAGTGATTTTCAATCAATTCTCACCTCTCGTAATCTAAACCAAGCTGGACAATTTAATTTTACCAAGGATGGTAAAACATGGTATCTGTCCTATGCACCAGTTCAGACAGGTAATTTTTTAGTAATGGTTGCTGTTCCTTTGGCTGATATTGAAGCACCTGCAAGGCAAATGAAGGAAGAGATCCTTCAATCCCTGTATACAAAAATAATTACTTTCATTATTCTAACAATCATAATCTCTCTAATTATATTTCTATTTGCCAATAAAGCAAGTAACAAAGTAGTTGAACCAATCAAAGAACTAACTGAAGTTACAAAATTAGTAAGTCAAGGAAATTTAACTCGGGATCTGAAAAGTGATAAAATCGCATCATCGGAGTTAAATTTATTATACGATACTTTTAAAGGATTAATAACTGCTTTGAGGTTTGGTAATGAAGAATATTATGCTGGTAATATAACTCGGGCAATGAATAATTATTTGAGTGCTTTGGAATTATTTACCCGGTTAAACAACACAACTGGTATTGGAATTTGTCATAACAATATAGGAAATATACATAAAGCTCGTGGTAACTTAAAGGATGCTAATAATTCATATCGTACAGCAACTACAATAGGTGAGGAATTATATAACACTAGTACTGGAGATGAAAAAACACAGCATGCTATCGCATTGGCCTCTAGATTTAATAATTTAGGTCTTCTTTACAAGGAAATCGAGCAGTATGATAAATCAATAGAATATATGACAGAAGCTTTGAAATATGATAGATCCATTGATAATTCTCGGGGATATGCAACCCGTATGGGAAATTTAGGGTTGATTTATTTAGCCAAGGGTGATCTTAAACAAGCCAAAGAAACATTAGATGAAGCAATGGATATTGCAAAAACTCAGAATAGTGATCGAGCATTATCCTATGCTATTTACAATTATGGAATTTATGAAAAAACTATTGGAAATTTGGATGAGGCTATCGATCACTTTATTCGAGCTTCTGAATTGGCAAATGATCTAGACGTTAGAATAATAACCTCAAGCTTGGCTAACTTAAAAGAAATTTATCACTCTCAAAACAAAGTAGAAATGGTTGGTGAAATAGACGCTCAACTACTAAAGATTCAAGGATCAAAGCAAGCAAAGGAAGTAACCTTTGTTTTGGATTATTCTGGTAGTATGGCTGGTAAACGGATTCGATCTGCAGTAAGAGGAATGGAAAATATTTTCAAACAACAGATTTTTGATAATGATTTAGTTGGAATTATAATTTTTAACAACCAATCTGTCGTCTTGACTCATCCTCAACCCAAATTAGGAAATGAGCGAAATTTCATGGTTACTTTTGGTAAATTGACTCACCCAGATGGTGCAACTGCGTTTTATGATGCATTGGGTATGGCTATTGAGGATTATCTAAATAGACCAAGTCCCAAAGAACAATGGATAA
>Ga0224506_10003076_pt1 | contig 11156 bp, 14 predicted proteins | sample SF_Jan12_sed_USG_2_FD_169108 | JGI IMG/M metagenome (GOLD analysis project Ga0224506, IMG submission 169108) | Sediment microbial communities from San Francisco Bay, California, United States - SF_Jan12_sed_USGS_8_1 | ecosystem: Environmental > Aquatic > Marine > Sediment | place: USA...
GATAATATGGTTGAAAAGTTCCATCTAATAAACCATCCCATAAACCATAACGAACATCATCGGTGTCAGGCTGGCAAAGGCTATTAAACCAAAACCGTCGGTAAGCGGGTTACGCCCACGAATGGCGGTTGCCAAACCAACGCCCAAAGCAGTTACCAAAGGAACGGTAATAGTGGATGTGGTAACCCCACCGGAATCATACGCAATACCAACAATTTCAGGCGGTGCCGCCATGGTCAAAACCACCACCAAACCATAACCAATAATAATTACCCATTGGATTGGCCAGCCTTTGATAATGCGAATTACGCCGATAACAATTGCAAGACCAACCGAAAAAGCAACGGTCATGCGTAGACCGAACGCATAGCTGTCCATTGCTTCGTTATCGTGGTCAATACCACCGGCCTCAGCCACGGTTTTAGCGGCCTCAGCGGCAACAGCAATAAGGGCTGGCTCGGCAACGGTAGTTCCAAAACCAAGGGCAAAGGCAAAAGCCAGTAACCACGCGACACTGCCTTTGCGGGCAAAATCTTGCGCCATGGATTCGCCCAACGGAAACAAACCCATTTCAAGCCCGCGGACAAAAAATGCAAGGCCCAATATCACCAATGTGGTGCCGATAAGTATCTCGCCTAAATTAGGAAATGGTTGGCGCAAAACAACAATTTGAAAAAACGCAATAACCGCTATTATGGGTATAAGGTCGCGGCCCGCATCTACCAACAAGCGCGAAAGACCGTGAATTATTTTAAATACATCGCCCATGCTTTTCCCCAAACCAAATGGCTATAAATTATTATAATGGCGCGAAGGGTTTGGTTGGTTAAAAAAAATTATTAAATTTCATCTTGGCCGCCTCGTCCCAGCATAAAACCCAGAGCGCCACCTATGGTTTGCCAAAAACAAAACGTGCTAATAAGAGAATAAAAGGCAAAATCCCTAAGCAAATGGGCTGGAATATTGCTGGCGGTCTGGGTGCTTTCGGGTGCGCCTATGATGTGTGGCAATAGCACCAGTAGCGCACCCACAACCTTGGGCCACCAACCATTACGGATGCCAGCTTGGATGGTGCATTCGCCCCCCCAATCGCCAATGAACACTAATAAAACAATCCCCGCAGACGTGGACGCCACGCACAACCACCACCATATCTGGCGGGCCTCAAGGTCAACGTAAGCGGCCCCAGGCGGCATTGGCGGTTGACCAAATGCCGGGGCAAGGGAAAACGCAAACCAGCCAAAAAAACCCCAAATAAGACCAATTTTAAGGTTTACCGGCCTACCTTGAAATACCATGCCCGCCCCAATAATCAATGCAAAGGCAAGACCGGTAAGAGTATCAAAGGCAAAAGTATTTAACAAAATTTCTAGGTTGGAAATCGCGATGGTAAAAATACCCTGCGGGGCGACGTAATCTTCGACGCGTGCGCCCATTTCAAGAAATTCGGCAAAATCCATCAACGGGGCAAGCAATGCCGCGTGCATTATTGATACAACAATTCCCCCCGCCACGCCCGAAATCAAGATTGCCGGGAATAAACGTTTTGTCATTGGTGCATTGGCTTTATTTATGTATGTGGTTTTACAAACTTAGTGGCAGGGAAATGAAAATGTATGGCGGGCATCATGGGCCACATCATGGGTTGCTTGGGCATAACCCACAACCGAAAGCAGACAAAGCCCAAGGGCAAGGGCAAACGTGGCGGTAATTACCCGGTTGGTACGCGAAATATCGTGCCCTAAAATGCCAGAAGCGGGGCTAGAGGGACTAATGTTAGCCTTGGTGTTATTGCCAATTTTGCCGGAATTTACGGTCATTTTGTTGTGACTCCCATTTTTCTGCTTCTGTGTATAAATCTATGCCATGTTTTTTAGCTGAGATACAGCCAAAAATTAGGACAAGCCCCATAATGGCCCTAGCTGAGTACACGGCTATAATTTTGCCATAATACAAATACCAAATAAGATTATATTATTCAAAAGGGTGCGCGCCACAAACCAAGGTTCAACGTGCCACATAACGACAAAGGGTAAGTATTTATGAGCAGCTCTATTGCACTGGTTGATGATGATCGCAATATATTAGCTTCGGTTTCGATGGCCCTTGAGGCTGAGGGATTCGATGTTCGCACCTATACCGATGGTGAAGAAGCCCTTCGCGAAATATCGCGCAATCCACCAAATCTTGCCGTGCTTGATATTAAAATGCCAAGAATGGATGGAATGGAATTACTGGCAGAACTAAAAAAACGCTCAGACCTTCCGGTAATATTTCTTACATCAAAAGACGACGAGGTCGACGAGGCCATGGGCCTGCGTATGGGGGCCGATGATTACATAAAAAAACCATTTTCCCAGCGCCTTTTAATAGAACGTATCCGTGCGGTACTACGCAGGTTTGACCCAGCATCTAGTGGTTCGGAAACATTGGACCGCGGTGACCTGATGATGGATACCAGCCGTCATTTATGCACCTGGAAAGGTACGCAGGTTAATTTAACTGTTACCGAATTTTTATTGTTACACGCGCTAGCAGTAAACCCCGGGCATGTGAAAAGTCGCGATCAATTAATCGATGCCGCTTATGGAGAAAATATCTATGTTGATGACCGCACCATTGATAGCCATATAAAGCGCCTGCGCCGCAAGTTTCGCGCGGCGGTCCCGGATTTTGATGAAATAGAAACACTTTACGGTGTTGGCTATCGCTACAAGGCTGACTGATCTAAACTGGGCATCATGGAAAAAGAAAAAACAGATACCAGCCATAACGTCCATGCGCACACCATTGCAGCACATATTCACGACCACGGGTTAAGCGGGCGATTTTCACGCATCACCCTTAGGATACTTATCGTTAATTTGTTGGCCCCGGCGATACTTGTGGCTGGGCTTTTTTATCTTGATGAATATCGTCGCAATCTTATTTCCACCGAACTTTCCGGTATGCGCACACACGCAGAAATTTTTGCGGTCGCCCTAGGTGAAAGCGCGGTATCACCCATGGGACAAATGCTAATGCCGGAGCTTTCCTCACAGATTGTCCGCCGGCTGGCCTTTACCGCCGAAACGCGGGCGAGACTTTTTTTACCCGACGGCAGGTTAGCGGCTGATTCTAGAAACCTGCTTGAACCGGGCGGGCAAATACAGCGCCAAGACCTGCCCCCGCCAGTTTCCGATGAACAACAAGAAAGCCTGCTGGAAAGGGCATTTCAAACAATTGACCGAATTTATAATTGGCTACCGGGCGGTGAAAGCTACACCCCGTACCGCGAAAACGTAGAACAAAATGCAAGGGACTACCCAGAAGTAATGGCCGCAATGAACGGTGATGTTTGGGTCGCGAGAAGGTCTATGCCCGATAGTTCGTTGGTGCTAACCGTTGCCATGCCGGTAACGCGCTACAAGCAAACCTTGGGCGTTATTTTTCTTTCTAAAGGATCAGACGAAATAGACGCAGCCCTTTATGAGGTTCGCCTGGATATTTTGCGGGTATTTGGGATAGTTTTAATTATTACAGTAGCGCTTTCACTTTATCTGGCCGGAACAATCGCTAGACCCGTTCGCACACTGGCGCTTGCGGCCGAACGCATTCGCCGCGGACATCATCGCCAACACACAATTCCCGATTTTAGTGAACGCTCCGATGAAATTGGTGAACTGGCAAGCGCACTGGACGAAATGACCGAAGCCTTGTGGGCAAGGATGGATGCGATAGAACGTTTTGCTGCCGACGTTGCACACGAAATAAAAAATCCACTTACATCACTTAAAAGTGCAGTTGAAACAGCTGCGCGGCTTGACGATGTGGGGCAACAAAAAAAGTTGATGGGCATAATCCAAGATGATGTTGAACGGCTTGACCGTTTAATAAGTGATATTTCTGATGCTTCTAGGTTGGATGCCGAACTAAGCCGGGGTGAAACCGAAAAAGTTGATATCGGATCAATGTTGCAAACCATAACCAACATACACGATGCCACCAAACACGAGTCCGCGCCCATGGTAACAATTACTACAGAGCAAAACCTAATAACCGAAGCAATGGAAGGCCGCCTAGTGCAGGTGTTTAGAAACCTGCTGGTTAATGCAGCTTCCTTTAGCCCCCCTGCAAGCACCATAGATATTAATGCCAAACGCGAAGGCGACGATATTGTGATTAGCTTTACCGACCACGGGCCAGGAATTCCAGCCGGCAAAGAGGCGGCAATTTTTGAACGTTTTTACAGCGAACGCCCAGTAGCGGAAAAATTTGGCACCCATTCGGGCTTAGGTCTTGCCATTTCAAAGCAAATTATTGACGCCCACGGCGGGCAGATTGGGGCAGAAAACATAATATCGGATGATGGCAAAATAACCGGGGCCAGATTTACGGTATGCCTTAGAGCTGCATAAATAAAGGCGCCCTCGCCCCGGATATTTATTTTTGCTAAGGTTAAGCCATGGGTAGCTTTAGAGACACCGTTCACGCCACCACCATTGCCATAAACGGCGAGGGTGTGCTTATTCGCGGGCCCGCCGGTAGCGGTAAATCCGACCTTGGCCTGCGCCTGATTGATGGCGGCGGGGCGTTAGTGGCGGATGATTACACCAAGTTAGAATTAATCGATGGAACAATTATTGTTTCCCCGCCCGAACCAATTTCCGGGATGATGGAAATTCGCGGCGTTGGGGTTGTGCAAATGGGCACCATCGGCACCGCACCGCTTGTAATAATTGTAAATCTGGTTCGCCATGAACTGATTGAACGCCTGCCCGAACACCACACTGAAAAAATTATGGGAATTAATATCCCGGTAATCGAACTAGACCCGTTTGAACCGTCGGCAGCGGCAAAAGTACGCATAGCATTGCGCGCAATTAAAGAAAAAATATTTATAGAAGACGCCCACGGACACAGTCACGGTACCAAACAATGAACCCAACAACAAAAAAATCGACAAATAAAAATTCGCAAGACAAATTGCGTCAAGTGGTTCTTGTCAGTGGTATGTCGGGTGCGGGAAAAACCACTGCACTGAAAGCGTTAGAAGACCTAGGCTTTGAAGCAGTTGATAACATCCCCCTATCGTTGATTGCAAATTTAGCCGCAGCGGCGACAAATCTTGATAACAATAAAAAACATACGCGGGCATTGGGCATTGGGGTTGATATCCGGACACGGGATTTTAATTTTGACGCCTTTGCCAATGTCGTCACCATGTTACGTGGTGATAAAACGCTAGATGTAAAAATTTTGTTTGTTGATTGCAATGATGATGAATTATTGCTGCGCTATAGCGAAACCCGCCATCGCCACCCACTGGCACAAGACCGCCCAGTAATTGACGGCATCAATCTGGAACGAACACTTATTGCCCCGGTTGCAAGCTTGGCCGATATTAAAATAGACACCACCCAGCGTTCACCTGGCGATTTAAAAAATGCACTTTCTAAACATCTGGAAAATAGTGCAAGCGATGGCTTGGTTGTGGTTTTGACCTCGTTTGCATTTCCCCATGGTTTACCGCGCGAGGCCGATATGGTTCTTGATGTTAGATTTTTGCAAAACCCCCATTACGATCAAGCCCTCAGAAAATTGAGCGGGATGGATAAAGCAGTTCAAAAATTTATAGAAAATGATCCTGATTTTACGGATTTTATGAAAAACACCAAATCCTTGATAAAGCCACTGCTGCCAAGGTTTGCAGCGGAAGGTAAATCATACCTGACAATTGCGATTGGCTGCACCGGCGGCAGGCATCGCTCGGTTTTTGTGGCTGAATGTTTAGGAAAGTGGATTGGCGAGGAAGGATTGAAAGCGCAGGTTTTTCACCGTGAAATAGATAATAAACTGGTATAGTTTTTATGTGCGATTATTTGTGTAGATAACCAAATAACTAATACTGTTGAAATGGAAAAAAAATGATAGGGCTTGTTCTTGTAACCCATGGTCGACTTGCCGATGAGATGCTTGCTGCACTTGAACATGTAGTCGGCCCACAAAAAGCGTTCAGTAATGTTTGCATCGGCCCCGATGACGACATGGAAGAACGGCGTCAACATATACTTGAAAGTATCACCAAAGTAGACGACGGCGACGGTGTTATATTGCTGACTGATATGTTTGGGGGGACACCGTCTAATTTGGCTATAAGCGTTATTGACAAAGCTAATGTCGAGGTTATTGCCGGGGTAAATCTGCCTATGCTTATTAAACTTGCAAGTGTACGCGAAGGTAGCACGCTTTTACAGGCCGCCACCCAGGCAAAGGACGCTGGACGTAAATACATAAACATCGCATCAGAGCTTTTAAAACAGGATTCTTAATCGTTATGCCCGCAGCCGATAGCAACAAAACAAAAAGCGGCAATCAAAATTCGCGCGTTCTTGCCATCAGAAACGAGCGCGGCCTACACGCCCGGGCTGCTGCCAAATTTGTAAAAACCGCAGGTGAATTTGATGCCAATACAAATGTTTCAAAAGATGGGCAGACCGTATCAGGGTCTTCAATAATGGGGCTAATGATGCTGGCAGCCAGTATTGGCAGCACAATAGAAGTAAGCGCAAGCGGAAATGACGCGCCGGATGTTTTGGATGCGCTAGAAAAATTAGTAGACGACAGATTTGGCGAAGAAATTTAACAAGAGATTTAATTTACATGAACCCAAAGTCGACAAAAAATCTAGGTAATAAAAAATCAACAGCAAAACCTGCAAAGGAAATTGTAATTGATGGTCTTGGGGTTTCTTCCGGAATTGCCATCGGCATGGTTCATGTGCGCGAAAGCGGTGCAATCGCCGTTCCCGAATATATTGTTGCTGCATCAAAAATTACTGAGGAACTAAAACGTTTTGAAGTGGCCCTAGGAACCGCGCGCAGACAAGTTAGCAGGTTAAGAAACAAGGCAAATAAATTGCCCGCGGCCGCGGCCGAGGAAATGGGATTGCTGCTTGAAGCCTACGCCCAAATGTTGGGCGATTCGCGCTTGGTCCGCGGTGCCAGAAGACGCATAAGCGAAAACCGCACCAATGCCGAAGCGGCAATTCAAGCTGAAATAAACGACATAACCCAAGGTTTCGCCCAGCTAGATGATAGTTATATTGCAGCCCGGTTGGATGATATTCGCGAAGTCGCAAACCGCATAACTCGCGCCCTTACCCAATCGCACGTCAGGCCAATTTCCACCGTGCCCAAGGGCAGCATAGTAATTTCTGAAGAAGTAACACCAGCCGATGCCGCCCAACTAGACCCTAAAAGGGTTGTCGGTTTTGCTGCCGTATTAGGTGGTGCGCAGGGTCATACCGCGATTATGGCGCGCGCCCTTGGCCTGCCTGCGGTTTTAGGTGTGCCCGGATTAAGTGCTATGGCCAAATCGGGCGATGTCATAATTGTTGATGGCGAGGTCGGGCGAATAATTCTCAACCCGACCCCCGCGACCTTGGCGATTTTTGAATCCAAACAGTTTGAATACCGTCGGCGCCAAGCACGCTTTAGCAAAATGAAACGTCAGCCCGCAGTTACGCGCGATGGGGTTGAAATATCATTGTTTGCCAACGTCGAGTTACCCATAGAAATGCCCCAAGTAATGATGGCAGGGGCGGCTGGCATTGGATTGTTGCGTTCTGAATTCATGTTCATGAACAGAGATGATTTGCCCGGCGAAGAAGAACAGTTCCTTATGTTGCGCGATATAATAAAAACTTTAAACGGGCGAACCTTAACCGTTCGTACCCTTGATATCGGTGGTGAAAAGTTAGCCCAATCGCTAACCGAAGACGTTGGCGAAAGCGCGCAAAGTGCACTTGGTTTGCGTGGTATCAGGTTATCACTGGCCCGTCCTGATTTGCTGGAAACACAATTTGCCGCAATTTTACGCGCCAGCGCCCTAGGCCCCATCCGGATTTTGCTGCCCATGGTTTCCACCACCCGCGAGGTTAAAAAATCGCGCGAAATATTAAAAAAGGTTGCGGCCTCGCTAAAACGTAAAAAAATTACCATGGCAAAAAAATTACCGCCCTTAGGCGTGATGATTGAGGTTCCAAGCGCGGCCTTAACCGCCGATGCATTGGTCAGCGTTTGTGATTTTTTTGCCATCGGTTCAAATGACCTGACCCAATATACATTGGCCATAGACCGTACGGATGAGCGGGTGGCAACGCTTTATAACCCCCTTCATCCCAGCGTTTTACGCCTAATTGAAATGAGCGTAGGCGCGGCCCTTCGTGGGCGCATTCCCATATCAATTTGTGGTGAAATAGCGGGCGATCCGCGCGTTACTGCCCTTTTATTGGGTCTTGGGGTGCGCGAACTATCCATGAGCGCGCACACGATTCCTGCGGTAAAACAAAGGGTGCGTGAAATTGACCTTTCGGCTGCGACCGAGCGCGCCAGCGCCATAATGGCGCAATCCGACAGTGGCCGCATAGCCATGTTATTGGATGATTTCAACGCTTTAGTATAAGAACGCAGCATAAGCTGCAATGCGCGCTCGTGAACGTGGGCACAAGAACGTGCCATAAACTGTGATGCGTATTTGTGGGTTTTGGCACGGAATCACCCTTAAAAACCTTATTTATTGCCCTTATTTCTTGCTCTAATTATATGGGGCTGATATCACCCTGCTTAAAGTTTTTTTACATCCCGGCAATGAATGTCTGGATATACATCTGACGGAGACAACTAATGAGCAAAGCTAACGATTACCAAGTTGCCGATATTTCTTTGGCCGAATGGGGTCACATGGATATTGACCTTTCCAATACCGAAATGCCGGGCCTTATGTCCATCCGCGAAGAATATAAAGGCAAACAGCCATTAAAGGGTGCGCGCATCGCTGGTTCATTACACATGACCGTTCAGACCGCAGTTTTAATTGAAACCCTAGAAGCCCTTGGCGCCGAAGTTCGCTGGGTTTCATGCAACATTTTTTCAACCCAAGATCACGCCGCCGCAGCCATCGCCGATAATGGTACGCCTGTTTTTGCACACAAGGGCGAAACCTTGGAAGAATATTGGGATTTCACCCACCGTTTATTTACCTGGGGCGATGGTGGCGTACCTAACATGATTTTGGATGATGGTGGTGACGCTACATTGTTGTTGCATCTGGGCAAAGACGCGGAAAAAGATATTTCAGTGTTGGATAAGCCCGGCACCGAAGAAGAAGAAGTTTTGTTTGCCGCAATTAAAAAACACATTGGTATTGACCCTCAGTGGTATTCAAAAGCAGCAGCCGAAATTATGGGTGTTACCGAAGAAACCACAACCGGTGTTCATCGCTTGATTGAAATGGCAAAAAAAGGAACGCTTTTGTTCCCAGCTATTAACGTTAACGACAGCGTTACCAAATCAAAATTCGATAACAAATACGGCTGCCGCGAAAGTTTAGTTGATGCAATCAGGCGCGCCACCGACGTTATGATGGCAGGCAAGGTTGCTGTTGTTTGTGGTTATGGCGATGTGGGCAAGGGTTCGGCTGAAAGTTTACGTTCATCCGGTTGCCGAGTTTTGGTAACCGAAGTTGACCCAATTTGCGCACTACAAGCATGCATGGAAGGTTTTGAAGTTGTTACCGTTGAGCAAGCCCTACCTGAAGGTGACATCTATGTTACCACCACTGGCAACTTTGACATTCTGACCGTTGAACAAATGCGCGGAATGAAAGACCGTGCCATTGTTTGCAACATCGGCCATTTCGATAACGAAATCCAAATTGCCGGCCTTAAAAATATGAAGTGGAAAAACATCAAGCCACAGGTTGATGAAATTGAATTTCCTGATGGCAACCGTATTATTTTGTTGGCCGAAGGACGCTTGGTTAACCTTGGTTGTGCCACTGGCCACCCCAGCTTTGTTATGAGCGCATCTTTCACCAACCAGGTGCTGGCGCAAATTGAACTATTCGCCAACAACAAAGATGGCAAGTATAAAAAAGAAGTTTACGTATTGCCCAAACACCTAGATGAAAAAGTAGCCATGCTGCATCTGGATAAACTTGGTGCAACACTAACCAAACTAACGCCTGCACAGGCTGAATATATTGGCGTAACAGTTGAAGGGCCGTTTAAACCCGATAGCTACCGCTACTAACAATAACTGTTAAGCAATCTATATGTGGGGGGTTTGGCGTATAATTCGCTAGCCCCCCATCATTTTGCCCCGCGCACGTGTTATGTATCATTGACTTTTTCGGGAAATGATATATATATACGCCATACGTCTTATATTTGTTTTATGTTACATGAACAATCGGTACGCCGGTTAGCTTATATATCCCCTAACATTTTGAGCGTTGAACCACCCGCCCATCACATAATGTGAGGTGCGGAACACTTATTTATTGTTAGAGGAAATGACAATGACCACAGGTACTGTAAAATTTTTTAATTCCGCCAAAGGCTTCGGCTTTATCGAACCAGAAGATGGTTCAAAAGACGCTTTTGTTCATATTTCGGCCGTAGAAAAAGCCGGACTTTCTTCGCTTAACGAAGGACAAAAAGTTAATTATGAACTCCAAGCTGGGCAGAACGGCAAAGAATCAGCTGAAAACCTTACAATCGCTGAATAAATAGGTTAGGCACCGCCCTCAGCTTTTGTTGGGGGCGGTGGTTAGCGCATACCAGAGCTAGCGCGTTTTATCTTGATTGCTGGGCTGCATTTATATTCCTGATACTTTAAATTAAAATATAGGGTGCCAAATGTTTGATATTGCAAAATCTAGTGCTGAAGAAAATCTTGCTGCGGCACAAAGAAAACGTATGCGTATTGCCGAAGAAAAAGAAACAATACGCCAAGAAAAGGCCGAAAAAGTGGCCCGCTTGCGCGCATTACGCCTAGCCAGCAAGGCAGGCGAAAAGACTAAAAAGAAAGCATAAGGGCAAACACCCAAAGGACAACAATGGCGAAAAAGCCTAATTACGATTTTGAACGTAGAGAGCGTGACCGACTGACGGCTGAGAAGAAGGCCAAGCGCGCCGCTGAAAAGAACGAAGCGCGACAAAAAAAACGCGAGATATCTGAGCAGCCACAGCCAAACGAGGCCAATAGTTCAGATAAATAATTCTGGTCAAAAATTATGGCCAATAATTCAATGCCACCTGAAACTGGATGAGGGCGCGATAGCCCCACCGTTTTTGACAAAGCCTACTAGCGGGTCGGTTCAGTTTTCCAGCA